>Ga0194135_10002640_pt1 | contig 10902 bp, 3 predicted proteins | sample LitLau_LLRF_2013_FD_134024 | JGI IMG/M metagenome (GOLD analysis project Ga0194135, IMG submission 134024) | Freshwater sediment microbial communities in response to fracking from North America - Little Laurel Run_MetaG_LLRF_2013 (version 2) | ecosystem: Environmental > Aquatic > Freshwater >... | reverse complement strand
GCTTATGAATATTTCAATCTTATTCTACGGGCACGTTATTGCAGTAGAGAGTGTTCATAAGAAGAAATATACTATTATTATTATAGGTCGACCTCGAACTATATAAGTCTGGTCTCAAAGACATTTCGTTCTGGAATTACTTTAAGCGAAAAATCAGATTTTGCACATGACACTCTAGAGGAGCCAAAGGTACCTATACACATATTAAGTAGAAAGTTGCTAGTGAGAGCAAGAAAGGAAAAGGAATTACTTTAGGGCGTGCGAAAAAAGTTTCAGGTAATAATTCAGATGAGAGATGAAGAGATGACAGTGATGAGTTCCATTAGCAGTCCAGCCGGCTCGAATAACACCCTTCGTTATGATCATCATGACCATTCTCATCAACATCATCTTTATCTTGTTTATTTCTCACGGAAAAAAGTATGAGGTTGTGTATATATATGTATAAAGTGTGTGGAGTTGATATACAGAAGCGAGTGCATGAGTATGTGTGAGGTATTCATAAGAGAAATAAGCAGACACGAGTCTCTTCTATTATTGCTCGTGATATATTGTTGGGAACATAACCCGCATACTATTAGAGTAGAGCAAGCAATGACAATTAAATAAAATGGACTTCTACACAGACTCCCAATCGCTTTCAAATAGAGTTGTCCACATTCTTCGGAGATTTATGGGACATTTTTATTACGAACAGTGCAAGTGGAGGCTGCCCTGTGTGTATTATTTCTATTGCGAAGAAATCGCTTTTTCCGATGTGGCCCCGAAGAAAGTCTCTCTCTCTCTCTGTGTGAAAGTTGATGGCAAATAATGTTGGAATATAATGGAATGTGCTTAATGTGTGTGTATGGAAGATTTAAGATGGTCTAAGAACTAACACAGCAGGCACACATGGACATGGATTATGATTTATGTGAGTTTTTTGTGAGGAAGTTTTTAAATGTATTATGCTCGTTGGGATCGTTTTGGTCGTGAATTGAGTTGCTCAGGTTAGCACAGGAAAACTACAAATATTAATTAGTAGATGTCCCAGTTCTGCCAAGATTAATAGATGATTATTAAAGCTCCATCGGAAGCAATTCCGTATGAAGCAAGTGCAAATCAAGAGGAATTTGAGGTCCTTCAATATACCAACCCGGTTTTGAAGGAACTTAGAAGTCTATGGAATTCTTGGCTTCCAAAAGTAGACAGCTCAGTTAACAGTACTAGTTTTAACGAAGACCGCGACCTTAAATTGACACTACACGAAGGAGATGAATGTACAATTAATTTACAAGAAAACGCTGGAATCTCCGCTATGCTTGCCTATTTTAGCAACAGAGATCGTACAATGGAAATATATGATAATACACAGGACAATAATAAGGAAAGATTTTTAGGAAACAATCTCCCCACCTTCTTGAAGCCACAAGAAGTATTCGCTATCCATTCAAAGGAACTTACTGTTTGGAAACTAATGTAACCAATTTACCCACAGGAGTAATCACAGAAGGATTGGAAAACAGAAAACCTAAGATTGGATTCATGTACAGTTTTGAACCTGCTCCACTTGTCGTCTGTAAAGATGGAAAGTGCGTAAGATGCGATAACTCGGATGTAAGTAACTCTCCCACATGCAAAATGAGACAGGAAGACCCGAGATTCCAGATATTCGATAGCAAAAGTGTAATTGATCCTCAAACATTGTCTCACTCAACAATACCAAGTTGGGTAGACCTGGTGAGACTTTCGCCCGAAGAATTCGAGGTTATGAAAACGAGATCCTCTGATTTTAATGATGATATTGATGATCATTACTTTGTTACATTCATATTTGAAAAGTGGAAGAAGTGGATGAAAATTAAGAAAAAAGGGAACTCAAATAAATGTAAAATAGGGGAAGAATTGCAATAATTCAGAATCTCTTGAAAGCCGACGAGGTTACTGCGAAAGTGAATCTAGCTAAAAATTGCATGTGGTACTTGCGTCAAACGGGGGGATTAAAAAAGGGTGACCTAGGAAGCTATTGTCCTATCGGTGATGATGACGATGACGATGATCCATATGGCTCAACTGTGCATGAAACAAATGTGTATGGAATGTGCGAAGATTAATTGGAATTCAACTAATCAAGAGGAATCGGTTTTTAGGAGTAATTCACAAGATTCAGATGAAGAATTATCGTCTCCTTCAATTCTTTACGTGACTTGCTATGTGATGGGCTTTAAGACTCCCAAAGATGCTCCCAGCAACAAACTGTTAACCACCACCACTGAACCGAGCACCTCAAGTAAAGAAGGCTCCCTTACTCGGAGATACTTTAATTTCATAACCGCCCTTGTTTTTCTATCAAAGTTATTGTAAATTCAAAACTTTTTATTCAAAATTCCCGTGATTTAAAATGTATTCCAGTATACATCATATAAAAGTGTGTGGGTATATTTGTACTTTTAATTGAATAATTTTAAGCTTTTATAAAAATAATTATTAATTAATTAGACGAGCTATAAAGAGGAAAATACAAAGAGGCCGACATACCTACGTGGTACATAGTGTACAGTGGCGAAGGGCTAATTAACACATATTTTACTCACAGGAAATATATATAAAACCCACTGGAGTTGAAAGGTGGAGAAGAATAAAATGTAAAACTGCGTGTGTGTGTTTTTATGTCAATATATATTAGTATGTTTGTGCACATATATACCATTGAATTGAGTGTAACGTAATTTAGCATAAGATAAATTGAGTTTTACCTTTTTACAAATGCAGTATGCAGTGAACGGTGGAAGGAACGCGCATATGTGTACGCCATATACATGTCTTCATCCTGATGATGATGCTCAGCTTTACTTCTAAAGTTTTTTATTCGCTTCTTGCAAGACTGACTTCATTTAAGATTTGACGAGGATGCATTTCTAGACAATGAGTCTTATTGAGCTGCTTGTGTTGCGTTGCACTTGAGTACAAAAAGTTTTCCACCTCTTTCGTCACAATGTTTCGTAATACTTCTGGATGAACACAAAAAGTGACGAGTTTATTTTAAAGCTTGAACTTGGACATTTAACCAACACCTTCTTTTGTCGTGTCTTTAATATTGTGTAAACTCACTGATGTGTTACAAGAAATGGAGAATTGATTGGAATACAACATTATAATATAATGCTTGATATAGATTTTTTTATTTATTAAAAACAATTTATTTACTATTGAGTGTATTTACTATTGAGTGGGAAATGCTGAAAGGGAAAAGAGTTTCAAAATGGCTGTGTAGCAAAAGGGTCTCTCTACAAGGATTGGTTGTAAGGGCTATATGGGAGTTGCATATAGATATATACGAAGGGGAGATTATTGCTACTAGTTAGTAAGCATATACCTGCCTAAGAATAAGCATTTACAATCACTTTCCCTCTTTTAAGGGCCAAGGAAAAGGAATGAATGGATATATGTTCCTGTTTAAAGGTTACAACTTTTCCTTAAGGGAGTGTACCCTTGTCACCTCTGAGTTTGACGTGGATACAATATAAATAAAAGCAAAAGTGACTGTATGTTTTGCATGGCTGGTTTAGAGGAAAGAGAAGTAGTCGACATAAGTCAAAAGGAATTTTTTATTTGATAGTTCCATAATAATGGAGGTGGAGAGAAAGAAAGGAAGAGAGGAGAGATCTGAGAAAGGAATTCTTTGGCATAATTAGAAAGATAAATCTGTAGGCTGCCACGATAACTCTTTTGAGGTTGTTTGAGAATTCTCATCTCGTTCTTCTTGTTGTGTGGAGTGTGGAGCAAAAACTCAGAGAGACAGTCTACATACATATAGTGTGTGTGCCTATACTTATGAAGTTCCTGTATTGCAAATTGAATCGTGAGTTGTGTTGTATTTTAACTAGGCAAGTAACCAAGCCTGTTTTAATTTTAATAATCCTTTCTGCTATCGCGAGATGAATTACAGGCCTGGAGAGAAACTCTTTAAATCATTCAGTCCATTCTTCTTCATCGTCTTCTTGTGTATTCTGCTCTCTCTCTCTTGTTCTTCTCCAGACTTAAATTATGAGACTCTTTTTGTATTCTCTGATGTTGTGTGAATAAATAAAAGGCTACATGTTCAACATTTTGGAATGATGATGATGATTCGGAGAGAGTCAAGAAGAGTGAGAAACTTGATCTCTGCGTTCTTTCAGTTAACTTTTTGTGTAAAGACTACTAAAGACTCATACAAGACGACTCCTACAGTCATATTATGAGATTTTGGATTTGGACACACATGATACAAGACTGGATTATTGTGTGTGTATTTTTTCTTGTACATTTCCTATTTTGTCTCAAACAAGGTCTAGCCCCAGAGGGGTGTTTCCTTCCAACATGGAATCTCAATTTAAGAAATGGAAATAGAAATCAATCTCACGAGAGAGAGAGAGAGTGAGAGAGAAGGAATTGCAGAATTATTTTTAGCCTAGAGGTTCTCCATGTAAAACTTGGATAGGAACCTCAGAACTGCATAAGTATTGTGCGTGCTGTGTGGCTCTATAAAATCACACTCAATATACGGGAAGAATTTATATGATGTGTATAGTATTGTACATGTACATACGTCCATAGTTTTAAGCTTTCTAGGGTTGGTTAGCTGGAGAGTGAGGAATTACGAGCGAGAGTCATGCAATGGGCAGAAAAATAAAAATGCCATCGCCATCACTCTAATGGTTGTCGAAAGAAGTGTCAACTTGAGCACTTGACATCCCATTCATTATTCAGAGGCCAGATAGGAAACTCTCTCGTTGGTTGGAGTCCGTGGTGTATAATCTGTATATACATGACACTCTATACATGTACCAGTATGTATACTAATGTATAGTCTTAAGTCTTATATACTCCACCAGTCACTGTGACTGTAAATAGGTTGCTTAATTAATTCCTCATTAATTACACACTCATAGGCTGAGCAACACACAAAGTCGTTAGAATTTTTTGAACGAATACATGAATGAGAAATGAGTGAATAATGTTCTAATGTCGAGAATGGAGAGAGAAATATCTGCAGAGAGAAATGTGACGGAGATTCTGAAATAGGATTTCAGAGTTTTGAGATATCCAACGAACTAAAATTCACCCATACCTGAAGAATATATTCACATTATATATGTGTGTTTGTGTTTTGGTGAATGGTACCTATACATATGAGAGTCTGTGAGGAGAGCGGAGAGTTGTATAGAGAGAAATATAATTTTGAGAGAGTAATTGTAATTAGCTCTGGAGAGTGTCCACCTGTTTCCACACGCAATTAGCATAAGGGATGTTTAATTCATGGGAGAGTGGCATGTCAGACTGCAGTTTGAATGAGAGTAATTCATAATCGCTCTCTGAACTTACATCACATCTCACACACACTGTCGCAAATGGGATTAATCCATAATAATCTCGCACTTGTATGGCTTCATGGAATGCTTACATGTGATTATTATTAAGCAGAAACATATAAGAGAGCAACAAGCAAGAAGAATTCAAAAGGGAATTTTGTTCGTTTGTAAAATATTAATAACTTGTGTAGTATACGCGTGCATAAGTGTAGCATGTATGCGGATATATACGTAAGGAGATATGTTTATTGTGAGAGGATTTCATATTGCATATTATTTAGTAGCTCAAATATTATTCCCGAGTTTCATTCATATTTCATGAAGCAAACATAGTAAGGAGTTACTAGATATCTGCAGACTGGAACTTTTCCTAACTAAATAGTTTAGTCACCAGCTTGCTTCATGTAATAATAATTATATTCTACTTATGTGTTGGGTGGTTGGGTCAAAAGAAGTAAGAATGGTTTTAAGTGAAGTTTAAATAATAAGAAATGCTAGAGTGGTGTACTACTCGCTAGAGATAAGAGGATAAGATTTAATTTTATATGTGTTGTCAATTTTTGTCAATGAATTCCAGGAGGAATGTGCTTGAAAATCATTTATATGACGTTAATTAAAAGACCTTGTCTGCTTGTAGGAAGCTTGGAATTGATTATTTAAACAAATAGATAAAAAAGTTTCTGTTGTTTCTGAAATAATGAAGTAAATGGAATCTTTTATTTTGCTTTCGCAACGTAGTATACTGACAAGCGATTGAGTGCAGCTATTTAATTGGAAGAATTTATTTATAAAACTACGAAACGTTCACCTGTACAACAAGAGAAATTCCTCACTGGCAGTTTGAGCCAGTTCAGATGAATAGATGCAGAAAGACAGAGGGGATTTCATATAGTGAACACGTGAAATTCAATTCTGATTATCGTTGGTGTGGGAATTTTTCAGCAAAAGCAAAATCCGGAATGTTCAATACAGAATACAATGAATGACAAAGCAGCATACAGCCTGCATTATGACACCAGGGATCCCAGGTTGGATTGATGTTTGCTCCAGTTGACAGCAGAAAATGAAAAGGACTTCAATCACACGAGACACTAGAGAGATTTTATGACTTCATCAAACTGGGCTTACGGCTTATCTGTGTTTGCTTAAATTGCGAAAGGACTTTTTGCACAGAAGAGTCAACTCCAGGTTTATGTTTCTGTGTGAGAATACATAACTTCTAGTATATGTCTGTAAAAGTATATCAAAGACTCGTGTGTGAGCCTCAGAAATTTTAGTACTCGTAAAATTCATACTTAAAACTACAAAATGATCGTAAAACTTCCTTCTACTGAACTAACGCTACCAGTGTTACCGTCAGAAATGAAATAAATGTAGAAATTCTTCCAAATTTAAAATCAGTTGGCTGAAGGACATCCTGAAAGACACAGGGGCACTGCGGAAATAAAGAAATTCATTCAAAATTTGGAAAGAAAAGGAAAGAGTGAACAAAGAATCTAAAGAAGAAGCATCTGCTGCTTTACTTTTGTTCATTTTGTCCTGTGCTTCGAGATATCGTATGTGTTAGTTACAAAGAAAGAGATACAAATATACAAACTGAGAGGCACACGAAAGCAAACATAGTCAAAGGCAATGATAAAAGTGGCCAGTACTTTTGAAACATTGAAATAAATATTATGTGAACTGTGCAACCTTCCAATTATAATGTGCAGCAATTATCTAGTTCCTATTAAAAATTTGTAGAGTTAAGATCACGACATCTGAAGACAAGTTAAATTGTCTGTTTTATAATTAATGGGAAAATGTGTTTTGAAGTAAAATATTGAGCCAAGGAAGGAAGCAAAAGTCAAAGCAGAAATAGTGTGTGAGACAAAAATGCTGTTTTGGCAAAGTAAATTGAGGAGTGAGTGATTAATGTAGCAATCAGCAAGACTGTTAGGAACAGTCGTATCGCAAATCTCTCGTCTTTTGCAAGTTTGCCAAAACTGGATTGGATATATAGATGAGGATCGGAATATTAAGGAGACTTAACTTACAAATGAACCTTGTTGAATCTCCAATATGAGAAGAGAATGTATACCAGCTTCATGTATTCATCAAAGTGCATTAAATGGTGAGACGAATAACTCGTTGCTCAAGAGTAGATAACATCATTGCGAAATCTACGTAGTGGTAAAGGGTTAAAATTCTTGAGCCATGGTAGATCTGCGTTAGGCCAGAGAAAAAGGATACAGGTCTGAAGATAATGGAGCAGTTAGTTAAACCGTAAAAAGTTAAATGGGGAAATAAATGTGTGTGTGAGGTAGGGAAGGGGTTGAAGTGTTAAAGGGAGGAAGTAGTCGTAAAGAATGCAATGGGATGCACAAGCTGCGTGCATTTTGATTGATTTAATTATCAAAACAACTAATTACCATTAAGTTTTATTATTATTATCCAGTCCTATTCAAATGTACGCATCCTTATACTTAACTCTCCATACATACTTTGTCTGCTTGTGTAGACAAGTAATGCAAGAAATAGTGTACAAAACTATTACAACCAAGTATACTACATACACCACACACCAAATGTCATTACAAATCGACCTTCACCCCTTTCTTATTCTTTCAAGTATCAATTTTAATTTTATCGCTTACTTAGACTTAATTTTATCTCAACAGGATTTGCAACTTTCCTGCGGAACAGTTGTTTTATTTCTTTTTATTATAATTTATGTCACACGACAATGCCTTATACTGCTGAAGTGAAGACAACTCCTTGCAATGACATGTAAAGCACAGAATAGGGCAGGTAAAGAAATTGCGCTGTCTGTATTTCAATTCAATGCTAATATAAATATGGCCTCAGTTAAGAAAAGGGTATTCTGGTATAATGTGGCCTAGTCGTGGTTTTGCGAATATCTCAAAGTATGAGCAAGAAAGTAACGGAATGCAAGAAATATTATAAGCTCATAGGCTGCAAGTGACTTGTAAATGGAGATTATTGGATAGAATAAGAAACAGGATGTGTGTTTGATAGTCATCTTTTAATTAATCCAATTAAAGGAGTTTTGCATGTGAAAGGGTGTGAGAATAGAATAAGAAAGGGTTCATTGAATTTTGTTCGTTTTGCTGCTGTTGTTCCTGTTGGCTGTTGTGTGTGTCTTGGTGGTTGCTACTGCTGCTGCTGCTGTGTAAGTGTAATATGGAGATGAATTGATGAAGTGCATTAAAAAAGGGTAAAGAAGGGAAGGAAGGCAGAAAAGTTGAGACTCTCTGCTGGAGGAACCAGTTTGCTCGGTTTATACACAAAGTTGCATTGCATAAGAAGTCAAGAGAGAAGACTTTAATGGCCGCCACGCCTGCGTTTCCAACACATCTTCTTCATGGACAAAATTCCTACGAGAGTCTCAGATAACCTTTTGTACGCTCGCACTTATATATATATATGCACACGAGAGAGAGATCTTTTTCAGCAGCAGCAGCATGTTAGTTAAAGTTCAGAAACATTATTATGTAAGCTTATTAGTCTTACAGGATATGGAGAAATGAATGCAAGGAATTATGAAGACTGTCATTGTAAAAAGTAAAAAGATTAATTAGAATAAAGTGGAATATATAGCTGTTGTTAACTGAACATTAACTAATTCTTATGTAACATTCTTATCTGAGGATTTATTGTAACAAAAATTCCACGAAAGATCAAAGTAAGTTATACACTCTTTAAGCTGGAAAAGAAATATTTAGTACACAACATAAATTGGTGTCTTAAGAAGAGCGCAAAAATGAACGAATCTCTTCTCATACAAGTTCTAAACAACTTTTCTTGAGATTTGGGTATCTTGCATCCGCAACAAAGCAATTAGTCATGGAGAGAGCATTAAATTAAGTTTGTGTAGAAATAATTTGCAATTTTAATCTGCTCAGTCCGTCACGTCGAGTAATTACTCATTCAGATTCGTCCCTCCTTCACGTTTAAAAATTGTAAGTCAAATAAGACAAAAACTATCTCTGTATAAGCTCAGAGGTTAAATGATTGAAAGAACAGGCCACCCAGCAACGCTCTGCCCTCAGAATATGTGTTGAAGTTAAAATTAAAAGTAGCTTTTAGTGCATATGACTGCATGTTAGGTCTTGAGGTTATATGGAGTTTCTTAAACAACTTCTTTCTTGTGTGAAAAGAATCTTGCTACTCATATCCGATGGTGACATCAATCTTTTTCTTGAGTCTTCTTGAGTTGAACAAAACTTGAGACGCTTTTGCTGACTCGGCTATGTGAGAATACATTTCGCAGAAGCTGAAGTATTGCTTGTGCCAAGCACGATCTTAAAGAATGCAAACTCTGTGTTTGTGATGGCAATAAAAGGCATACGGATGATACTACTACTAGTGCTTTATAATATAGATTACACGCATACACATTTACTGTCATTTACTATATATGTACAGTTTGTTTTTATACACAAAGAAAACGCATAAGAATTCTCATTCTCAGTCAAGTTGTTTGGAGAGTTTTAGTAAAAAAGCGAAGAACCCTGAACAGTTTGTATAACCACTCGAGATTTGAGAATGAAGAAAGTGGGCATGTCCATAATCCTAAATCCTTTTTAATCCGTACAGTCCAAGTGCTGCCTACTAGTTTCTACTTCAAGAATCTCAACCCTTTCGTCATTTTCTGAGGACTTTTGTTAATAATCGTTAACACACATATCACCTGAAATTCTGAATACAATAACGTGAATATTCATTTAAATTTTCATACCAATGGACTTAAATCAAGAAAAAAGGTAGTATGGAGGTACAAGTTTCAGCAAAGCATAAAGTAAATTGAATGAATTCGGATTTTCTGTTTCCAGAAAGTAGAATAAGAAGTATAATTTATAATATGGACCCAAGGTGGATGAAAGTGGGGGATGAGGATTTTGATGTTAAATTGGGTTGTTGACAAGACTATTAGTGTGAGTGTTAATCGTATCATTAGAAGCCACTTGATGGGTCAATTAATGATGCCCAGTGTCCACTTTCGATCTCGGGATTACTTTCATTCCTCCTTCCACACTTGCAATAATTGTATGACGACCCGAAATCGGGAGTTTCTGTGAGTAAAGCCTGTGTATGTATGTAAGTTACATGTCTTTGTGTAGTATATATCACGTTAGCTGCATTTATTGTCCCCTTCATCTGAAAATTCTCCTGACTCCATGTCTCCTGTCTAGTTCAATAGTTGACATTGCTATTTCACGTTCAATTCACACGCATTATCCAAATGAAGCAATCTCATGAGAGACAAAAGTACTTTAGTCGTATTATAGTCTCTTTATCGTTGTAAATAAGACACGGTGTAATTGATCCCCAAGTAGGTAGTCAGTGTAGCAGTCTACAGGATGGTTTACTTAATAAGCTAAATCCATCCAATTCCGTCTAATCGGATTGGAAAAAGAGAGAATAAAAGAAGAAGCAGCAAATGTTGCAAATATACTTTGTCCATTAAATCCCGGAGCGCTTTGTTCGGAGCATCTGAGACCCAACAGAGAACAATCAAAGTTGGTCGATTTGATTAAAACTTAATCTCTTAAAAAGCTTTCTCTCTCTC
>Ga0194135_10002639_pt1 | contig 10902 bp, 11 predicted proteins | sample LitLau_LLRF_2013_FD_134024 | JGI IMG/M metagenome (GOLD analysis project Ga0194135, IMG submission 134024) | Freshwater sediment microbial communities in response to fracking from North America - Little Laurel Run_MetaG_LLRF_2013 (version 2) | ecosystem: Environmental > Aquatic > Freshwater >... | reverse complement strand
GGTCTGATCGAACAGCGGGACATCCACCAGAACTCTGTACTGTGCATCGGGGTCACCATACATCTTTTTGACAGTTCCATTGAATAAACCACGCACCCCGGGTAACATCCCGGACGCCGGCGGAGCCATTACATCAGGTTCTTCAATAAACCAGTTTGGAGATAATCCTACCGAAACTTCGGTGATCCAGTTTCCGTCAGCCAGATGCTGGACTACACCCGAAATCAGATAATCCCCATTAAACCTTCCTCCAAGTCCCTCGAGCGTCATAAACTTTCCGGGATCAGCCAGATTGGTTCCCTGGAACTTAGCTTCGCCCTGTATTTTCGCATACTCGGTTTTCAGCATCTGTGCTTTTGACCAGTTGGATAGTTCTTCTGTCTGCATCGGCGTAGTGGTCTGCAGCTGATATTCAGGCAGTCCGATCACTTCGGACAATGTTTTTGAAGAAATATTTCCAGGCCCGGCATAATTATTCGGGGCTGTTGCACTGGCCACAACCTGGTTTTTATAATCCCAGGAGTTGGATTTCACACTTTCCAGCTGCGTTACCGCATTCATATCTGCCCTGAATTCCATCAGGCCACTGCCATAACCAACAGTCAGTACCGGTGTGGAATGGGCACCAGGTGCATTGACAGAGACCAATCCGTTAAGGGTGGTTACAATCAGCCCGTTCATTTCTGCCAGTGAAACGATAAAATCCCAGTCAGTTGCATAGTATTGAACCTGCTCAGGCCATACCGTAGTTGTATCACTCACTTCGGCAGATAAACCTGTATAGCTGGTAATAATAGATGAGATAATATCACTGTCTTTTTTTTGCGAGAAAGTAAGGCTCTTCCTCCCTACGATCATTTTTATCGCCTCATCCCTGCACTCTACCTCGAGGGCAGAACCTACCACATTATCGATATGAATAGACTGCCGGGTGATAATTCCCTTAAATATAACTTCGTTCAGTGAATCATAACCTGCTTCAATACTGATCAGGTTACCAGGTACAAAAATATCAGAAGAACTGGCTTCAAATGTGCCTGTATTAGGTTCACCATCCAGGATCATAATACTGGCTGTCGAAATACGGTTTACTCTTTTTTCAACCTGTACAGAAAGCACGTTGATTTCATCAGGAATAGTACTTCCTGCAACTTTAACTGTGTAACTGGCTAATGAGCCACTGGGGATACTCGTTGTGTCTGCCATTATTTAACTGGAATAATTGGTGGGAAAATTAATTTTTCAATTCCTTTCAGGTTCCTGAATTTGTTGAGGTCATTATAACGTGCTGCCTGAAGATAATAATCCTCCTGCTGCCAGATGCGATCGCACAATAAAGGCAAAGTAGTTCCTTCTACTACGGTCACCAGGTGACTGACATCAGGCGATTCTTTCTTATCCTGAATTTTCACCGTCTGAGGAGCAATGTACTGGATAAAACTGAGAGAGATCTTTGCCCTCAGCGGGCTTCCGTCGGGGCGGAATAAAGTATAAGAAATATCAAAAGAGGATAATACTCCATTAAATATCAGATCCTTACCCCACTGCACCTTAACAAAATTAGGACGATGGATTGTACCGTTATAAGTGAAAATAATACTTTCCAGCGTAGTAATCTCCTTAGCCATATTCGTCCTTGTGGGATCCACGATCCCGGTACAGTCAATGACTACATCAAAACTCAGCTTATCACTGGGCGTACTTTTATACCGCTGAGAAGCAGAACTCGAATCGGGCGCCTGCTGCTGGTTATATTCTATACTGCGCTGCCATTTCACTGACTCCGGGTTCAGCATCATCAGATATGGAGGCCCGGGAAAGAGTTTGGTAAACTCTTCATCAGTATAACCGGTAAGTTTGAGTGGTTCCAGGCTTCCCATAATCTTTATCTTTTATTATTACTTTTTTTGGTCTTTTCAGCGATGATCTTTTTACACTCATCCAGCACTAATCTTCTGAGTCGCTGAAAGTCTTCCTCCCTGCCCCCTGAGGAATGGTTCCTGTCGGTGGCCGATATGACAGTCCTGATAATTATCTCTCTTATTTCAACAGGCATAATGCTTAGCTATGTAAATTACTATTCGCAATATTTGAAGAGATCTCAAAATAGGTATAGGCAAATTCGACAGACTCTATGACTATCGAATTTTCCTGTGATTTGAGATCCGAAATATTATACTTTACCGGATAGGCCTTATGAAATGTCCACATGACCAGGATATCTCCATCCGCATCCAGCAGGCTCACCGAAATATCATTCGTCTGAATGGCGTTCGAAAGCCCGCCGCCGGTAGATTGTGCACACCAGTCAGTCAGATTTGAACCTCCCGGGATCAGCGCTCTTTTAAGTACCAGGTTAGGATTGGTACAAGTAGTAGGGAGCCGGTATTTAAAACGGTTCTCCCCACCACAAACAACTTCTTCCACACCTGCTTCTGTCGAGATGCCCGATACCTCCTGAAAAGCAGAATCTTCACCTAAAAAAGAAAGCTTGAAGTAAAATCCAACCGGATAATTACTACTGGCCATTCGTGATGATTAACTGTTCATGTGCAATTTCAAGGGTATCTATAGCCACTTCATTTCCTTCAGACTTCAGATCGGTACTGGTAATCTTTGTCGGCCATGCATTATTAAGCTGCCATTGCATAGTTACATTACCGCTTTCATCCAGCAGTTTAATCAGTACTGTCCTTCGTTTAATCAGGTTCATCTGAATTTCTGCATGCCAGTTCCAGAAGGTATTATCATTGACGAATATGCCCCTTTTCAAAGTTACATTGCCATATTTCACCAAACCGGGCATTTTCTCGGTAGAAAATAACGGGCTGTTACTGTTCCGGTATTCAATCACCTGGTTTTCTACGTCCATCCCGGATACTTCCTGAAAGGAAACTCCTTTTAATTCTGTTCCAAGATCTACCTCAAACCGGAATTTCGGTAGAGGCCACGTTGAACCTTGTAAACTTCCATCATCTGCCATAATATTGTATTTTTTAAAAATTTATAATCAATCGGTTAACTTGAAACAGCCATCTCCTGTTGGAAAGTAATGACAATGAACTCTGCGGGACGTACAACTGCAACTTTAACCGTCACGTTCATAAACCCGTTCAGAATATCATCAGAGGTCATTGTGGTACCCAATCCGCATTGTACTGAAAACGCATCAGCAGCAGATGCGCCCTGCAGACCGCCTTCTTTCCAGATCGTATTCAGGAAACTGCTGACCATGGCTTTAACGGCTTCCCAGGTATTCTTAACATTGGGCTGGAATACATAAGGATGTATAGCCAGTTTACAGGATTGTTCAAGCATAATCAGTGTTCTTCTTACCGAGAGATATCTCCAGTCCTGGCTGTTGCCATCCAGTGTCCTTGCACCCCATACCAGGATTCCTATCCCGTTAAAAAACCTGATTGCATTGATTGATTTACCAGAGACAGGGTCTACGTTTAAGTTGGCCTGCTGACTTTCCGATAAATAAATAGGCAGAGATACCGCCCCTACGATAGAGGTATTTGCCGGTGCCTGCCATACGCCGACCTGGTTATCCATGGTGGTCATCACACCTGCCATAGCCGAACTTGCCGGAAGGATATTGGCGATAGCCAGTACATTTTTAATAATGGTTGCATAGACTTTACTCGAATTAATCAATGCATTGTTATTCTGGCTTACTGACAAAGGCTCTCCAACCGATGGGTTTTCAATATTGTAAATAACCGCAGCTGCTGTTGGATTAGGATTATCAGGTGGATTAAGCAAGGGATCAAGCTTGCTGACATCACCACCAAACAGGTTCGTGTAATCAATATCTGAATTTTGCATGATGGTAGTTCCGACGAACGGGTAATAAGCTGTTCCATAGTCCAGTCCCTGCACCCCTGTTTTCTCCCTGAAAAGTGTGATATCATCTGTATACTTGATCGGATCAGGATTACGGCCTCCGATAATATCAAAAACAGACACTGTTGTCTGCATGGATGCACTTTGTAACAGCATATCCTGCATCAGCGTCGCATTTTCATCCACAGAAAGCAAGGTAGCGTCAGGACAGATATACATGGTGGGCTCGTCTTCATTCAACAAGAGCTTCAGGCCCCCTACCAGCTGATCTAAAATTACATTCGGGTTAATAATCTGCTCCCCGACACCCATAGCCTCCATAGACTGGGCCCCATAGGTTCCTACCGAGACGATATAAGCATCACCACCGCCATTCTGATAAAACAACTCGATGCTATTGTACATATAATAGATCGTATTGGGATCAGGTAGAATGGAGTAAAATTTATTGTTAATCATCATATACTCCCTGTCGGTAGGTTCGACGGACTGCTCTACCAGATAATACTCAGGACTATACTGTTTAGGCGGGCTTTGGGGCGGTGCCGGATCAGGATAGCAATAAATAGACTGAAATTCGGTAAATGACGTGATCCTCTGGGCCACATTGATATACGATTTCCCCTCATACATTGCCTGTGGGGTGTAACCAATAAATGCCGGGACTGCCGTAGCAACCGATACTATTGAGTTTGGAAAGGCATTCTGCTCGTTGATGTAAACACCGGGAGACTTAATACTTGATTCATTCATAACTTATTGCTTATCTGATTAAGGTTTATAAATAAACATACATAGGTGAAGACAGCTGGCTGGTATCATCCTTCACAGTTCCAATCCATTGCGGGGCAGGGTTTGGAAGTCCTTTAATGATTACCCTTGGGGTTAATGGTTTACCGCTGGTACCATCGGTGGAAGACGGAAGATTTACAAGATCAAACTTATAAATCACCTGTTCACTCAATGGAAGAAGGTTAGCTCCGGACGAGAACAGCAGTGCAGCCTCACCTGCGGCAGTCACTACGTTCTGGGGCCCATCAAAAGTAATATCCCCTTTTCCCGATATCGAAGGCTCATTTAAAGGAACTGAACTTCTGTTGATCACAAAATATTGCCATTGTGTTGCCCTGGCCTGATAACTGATCGCAAACGTCGGATACCCTGTTTGATCACTGAACCGGAGAATATCATCAAAACGCAGTATTATTCTACCAATATAGGCATCGCCGGTAGTTCCGTCAGGTTCTTCATTCAGCTGTACACGGCCATCGGTCAGCGAAGCATTGTTACTGTCATAATTCATCTGCCCCACCCAATCCGGTGGCAGTTCCGTAAAAAAATTAAAATCAGGATCAGTCGTTCTGATCTCAAAAGAAAAGGAATCCAGTCCGGTGGCTTGTTGAATATAGTTAAACTGCTGTTCTGCTGACTGCTCTGAATCCGAGTACAGGCCAAAACCGTTTACCTTTCTTCTGATCACGAAACGGAACCGTTTCATTAATTTCACGGTATCGGCTTCGGCATTAAATTCCAGGCACCGGCAGATATTCTGCTGAAAATAGGAATGGAATACTTCCAAGCCGAACAAAGACTGATATCCCCTGCTCATTGGTTCACCTGGTTAGAGATCGCAGCAATTGCAGCGGTGAATCCTTCAGCCTCATCTCCCTGGATAGTCAATAATCTCATTTTATAGAGCACGGAAGGCAGATATTTGGCACCAATTCCGGTCCATAGGCTATGTACCTGCTGGAAATTGAGTTTTTCAAGATCATATTCCAGCTTATTAATCCCTTTGGGGATAGCCGAAGATGAACTGGCACTCAACGAAGTATTCACCTGAAAAAACAGGATAATCTCATTCAAAAACCTGAGTGATTCACTATAATCAGAAAAGCTTGAACTTACCAGCATATCCAGCGTAAATTTTTCTGCCTGACTGACATTCACATAACTTCCATCCGGCAACTGATGATTTCTGACATTAAATGCTTTATTAGTTTCCCGCTCTACATTGATCAGCGAAATGATGACCTTATTCTGATTGACTGCTGGTATAGTACCATCACTCTCAATCAGCCTGTTCAGTATCACCTTACTTTCATCCAAACCGAATCTGTTTTTCAAAAACTGATCGAGCGTATCACTCGTAAATTTCAATGCTTTTTCTATCATTTCAGATCTTTTGCCAGTTGAATAACCCTGCATGGGCATATGGAACTACAGTCATAAAATTATACAGAAGAATCTGATCACAGCATGTACCTTTCGTATACAGGAAGTCATTACAGAGACAAACCGTAGACAAATCGTAGACCAGCCATACTGATGTATGTTCAACCGCCAATCAAGACATGGAAAATTTGTGCTGATCCATCGTTCTTAAAAAAGTAAGAAGGTCCTGGTCCCTGTCCAGTGCCATTTTCTTTTTCAAACGATATTTGTGGGTCCTGACACTTTCCTGATTGATACCCAGTAAATTGCGGATATCATCATTACTCATATTCATTTTAAGATAACAGCAGTACTTGAGATCTATAGAGGTTAAAGAAGGGTATTTCCTGGTCAGCAGGAGTAAAAAACCCGGATTTGTCTGCTCAAAGCAGAGTTTAAAATCGTCCCAGAGTTTGTGGTCATTGGCAGAGAGCCTGATCGAGTTCACGATAGAAGTCAGTTCCATCCTGATATGGTCATCTACCCTGGGATAAAGTTCACCTATACGTTCTTTTACCCTGATCAGAACATCTACTTTCTGATCCAGTTCCATCACATAACGGCTTAGGTTTCTGGTCTGGTCGGATGCTGCAATGGCGGCTTCGGCAAAAGATCCGGCAGCATACCCCTGGGATGATTCTTTGCTAAGCAGGAAAATAGAATTGATCCTGGAACTGAGATAGGATGTATTATGGATATTCTCGAGCTGGCAGGTAAAGACAATATGCTCTTTATTCCAGTCGAGCGTTTCGCGCTCATAACTATTGGTCAGACAAAGTATCGGCGTTGCGGGCTGCGCAATCAAAGTGGTCATTTCGGTCAGTACCTGCTGGTTATTCCGAAAGCATAATATAATAAGATCCGGTTTCAGCGGTCTGAGTATAGTAATTAATCCGGAGGCCTTTGTAGCCGAAATAATATTATAGGAAACCATTGCAGTTTCCTTAAGTTTATCGAGAACCACCGAAAAATTGGCAGTATCATCACAACCTATGATAATCAGTTTTTCATTTAACATGGAGAGAGAGCGTATAATATAAATCTACTCAAATCCGGAGTCAAAGTCAAAGCTCTATTCAATAAAAAACCGTCTCACCATTGACTGATGAGACGGCTTCTTTGTAATTCAATTATTTTTCTCCCTGAAGATAGACCGATAGCGGGATATATCCTTGTTTATCTCTGAACACGGCATCAGGAACTTCTATTTTAAAAGTATGATTGCCAGCTGGCAGATCCCCCAGGCTGATCACCCGGATTGGAATGACATCCCCCGGGCACCAGTTACTGAATGAAGCCCATTGTTCGGTTGTTTTAGGGTTGAATCCATAAATACCATTACCTTGTGTATTGACAGGCCGGTAAGGCTCACATGATTTACCACCCGGCTTATAAGACAGTTTTAAGGCATTATCAAAATAGACAAAATGATCACGTCTGTTATACTCCTCTCCTCCGGCATTTGCCCCGTGATTGGAAGTAATCAGGTATAATCTGGCAGCTTTAACCGCCATTGCTAAATTAACGGTGATAGATTTTACAGTTTTACCCGCTACATCTGTATTATTATAATTATTGATGTACTGATTGAAAGACATTGGCTCCAGACTCACAGCAGGATTAGCAGTTACAGAGCCAGCAGTACTGATTAAATCAAGTGTTCCAAAAAAAACATCATTTCTACCGGCACATCCGGCAATTTCATTATTGGCAGCATAAGGAACACCAAATACGCTTAACTCCAGATAAAGGTCATAAGCAGCATTGATAGCAGGATCTTTTAGAATGGCAGCTAAATTATCTACACTGAATAAATAAGGAACTTCGTCAGGCTTTTTATTTTTATCCATAAAAGGAGTTATAAAACGGCCAATTTCCAGATGTTTGGCATCGGCATCATTATAAACGGCATCTTTCTTAACCAAGGCTAAACCAGCATAACCAATCCGGTCATAATTATCGCAGGATGCTTTAATGGTAACTTTCAGCTGTAAAGCATTCCCAATACTTTCTAATTGTGTTTTGGTTAGTTTCTTTACATATTTAGCATTACTCACTCTGGTTACACCCTCAGGAACTGGTTCAGAAACTGTTGCGGCATAACCATCATAAAATAGAATCTGGTCAAAAACACGGAGAGTACCTCCCGTTGTTACAGCATTGGTCTCAGTACGTTTCCCACTGTCGGGGGTCATTTCGCTTCGCTTACAAGAGGTCAACAGCGCAGAAGCAAATAAAAAGGCAAACATTAAGTTTTTCATAGATATTTATTTTTAATTAGGTGGCAGAAAATTATACCTAACAATTACATAAAATTTATACTAAAATTTAATTTTATTACACCAATAATCGTTTTGTCGTGGTAACAACTGGAAAATCCTGATTAATGAAATTATTTTTGGCCCGATTATTAATATTAACTACATTATAGTTAACTATTATTCACTCTGATTGACCATTTTATAAAAATAATTAAACGTTAAACTTATGAAAACAACAAAATTCTTACTGATGACCGCTATGGTGGTTATTTCATTCGCATCGTTCAGTTATGCTCAGACTGCGCCAAAAATAGTTGGAGGAGACAGGGATAAACACGGCTGTATAGGCTCGGCTGGCTATACATTTTCTGTTTTGAAAAAAGACTGTGTGAGACTGTTTGAGCAAAAAATACAATTGAAGGAAGTTGATCCAAAAGGGTCTTCCACGTCAAATACAGCCGTTATTCTAAGTGAGAATCATAAAAAGGCCGAAATTTTCCTTCCTTCTTCAAAATCCAGCACAATATTAACTGCTACCAGACTGGGAAAAAGAGCCACCTGGAAAAAAGGAAACCTGACCTTACTTAAAAATGAAAAAGGTTATATCCTGAAAAAAGCAAATAAGGTTATCTTCAGTTCATAATTCGAAAGGGTTACAAATCATATTTTGTGACCCTTTTTGATTAATTAAGGTGCAAAAAGGCTGGCCGCTTTTTCGAGTTGCTTATCTGTATAAGCCGCAACACCCGACTGGTCATAAGGTACCTGAATATCTGGTGGAAAACCAATTCCTTCATAAATCTGGTTATCCTTAAATTTAAAGACAGCTGAGGCTGTTTTGATTACTGCAAAATTACCGACATTAAAAGAGCCTCCGTTCAGATCGGCCTCACTGGTCAGCGAACCATTTGCCCCGTAGGTTCTTTCTCCAATAACAATAGTATTTGGCATTGCTTTCAGCGCCATCGTGGTTAATTCTGCCATACTGATAGAATACATATTCACCAGCACAACTATCTTTCCGGTATATGGCTTACTTCCAGGCACCGGGGTCACCAATGCCGGCATCCATGAAGTGTAGTCTAATGGATTGTTATTGCTCTTGTAACGCGATGAGCCATACTGCAGAGGGGCATTAATAAACTGCCCGCTAAAGAAATTAAGGTCTTGTAAATCTCCTCCGGTATTATCCCGGAGATCAATAATAATACCTGCTGTATGGTTGTCTTTGATGCTATTGAAAACAAAATTCAATAAAGTAGTCATCCTGGTATTATCACTTCTAAATGCCCTGTAAACAGAGAATGCGTTTAAACGGAAGTAAAGGATATTGTGATGAATCGTACCGGCAATGTACCGCAACGCATGTTCAGGATCAGTGTTATAGGCCGCGTCATAATAAGGCTGGTCCAGGTAACGCTGTGCAATCTGGTCAAAGTAATCAGCTGGATAAGGTGAATGATAATCTGGCCTTTGTTTTAACCGGATATCGGCAGGGATCATCATAGAATCTATTAAAAGTGGATCATTGAACTGCAAAGTGTAGTGAGAGTCCTTCAGCCCTGCGGTCATTTGTCTTAAATAATGTGCAGCCTTTAAACGGTCTGCCGGATCACTGAACTGAAGTTTAGCAAAAGCCGGCGAAAAGACACTATACATCTTATTCCAGTTGGTACTGTCTATATCCCACATCACATAATTGCGGTTCATTCCATTCCAGAAAGCATCGAATATCTCCTTAAAATTCTTTCCGCTTGTAGCCGAAGGGTTAATTTCAGGGGCCAGTTCCTTACGGCAGGCTACCGCTAATGGCAAAACCAGAACAAGCAATATGCTATAGATCCCTTTTATTGTCCGTTTATCAATCATATTGCCACCTGTGTTTTTGTTGATGCTGACCAGTTCTGAATAACAAACCTGCCGAAATAACGACAGTTTGATTAAACCGTTGCTCCTGGTTAATTGTATAGTTTTTCCCCTGGTCTGTTAAAGCGTAATCATAACGGGCCGTCATCAAATAAGCGATCCGACCGGACAGGTTGTAATGAAAATCCAACCCTGCTACCCATCCGAATTCCCATCGGTTATCCACTTTGTTATCAAAATGATAGGTTTCATCGTAAGAGAAGGGCTTGAGATTCTGGAATACATTCGTATAATTCCCATCCTGCATACTCAGATCCGAAAGATTCGGAATTACACCCTTTTTTCTGCTGTGTGCCCAATAAGCGGAATATCCACCAGCACTGATCCCAGCTGACATTTTTTGATTACTTAAAGAAAAAGTAAGCAGCACAGGCAGTTGAATATAATTGTTGTAGGTTGCCTGATAAACACCCTGATAATAATCATTCCGTTCGATTTTGTAGTTTTTCCCGATATAAGAAGGCTCCGCTCCTATGGTGAGATATTTATTGACAGGATATTGCACCACTACCCCTGCGGTAAAACCATCTATCTTAGTATAATCGGTATTGGACCTGTAGCTGCGGTTACTAATCAGCGAATTCCTGCTGATACCGGCATTTACACCAACATTCAACTGCCCTTTCATCAATAGCGGGTTGATCAGTAAAAT
>Ga0194135_10002638_pt1 | contig 10908 bp, 12 predicted proteins | sample LitLau_LLRF_2013_FD_134024 | JGI IMG/M metagenome (GOLD analysis project Ga0194135, IMG submission 134024) | Freshwater sediment microbial communities in response to fracking from North America - Little Laurel Run_MetaG_LLRF_2013 (version 2) | ecosystem: Environmental > Aquatic > Freshwater >... | reverse complement strand
ATTTCCTAGTCATGACTTGGGAATAGATGGGAATCCGGAGGTTACGTGACGAAAATGATGAGGCAGGCCGCATTCTTTCCGGGGAAAACACACTTGGCACTTTCACTCGAGTCATTTACGCTGAATTTCAACAAGTTTCATGCTCATTTTCATCCTCACTTCAAAACTAAACACTTTTTATTCAAAACCTTAATTTTTTTAAAAATTCAAATTGCCGTGTACTTTTCGAAATTGAAAAAAGGAGGACTTTCCAGTAGGGAAAGCAGAGGAAATCGGTGAAATGTAAATGAGAAATCGGAATTGGATTCGGAGAAAGTGTGAATGAGGCCCATTAATCCCCCGGAATATTTTGACGCGGGGCCATAAATCACGTGTTTGCCCCCAGCAGGAGCAGATCTCTCCCTCTCCCATTTGCCTCCAAGGATGAGAAATGCCTTTACGGGGCCTAATTTCTCATTTGGCTGGTGGCGGTGGCGGAAGCCGAAAGTAAAAGATGGATTCCCTTCTCATCCAAATGGTAGTTGGGTGAACTGAACTCTGCTGGTGAGCAAACAAGGGGTTTCCTAAATCTTAAATTTCCGGACTGACTGGGGCGCACCGAGTCCCTGCCATCCCTCCCCAAACCTACATGAGGAGAAAGGAAGGAAAGAGTAATGGCAAGTGTCAAATGAACAAAAATTACTTTATCCAATCCAAAGTTATCCTGGGCACAAAGTTTGGCTGGGCTTTCCTACCTTTCTCCACGGCAGCCCACAGTACGGGCAGAGTGAAAGTTGAGAGAGTCAGTTCAGTTGGTGCTCTCACTAATAATAAATTACCCCCTCATGAGTTCTTGGAGTTGGAGCTCAGGCTCAGGCCAGAGATGGGAGAAGAGGAGTAAGATGATCAGGTTACTCAACATGAGAAAGATTTATCATCCATAATCCATTATAAATCCATCCCTCTTTTGTTCTTTCATTTTTTTTAATGAATAGTTCCCTCCTCCGCCTCCCTTTCTCTCTCCTCACTGTTTGACTTTCGACTCTTAATGGGAAAGTCCCAGTGAAAGCGGAAAGATTTCAACTTGCGTCCCAAGAGTCATTAAAATTGGATCCATCTTGAGCCGGAAGGGGATGGGGAGCAGGGGTACTTACGTTGGGGCTGGGCTGAGCAGTCTCAAGAACGAAAAAAGAAACAAAGGTTCCGCAGACAAATCAAAACAATTTTCTGCGCCGTGACCGGTTGGATAATTGGGAATGAAGAAGAAAAGAAATCCGTTTTTTCTTTACCTTTATTCTGAAGACGGAAAAATAAGCAAAGAAGACCAAAGGAGATTGAAAGTAAGGAGGCAGTGGAGAAAGTTGAGGAGAAAGAAAGGGAATTTCCCTATGGAATTTTTAGAAAGTTTGAAATTCTCTGCTGGTTTTTATTGTTTTACGACTTGAGGATTTTAGTTGGATTTTCCTTCTTTTCATCCGCATGGCTTTGGCCTCTGCCGGAGAAAGTCAGTATGGTCCTATTTCCGGATTTCCTAACAAACTTGATTTTAACTTTGCCCCTACAGTCTATAGTTGGATGCTCGGCAAGTTTTCCTGATTATAAGAAAATAGCCTGTCAAGTCTGCGCAGCCGCAGCAGGTGTACTTTTTCAGGTAAAATTGATTGAAAGGGTGATTGGGTTAACCACGCTCTAGAGCAAATACGGTCCCATGGGCTTAGGGGGCGTATTTCGTCAAAAATAGGAAACTGGCCACGTCGAAATACAAGTCATACCCATAGGCCGTTTGAGAGGGATACATCTGGGAGGTCAGAGGCGGATCCAACGACGCACAAAGAAGGACAAGTGTGTTGAAACGCTGTCTTCTAAGTATTAAATCCCCATTACGTCGGACTCGGTCGGAATTCAAAGGTAAGACAGTGTAAACTTACAACCCAATTATTCGAGACGAGGCCATTTTTGCATGGTTATCATCCGAGATCATTCTTCCAGATGTCCGTGAAGGCAGAAATTACTTTTACGGTCGAACTTGTAAAAGAAATCCACGTCGCTTACAACATTTATGGAGAACTGAAACGCCGATTTGTGCCCCAACGGACACGCTTGGCGCGACAGGACTTGGAGAATCTACAATCTGCTTGCTCTGACTTTTTGGATAAGCATTTTGGTGCTGGAGCTGGCGTCGACGGCAAGCCATTTCCTTTCTTCCCAAATGATGAAACCTACAAATAAAATATTAAATTAGTTTTGATTCGTTCAGGTCATGGTTTTCCAATTCCCTGGAATCCAGCTCATGAGGTCCAATCAACAGGACTCAAGTCGGCAGGGTATTCAATTGATTTAGCAAGGATGGTCCTTGTCAAGTATGAACGCAAAGTCGCTAAGGAGTGGGACACTAAGTTCAAAGAGATGGAGGCAGAGTTGAAAGATATCTTGGACAAGAACGAAACTGCAATTACTAATGCAGGTAACTGTTTATACAATTTAATGATCAGGCAGTTGAGTTTAGTGAATTGAACAAAATTCTGCCTTAGCTGTTCCTGGTAACACCGCCAGTATTGCTCTTTTCCGGGGATTATGAAAACCTTCCCAGTTAGCATGTAAATGGGATCCCAAAATCTTGCTTTTATTAATTGAATTGTTCAACTTTGATCCGCTCTCCCTTTTCGTCCAAAATCCTTTATTCACTGGAGTAGCCTTGGAACATCACAAAATTGCTAGTGCATGAAGAAACAAATTAGCCTCATACTAAAACTAGTTTAGCATGATTAGATTATTAATTTAAAACGCATCTGGAAAAAACAGCAATGCAGCAGCTCAACTCATGCAATGTTGCCGTACTAACAATCTAATGAAGGCGTGTCAACACTGGAGGGATTAAATCTGTTATGCTGCTGCTGCTGCGTTGGTTCCTATTTTGTATTTTGGCTAATCTTGTAACTAATTTAGTCATACCGGACCTAATTTTGATTGCAACTAACTACTAATTTGATATTTGACTAATTTGATATTAACAATGCTTTTCTTTTAATTCTAACACAGACATGCCAGAATCTTCTTTTAACATTGTTTGGGGGATCCTAATAAAACTTTCTTGAATATAGGTGCTTGCATTGGGTCGTTTTCTTTTCCGTTCATGTGTTCTTATTTCGTGTATTTATAGGATTGTCCCCGTGAACCCGAAGTCAATGATTAAGCAAGGATTTCTTATTCCTTATCACATTTCCTGAATTATTATTGAAAAACATTGGGTATATTTAGTTAATATTGATGAGATTTAGGGATGGTGAGATTCTCTCTGGCGGTGCTAAAATATTCTTTCCAAAATCATTCAGGCAAAATTCATCAAAATAGAGGGCTTTCCTAATAAAGTTAAAATCAGTTTTTGTTTTCTTTTCCGTTTTCTTTAGATCTTATCCAGTCAAAATGCTCTTCCTGGATTACTCTTTCCCTGTCCAATTTATGATACACGTTCCAATAAAAGTTAAACTAACTTACATTCCAGTTACGCCTAGATGAGCTTTCTTCTTTTTGATGACGTTTGCTTAAACTACAATTTGGTAATAACCTTTCCATTCCCAATTGGGGAAAGTCCAATCCCCGAAACCCTTCTTTTGTATTTGAATGGGGACATTTTCAGTTTGTCCATTTACTCAACCGAATCGTTTTTGATTGAATGAGTCGGAGAAAGTTGGGAAATAAAATGATGGGGGTGGGGTGCGGTGTCTGTTGTGTGTGGGTAGAAAGAGAGAAACAAATCGGAAAGGGTGAGAGGAGGGATGAAAGAGAGAGAGAGACGTTCCGTCCGAATGGGATTTCAATGAAGATGACTATGATGGCAAGGGAAGGAGGATGGGAAACCAATCCGCCGGGTGACAATGGAACATTAAATTTTCCCTGCCCGAACCGAAAGGAGCATTCTGACATCATCCGACTCGTCTGGAAATTGGGAAGCATATGACACTCGGAACTGGAAGGAGATAATAGAGAGCGGCGAACTCTGCGTTTCCAATTGTATCGCAGTGGATCCGGCGGAAGGGACCTTTCCAGGAGTTCCCGGAAAAGTTAAAATTACTCTGAGTGTCAGAGAGTTCGGAGCTCTCTGGAGACATTCCTCTCCGGGAAAAGGGAAGCCGGGCGAGGAAAAAGAAGGAAAAGAAAAAAAAAGGATTATTTATTATAGGGCAACTTGCTTGGGCTGCTATTGCGAATTTCCTCAATTTTATTTATTGTCACGTAACTCGAGTGGAACTCCGAGAACTCTCTCTCACTTTCTCTCTGTCATAACAATCAAATGGAATAAAAGATTAGAAATGAAGGGAAAAACTACTCACTCGCTCGCCCGCTCAGAAAAAGGAGGAATCACTTTCTTTCCCTTCCAATAATTCCTTTCTCAACTTTCACCCCTTCCCTTCCCTCTGGAGCGGGGACCGCCGGCTTTAGAAATTAAAAAAAATTTGACTTTTTAAGGTGAAAGTTGACTCGAGTGGAGGGAGAAAGGACACAATGTACACAAAGGACGACGACGTCAATGGGAGAATGGTTGTGGAGGGAGTCAATTTATCGCCATTGTTGAGGCCAAGCTCGGCATCTGTTGCTTTTAAGGATTGTCCGAAAAGCGGGTAGTAATGTCGGCGGATTTAAGGGTTGACAACAATCACTGCTGCTCCTGGTTCCTAATCCATTTCCGAGAGAGCAGTTCCTCAGTCCTCAAACTTTTGAGGGATTGAGGAATTGAGGCATGAAATCCTCGCACGCAAGCCTCATTTAACCCAAACCTTCCTGTCATCCCTGCTCCTCCGCCTCCCGCTTCAAATCTGTTCTAAAAAGGAGGATTAAATCCTAAAATCCGGTTAAGTGCACAGTTTTTGTTCCTAAGCAATACGCTGTTTAAGCGATTTTAAGGAGATCACCTCAACTAATCGTCTTGTGAGACCTTCAGATACTTTAGGGATATACGAGGAATGGGCTCCGAGTATAAAAAAAAAAAAGCCAAGCACCAGGCCAGCAGGAGGCGGAGGAGAAAGGAGGAATGAAAATTCATGAGCTCATTTTGGAGGAGAAAATTGTTTTTTCTTCTTCGTTTTTTCGGCAGTCCGTCCCGTACGACTGGTAGAAAGGAGCACAGATCGTAAAAATGAAATAATCAGTGAGTAAATAAGTAATGATGGATAAAAGAAGAATGGGGAACTGGGGATAATAAAACCGTTTCCTTGTTTTCCAGAACCTCCGTCTGAGTGCCTTTTTTCACAGAAATCCGTACCAGGAGCAGAGAAACTTGTGTTCCAGTTCTTTTTAGCATTAAGTTTGATCCGTCCTACCCGCCCGCCGCCGCCGAAACCCGAAAGGGCTTTTATGCCCCTACCCGTCTCCCCGTTTTTAGTAACATAAATAATGCATCATAAGCCCTTATGTCATCTCCTACTCATCCCTCTCCTAGTAGTCTGCTGGAGCATCCAAAGTTATCAAAATCCGTCCAACAACCTCAGCCCACCAGCAGCAGAGGAAAGGGAGACGAGCATCCCTTGATTCCCTGCCGTCTCTCTCCTTCCCGTCCATCTGGGGGATGATGAGGAACAAGGAATGAGAATGTCAAGGGTCATATTTCATATCAACTCGGACAACAAAGGCTACCCCCAACTACCCTTCTCCTATTTTCCCTCTTCCGTATTATTATTTATGAAGAAGAGTTGATTTCCCGACTGCTCATTTTTCGGCTGGGGGAGGAAGCTACTTGTCCGGGAGTCTTTTGAAGAGATTCCCTGCCTACCGGAGTGCGAATGAGTGACTAATTAACTTCCCCACCATTATTTCCACTACAATTTATAGGAGGAAGAAAGGAATCGGAGGCAGACGGGTGAGAGGAAGGAAGAATCCACATTGATTCCTATTAGAAGCCGCTCCTGCTCCCACACAGCCACAATTCAATTTAGGAGGACTTTCCCTTGTCCCGTATGTCGCGACAGAGTCGGATATAATAAAAGCCGGAATGGAAGTAGGGGGGTGGCTCATCTTCATTTTGGAAAGTGACAAGGCTAACTTTGATGCATTGCACTTTGCACACAATTCAATCCTCCATTGTTACGTCATTATTAGGCAAAAGCCCCCCAAAAAACAACAAAGGTAGTAGAGGAGATTCGATGATGAACTTTCTCTTCATCTGTTTAAGTTCGAGTTCAATCTGAGTAGAATTTGAGAGAGAATTGAAAATTTCTAATTGTAAAACGTATATAGTTGTAACTAATTTGAGAAAGTGTAATTTCAAGTGCAATCCGCGAGAAGAGGGTTGAGGTCCCTTCGGTCCGCCGCTCCTCCTCCTCCTGCTCCAAATCGTGAGATGAAGATGAATGAGCAGGCGGAAGGACGAGTAAACCAAGGCACGTGCCAGGGCACCCTTCCGCCTCCCCCTTCTGCTTTTAATTTCACGCTCCGCCTAATGAAGGACTCCTAAAAATCCATCCACTTTTTAAAGATACACAAAAAATCCCATTTGATCTTAATAACAACAACGTTCGTGTTCGGCCGGAGCGGGTCCTAATGTGCTCAACCTTCCGTGGTAAACAAACAGGGAGCCGCCGGTGTGTCTCGTGTCAGGAGACAAAGGGCAACGGAAGGAAGAAATCCCTTATCACTTCAAACAAACACGGAAGGACGACGACGGGAAGGATGAATAAATTCGGGACTCCCGGGTCCACCCCGACCCGACGACCTCAATCCTCTCACTCCCTCAATTATCATCCACTTCCAGGAGTAGGCAAGGGACGAGCCGCGGCAGGACGCGCAACTGTTCAAATTCAAAAGTGGAATGGAGCACCCAGTCCCCAATTGTTGTGCTTGTGTGCACTTTCTCAAAAGGGGTTAAAAAAGAGTCCGATTGTGGAAGGATGAGAAAATAAAGTGGGAAGGGGTTGACAAGGCCACTTGAGATCTGGTGCGCGGGAGGAATGATACTCGCGGCTACTTGAACTACCCGTTTTAATCCCAAGTGTGTGAAAGTAATTGAGAAAGGAAAAAGGGAGCGGGAAGGATTAATTATACAAATTGGCTACAAAAATTGACCTCGTCTCTACGCCACTTAAGCCCAACTTTACATTTCACACACTTTCTCTTTCCAGATTCTCCAGTTATATCATTGTTAGCCGTCATTTTGTCCCTGATTGTTGTGGTAGTAGTTGGTTGGACACAATTCCTGATTAGTGGATGTCGTTTTTGGTCTTGGTCTGACCTGGATTGATCCATTGAGACAATAATCTCCAGCGGGAGACTAAACCTGAGACTGGAGGTGATAAACCCTCATTTTTTCTGAAACCATTACAAGGAAATGCACTTTTAGGAAAAGGGCAGGAGGAGAAAGGGGAATGGAAAACTATTATGGCCTGGCGGAAATGAATGAATTTATGTCAATCCAAGAGACAAGTCTTGTAGCATTATGGAATCCTTCTTTGAAAAAAAAAGAAGGAAAGAGGGAGAAAGTATAATAACTTTCTCTTAAAAACTTTCCCCCTTTCGTTTTTTTTTTCACTTTTCCGATCATAAATGATTCCGCACGCGGCGTGTCTAATCTGGGATCACAAATCCTGGAAGGGTGGGTTAAAGCCTTAGGAATCTTTAACTCTACTAACAAAGCCTTGAACGGAAGATGCAATTTTTACTCGCTGGCACCCGTGTCAAAAACTGTGGTTGTTGATGGTGGGAATTAGCTCGTCCGCATGTCAAGCCTTGGATTTGGTCTCCTTTCGGAGAGAAAGGGGACCAAATCCAAAGGCTTGACATGCCTTGGATGCTAAATGATGATAAATGAGAGCGGATTGTAGTGGACAATGGATTGGTTGATTGGTTGGGGTTTGCCACACCCTCCTCCGTCCGTCTTCCCACACAACCCTTTCCTCCTATTCAATCATCCCTTTCTCCGATTACCTGTCGACTTACCACCACCACTGGGCCTTGTGTCCTCCTCGGCAAACGGCAGTTCCTCCTTCTGTCCTTGTGTTCCATATGAGGGACGCTAAGGAGAACTGTCAAAATAGAATCATTTTTCATTCACAGGTCTCCCTCCCCTTCGTCCTCTTAATTTCCGTTTTCCATTTCCACTGACACTTCAATTTCCAAATGGAATCCTACAATTTTGGAAAGCACGTATGCCAAATCTCCAGAAAAACCCACAATTCCATAATAGACAATTAACCTACATCCCTAAAATTCTATTTTTCGGAAGAAACTGCAATGTATTTCATGAAATAATATAAAATTTACATTTAATAAACTCGAATGGAGAATCACCTGTACACGAGTGATTCTGATTGGAAACACGGGAAAACCGAATGGGGTCGAAGGGTGAGGTGGGAAATTGCTTGCAACCCCATCCGGTGTTGGGAGATTTCCCAAAATCCCTACGGAGCAGAATCAGGAGGAGTCTCCAGTGACTTGAGAGAGTCCGCCGAGAGACCCGAATTCGGATTTTCTTTCAACTCCCGTGAGGTGTCTTACTACCGCCTCACTCCTTTTTAACGTTTTTAAACGTTTTCCCCACCAATAGACCATTTTCTTGACCCCGTCTTAGCCTGGATGATACTAGTGAATAGAATTGGCATCTTTTTGGAAAGTTTAATCCGCCTCCTCCATCCACCATCTCAGTTTGTTCTAAATGGCGCTTTGTTGGAAAGGGGATAGAAAATGCTGGAAATATACCAGGCGGAGAAGAGAAAGTGTCCGGGGAAAGCCCGGGAGTGAGTGTGAGCAACCCGGAGAAAGGCAGTTTGCGTGCAGGAAGGGGACGCTGGGAGTTGTGACTCGGGATTCGTTCTCTCGAGTTTCATGCACTGGAATGGCTCAGAGGGGGCACGGGAGGTTGGGCTTCGGAGCTCGGCTCCGATCCTTCCCACACTGCCACTCCGCTCCCAACCGCCGCCGCCTTTTCTTAAACAACTAAACCGAGAAACCCCAAGCGAGATTTTCTCAGTGTTTTTTTCAGTCAGTCACCAGAGAGAATAAAATCCTACAGGGACTCTCCAATGAAAATTTCACTAGTAGGGCTCCTTCCCTAGTCCTTTCTCTCAGGGAATCCTGCAGGAAAACTACCCCACGCGCCCTTCCGATAGCATAACCTCAAAAAACAAAAGGAGTTTGCCTCCTGCTGGTCCTATTTGGAAAGAAAGCGTCCTTTCCCGTTCATAAGAGCCCGGCCCAAGCAAGTCCCTTGGTAGTCAAACTAGGGGAGTCAGGGACCCTTGTCCGCTGAGACATTCCAAAGCCCCAAACCTTATTACTAAAAACGTACCCCTGGTTCAACTAGGAGTGGGGGAGCGAAAGGGAACCAGGGGACTCTTGAATCCCCACTGTACTGACCCAGTCCGGGGTTCACTCCCTCATCCCCTCAGGGGCCCCTTTCATCCCCTAATTAGTCCCCTGTCACCCGTTTTAAAGACGCAACTGGGGAACGTAAGAAACTTAAATCCTAAGGCATTCCTCCTCATCCTCCTTGATTCCTTCAAGGCTTTAACTTATTCCTGGCGGAACATACTTTTCATAATCAAATTTCTCTTTTTCATAACAAAACAGACTTTTCTCCGTTCATTGGAATCTCGGAATCCTCCCCTGTGCTCTCACTTCCTCCTTCCCGCCCTCCTGCCCTTTTCTCTCTGGCTGGAAACTGAAAGTGAAGTTATTACGAAATTACCAGTAGTTGCTGTTAAATTAGTAGGAGATTGCCAATTGTTACCAATTTCCACCCAATCCGACGGCAGAATGATGATGTTCGGTCTCCATCATCAAGATTTGACTCACCATCATCAACCGCGTGGGCCAAGCCTGAAGGAGGAATCCCTTGGCACTCAATTGACGCCCAGATCCTGGATGCAACCCACCCTGATCGACCAATCCAAGTAAGCATGGCAGTTCCGCTGCAAATTTTAAATTTGGTGTTCAAAAACAACGTCACTCCGAAAAAAGGTCAAAATGGTTAAACGCCGTTCGGACTAAGAGAGTTTGTTTCCAAAAAAGTTGTCGTTTAAACAGAGTTCCATTGGATTCCTTTTTGACCATCCAAAGACACACTGCTGCTTCTCCGATGTTGATCCCCGTTGTCGTCTTGGGGGTGAGACTTGAACACATTCCCAGCCCTCTGCGAACTTTCCCTTTCAGATGCGAACTCATTCCGCCAACGAGTTTTCATTCTCTTTCTTACTAAACTCTCAGTTCCTAAAATGGGAAATAACTAAAAGAAGGCAGAAAAAACTAATTTGGCTTCTCTCCTAAATTTTTATTTAATGGAACGTTCTCTGCTGTTTTCTTCCCCCAGCCTACACGCCCAATCCGAAAAGTACTTAATTCCGAAAGGGAAACACAGAAATCCTAATGTGATGTCAGAGCTGAGAGAAAGGAGGTTTGTTAAGAGTGAAAGCAGGAGCAGAGGGAAGCGGCATAAGCCCGGAACTGCTCCGGAAACTAAACGTTAACCGTCGTCGTCAGCTTTACTCAAAGTGCGGACCGAGATGGAGAGAGAAATATGTTGAGCTTGTGTGGGGTGAAAGCAGGGTGCGTCTTTCTCCTCGGCTCCAGCCGTTGAGAGCAGAAGAAGAGGAAGGGAGATTGAAAGTAAGAGTAAGGGAAAGTAAAAGAATGTTGGTTGTTTTCGGCTTAAGAAGGACAAAAGAATGAGGTAATTCTCAATTGACTCATTTGGCCCAACGGTTTTTCATAATGGGGATCAAGGGAATAATTGGCCAACACGATCCTAGAGACTCCGGCCGCACTCCCACTCCCGCCGCACGTAATCCTCGTCTTTCTCCTCCTCCCCATCTCTCCACTTTCCCCAAAATAAGAAAGTAGAGCCCAAAAGGAAAGAAAGTGGAAACTGCCAATGAATCTTTTTTTCCTGCCCGCGTTACTTTAATTTTCAAGACGTTCCGTGGTGGTGGTGGAGGAGGAGGAGGT
>Ga0194135_10002637_pt1 | contig 10909 bp, 11 predicted proteins | sample LitLau_LLRF_2013_FD_134024 | JGI IMG/M metagenome (GOLD analysis project Ga0194135, IMG submission 134024) | Freshwater sediment microbial communities in response to fracking from North America - Little Laurel Run_MetaG_LLRF_2013 (version 2) | ecosystem: Environmental > Aquatic > Freshwater >... | reverse complement strand
TGTCAATTTATATTCATCTCTGTAATGTTCACCTGCTTGTACTTACACACACGTTCAACTTGTGCTTATTAAATTACCGTTGAATAACAAACCGGTGTGGCTTTCTGCTTTCTTGTGTTTTGAATCAGCAGCGTTGCAACAGGATTATGATTTGCAAACTATTCTGTATCAATATATCTTTCCAGCATTCTATTGCAAAGTTTAGCCAGCTATGTACACATCTTTGAATCTTTAGTATGCTAAAAATATACACACAGGCAAAGTACACAACACTGCTGTAATATTCTCCACTTCAAAAGTCAAGGAGTCGACATATTAGAATAAGAATTAAAATGAGCAAAATTATACTCTGCCTGCTGAATTTATCTTTCCTTTGCATACTTCGAATTGTCCTATCGTGTGCTGTGTAATGCTGAATCTCACAGAGTTCTACTTGAATCTAATTTGCTTCTCGTCAATACTTTGAGAATTTCTCAACCTTTTTCTAATATTAGATAATCTCCTTTTTCCCATATTAGTTGAGTCCTTGTTGTACTCCTGTCGACTGTAACTTATATACGTAGAGCTTTATACATGTTCCATGGTGGATATAATTTCAATTTCTGTTTCTCTACCTTCAGTATTATTTCTATTGCACCTTGAAACCTTAAACACAAAGAATACTGTGAACTGTGGATTTATACAAGATATATACATAGTATACATAGTGCAGATTTCCAATACTTATTATTATTGTACAAAGTGGTAACAAAACAGTTTGCAGGGTCTTTTTGGATATTATATATATAAATATATATATACTTTAACACTATCAACGGTTGGTGTGGCGTGGTGTGAAGGTAGTTGAAACTCCATGAGTTCTCTCCTAACTAACTTTTAACATTTTACATCTACGCGAATAGTTCAAGTAGTAATATATAATGCTCGCCTCCCAATAACTTTTGCCTTCAGTCATTTGCTAATATACTAAAGGAATGGACCACAGCAGCAGTGTACGAGTCTTTGGCTACTACTTTACACTTAGCTGATACAATATATATGTGTAGCTTGTAAATGAGACGAGAATTATTACGTTATCTTCATTACACAGAATCAGCAAACCTCATAACTTTTAACACATTCAAAAGTAGACTCATCATGAAAAGCAGTTTCATTTGATTTCTTACATTCATCGTAGAAAGAGCGTGTGACATAAAAGTCAATATCTATAACAAATACAATAACCAACAAGTCGTTTACATACCAAACTTTTCCAAGTTTAACACTTCGGGAGATTCTACTGTGTAGTGAAAAGAAACTGAACCAAGTCTAATAAAACTTTTCAATGAGCTCGCAGCAAGTAATCTAATCTCTTGAAACTGCCTGGTTGCAACGCATTTAATATTTTAATACTATTGCTCACTCTATTCTACAAAAACTATAATATATTTGTTTCAAGGCAGTCACAACAAGTTGACCACAAGACAAAATTAAGTGAAAAATTATTGACCATAAAACTCTGATCTGCTCCAGAATCCTACTCGCCGAACGTCATGCCTCAAATAACTTCATGAACAATATATACTACACACCGAGGAATAGGAACATTTTAAAATGATGTAATATTAACTTGACACAGCAAGAACTGAAGAACTCGAGCATTGAACGTGTTCATATTGGTCATTAGTCATTACATGCAACAATGAGTGAATGAGTGGTGAATTTTGACAGGGGAATTTGCAAACTGAAGGGAATACCAGAATTAAGAACATACATTTACGCTACTCGGCCGAAGTTTCATGTTACAAACTGTATGTATATACATATATAAACCTTCCCATGTATTAAACACATGTATATGAACTACTGGAATTCAAAATATAATTAAAAACACGCTATACTTCACAAACCATACACCTAAAGGATAATTTAAGATGCCAAAGGAAGACATCGAAGTTCCATTATCTCACCGACAAGCATCTGCCACATTATCGTCGTCAGATGGATCTTCTAATAAAAGTAGTAGCAATAAATCATTTAACTACAACAACCCAACGGGAGAAGTATTAGTGTCTCATGCAACTACTCCTACTGTCTCCATTCCTCTAACAGAAGAGTGTATCAATGGTACTACCGGGCTAATTAGTAGTCCTCTCAAAGCTTCTTCTGGAGTTAATGAAGGTTCATCTCTCGTAAAGTCCCCAACATCACCTGGCTCTTCTAAATGGAGTTTTAAAAGCAGTTTATCCCCACCTCCGTCTTCAGTTACTTCTCCGAGCTCTCCAAGCACCAAAAAGTTGACATTTACTGTGGACATAATTCCTGACGGAGATCACAACAACCTACGAGAGGAACAGCAAAGCCTTCTGCAACCTAAAAAATCCAAGCCGATGATAAGCCCCAGTGGTGGTGTTGGTGGTAGTGGTGGAGGTGAAATCACATCCCCAAGTGGTCCTCCCGTAGTTATTAACAAACACCTACTCAATGTAAAGGACAGCATAAGAGACCCAAGTTCCACTGTGACTTCGATGGAATCTACTTTACATCGACATACGACTTTCAACAGCATGATCAGCACGAACAACAATGAAAATACCATCACCAACACGAGCACCGTAGATTCCACTACTTTTAAAAAGATAAGAAATCGGATGAGTTCCAAATATGGACGAATGAGGAAGAGAGTGGTATTCAAAAATGGAGATTGCAATCTTCATCCAGTAAATATCTCGAAGAGAAGGAGAAAGTATTTGGCTGATATTTTTGTTACTCTCGTCGATTTGCAGGTATTTCATGGCAAAAGTTATTTATTTCGTATAGAATGTATTCTCCTAAATACAGATAGAAAGTTCCAGGTGTGCTAATTAAGTTAGCAGTGTTAGTACTACATAAAAGCATATGTGGAGAGCTTGTGCTATTTGATTTTGAATGCCTAAAATTCATTCAACTTTTGTGGAAAATGGAACAGTCTGCTATATCTACTGATAATTTGATTAATAAGAAGGCATGAATATGAAACTGATGGCGATTTTGATCTTATTATGTTTTATCCTTCTATCTTTATCCTCTTTCCAAAGTATGATAATAATTAATAATCCACAATATTTTGAACAAACGAACGAAGAATGAAATATTACTTTTTAATTACCAAAACTTCCCACTTATTCTTTAGTATGCAGAGGACAACATTCATATTTTAATTACTCGAAATATTGAGTAAAATATTCCCAAAGGTATATAACATAATGTCTTGTCTAATTAGTAATTACAGGGAGTAAGACACAACTTGGCCTTTAATGTACCTTGCAAACTTATGTAGGAGCGAGGATAATTTTATTATGCATGTAGCAGAAGTTATTTTATGTTAGCACGCAAACACGTATATAATTAGTTTTTGCAAGGAACACGTAAACTGCATAAAATCTGCAAAAAAATCGGACATTTTCTCGATTACGTTATTTATTAGGGTTATACTGATACGTATATATAATAATAAACGAATTATACAACTCGCTTATATGGGATATTGAAATGAAGTCAATGGGTAAAGTGCATTTACAATTTAGAATTAGACATTTATCGAGATTTTCTCGCCTTGCACTTGCTTCAAACGAAGAAAAAACAATGAGTTATGATGGTAATGGCCTTCAAATGAAAAGAACTTTATAGCTCCAAGAATCATTCATGGGCAGGTCACATTTTTACCTGAAAACTTTCAAGAATGGAAAAGTCATTAGTGAGGAATTCAATTAAAGTTGATAAGTGTCCGAGCAGAGGAAGATATATAATGAATAAATGAAATGAACAGATTGAGCTTTCAGCATCTCACTTGCTAGAGAAGAGTTTAATCTTTTAAGGGCTAGTTTGATTTAACTGGCAATATCTGGCAGTGATGATGATGCAAATAATATGGTAGACAGGGAGGCTCTCTTTCTCATTTAATCTGTCAGAAGAGATCAAGTAAAAAATATCCTTCCTACTTTTTACTCCCGATGATCTCTCATGTTCAGCTTTCTACAAAGCAAGCTGCTGAGATGCTTTAAATTAACTATCGATCACACAAATCATCAGAAAAAGTAATTTGAACCTGTTTAACATTTTAATTTAATATTTTTCTAGTGGAGATGGACATTCCTGATCTTTACTATGAGCTTCCTTCTCTCTTGGACATTTTTTGCGATGATCTACTGGCTTATTTCTTTCAGTCACGGAGACTTGGAACCAGAAAATTTGCCTGATAATCAAGAGAAATCAGGTACAATTCCTTTAAAAAACGAATTATTACTGATAGTTTAGATCCAAATGTGCATCATGACTTGAAATGACCCCCAATTGATACACAGGAAGTCTTGAGTTCAATCCTAATGCTTCTTTTATACTATTTTCATTCAATTTCTTAATTGCAGGATGGTCTCCGTGCATTTCTAATTTTCACGGGTTCACAAGTTCCTTCCTGTACAGCTTAGAAACGCAGTCTACAATTGGATATGGTTTCAGGTACACCACGGAAGAATGTCCGGATGCAATTTTCGTTATGGTATGTTATCTATAGCAGTTCATTAGTGTTTGACGTAGCAGAAGAAGAATGAAAATGGCCTGTGCCGTATTTTGAACTGCTTGATTTTTATTGCTTCGTTTTACATGTGTGTATTTAATTTTTATTTTAGTGTGTTCAGACAATCCTCGGAGTTATAATTTCGGTTTGTTTTTATTTGCTGTTTTATCTCAACCCTTTTATACTAACATAAATATTATAATATGAAACATGACTCGAGTTTACAACTAATCATGCGCTTTTCATGTTCTCCTTCGTATAGGCAGTAATGGTCGGAGTAGTATTCAGTAAGCTAAGTCGACCTAAGAAGCGGACACAAACCCTAATGTTTAGTAAATACGCTGTGATTTGCCAAAGAGACGGGTCTCTTTGCCTTATGCTACGAGTAGGTGATATGAGAAAGGTACGGTCGTAAAAAAACAATTAATCTTCTCACACAAAGCTAAATTCTTTCCAGCTGCAATCGTGTAATCCGTTGTGTATCCAATAAAATTCAGAGTCACATAATCTGTGCCTCCGTAAGAGCCCAGCTAATTAAACGCCGGAGCACCGTCGAAGGAGAAGTCTTGCCATTTTATCAACATGAATTAAAGGTTGGAGTTGATAGTGACCAGCAAGCAATCTTCTTTATATGGCCGATGGTCGTAGTCCACAGGATCGACCGAGACAGTCCTCTCTATGGAATGTCTGCAGCTGATATCTCTCGAGAGAAATTCGAGATCGTCATTATCCTGGAAGGAGTAATTGAGTCTACAGGGTCAACCACGCAAGCTAGAACATCCTATCTTCCTTCGGGTAGGTTATTTTGCCTTCTACAAGCTTGTACTATTCCATTAGAACCATGTACACAATACATAGATATATGCACATGTACTTCAAATAATGCTTAAAAAACTCTGCTGGAATGCATCCAATTAAAATCCTCTCCAACTCGAAGTATTAGACTACTTAAATAATGAGAGTCCTTTCACACGTTTCAATGAATGGATGGTCTGGATAACCTATATATTTTCATCGTTAATTCAATGCACTTTCCACTACATGCAATATATGGATTCTTAACCGAAGTACCATAAATCAAAGCTTGAAAGACAAGTTTTTTACTTCGATGAAGAACATCCTGTACGTGAATATACACACACATGATTGCCTGGCTTTTAATGAATGAGACAAATTACGTGACAATCTGACAATTTGAAGATTTATGGTTCTCTCAATTGGAAAAATAATCATAAATTGTGCTCGAGACTGCGAATTTATAATTCAAATGCCTAACAAGTTTGCTATTTGACCTCACAGAAATCCTCTGGGGCTACAGATTTGAACCACTCGTGTCTTTCAAGAAGGAAATGGGAGAATATGCTGTAGACTACAGTTTATTCAACAGCTTTTATGAAGTTGACACTCCACTATGTAGTGCTGAAGAACTTGAACTCATGCAGAATTATGAAAAAGACATGAAAAGACAAGGTAATTTGCATAGAAGATTTTACGTCTCAAGTGTCCTAGAGAAAACAATATGCTACGAAATGCTCTTGAGTGCAATAAGAGACTAGAGATGAAGTGCATCTTCTAATTGGGTATAATATTTCATTCATTTCTAGGACTTCAACTTCTCACACCATTTCGAGTGGCAATGGTTGACGAGAAGAAAGGCGAGTCTGGAGAATTCAAAGAAGCGTAGCTAAATTGGCGACAATGACGACAGACGACCTGATGCTGCACTTCAAGTGATTAACTTAAGTATCCTTTCCATTATCCATCGCTATAAATTAGTATTAATTGCGATATTGCGAAATCCGACCACAACAAATCAGTTGGGGCATTATGATCCACTGGACTCGCAGTTGCGACAACTAATAAATTCAGTTAACAATTCTTGATAGATTTCTGATTTTTCAGAGACGTAATTATTGAGTGCGTTTTAATGATTAACGTCATCATTTATGACTTGCGTTTAATGCACGTTAAACTTTTCAGTGAAATTAAAGACAGTAAAAACTGCTATTTTGGTTTATCTGTAATTGTAATGAATGCATATGTGAATTTATTTGTCACTAATTATAATTAATACAATATGATGTTTTACTTGTGTATTTTAACACGAATATAGTTACTGCAATAATGACCCAAACCAGATGCAATAAATTAATTTCCATTTTAAGTTGAGACTTTAATAGTGAATACATAAATATAAATAAATGAGCATAACTATTAACGTGTTCACCCAATGGTTCCAGTGGAAGACAGATAAAAACGATAGCATATTTTATATTCAGATTAGCATTTAAGAGATCAAATGTATCCATAAAACTAATAGTGATCCTTTTTCGTGAATTATTCAAACCCTTCGCTGGAAGTAAAAGTAAGTAAATTCCTTCTAAAAGGATTAACAGTAATCTAAATTCATGGTCTTATGCTTTTTCCTCGTTTGTTTGACGTTCTTACTACTTTATTGGGAAGCGAAATGTCACCTTAAATTATTTATAAATGAGTCATTTCTCGCTACCTCTTTTGACTTTATGAACGCGTAATTCACTTTTTTGAACCTGAAGTATAATTCGTTTTTAGTAAGTGTACTAAATCTGTCGTTCTCTGTTTATCTGCAATTACACTAATCTAGTATGTATCAGAATTAGAATGACGTATATATTTATTATTGTGCATAGATTCATTAACGAGGTAAGAGATTTTTATGCATAGACAAGTTCTGGAGAGGCAGAAAAATCCAATTTCACTTGAATCAAATCAACTTCCAAGTTAACAAATCGTCTGTCTCTATATACATTCCCTGCATCCATATTCTGTAAAGCATTAATTAGAATACACCTCCACACATAGGTTGCAAAAATTGAAACATTGTTTTTTAAAATTAGATTACTGAACTGGAACGTTTATAAAAATGGAGGAAATGAAATAATCTATGACCGTATATGAATTGTATATGATTATATTTAGTATGCCTTTATAGACTTGAAGGTCCTTCTCGTTAATACTTAATTCATTTCGTACTAAACTACATGCATGACATAGAAATAGCATGATTGCTTCATTAAGCTTACAAAGGATTGTGCAATTATCAAAGATGCTTTCACCCAGCGACATATATGTATGTACAAAAAGTGGATCAAATATCTTGTGAATACTCATCTGTGTCACAGTGTGTGTCCTATTATCACCATCAAACTGGAGTGTTACGATGGTCTCGGTCTTTAGCCTTTCGATGTGCAGAAGCAGAATTGGGCGTAGGTGGAAACAAGAGACTACCTTCTTCATCGGAGCCAGAAGTGTTCAGATTGTAATCTCGAGGGATGGACAGATATTGTGAACTCTGAGGAGGTGGTGGTGGGGGGAAGGGAATGTCGAAATCTCTGCACAAATGTTTATCTTTGTCAATAAGATATGCATTGCATCCTGGAAGATGAGATTTTCCTCCTCCATCTGATCGTTTATCCAAATTGTACACATCTGTGATTTTATACCCCCCTGTAATTCGGTTCGACGAGTTCAAGCGATTGTTTGAGCTCCGTGTAGAGTTGGACTGTTTATTTCCCCCATTTCCATTAGAAGCACCTGATTTCTGAGCCCAGTCTAGCTGATGCCAATATATGTAGTAAAAAATTGCTAAAATCCCTGTAAGTTCTGTGGCCATAAATCCCACGACCACAAGAATGAAACTAAATCCGTATTTGTATGAGAACTGAGGCATATCCACGTTATTTCTTGGACGTAACTTTGGTCCGATTTCAGATTGAAGGGCGGATAGATACACAACCAGTCCGATAAGTAAACACAGTCCTGAGAATCATAAATTATACAAGAAATAAATACAACCTTATAGTCTCAGGCAGACGGGAAAAAAGAATGGAAACTTGGAACAGAATCAAATATATGTCACTGGTTATGTAAGAAAAAGAATATGTATTCCACTGGTTTCAGAGTCATCATAATTCTGCTGAGTACTTTATACTGACCTGAGACAATAAATGCGATTCCTGAGATGAACAAAGCTATCCTGAGATGCCGTCGGTATCCAACCGCTGCAGCAACTACAGCAAATCCAAGAAACATGCTTGCAGCAACAAATAGAGGTCCAGCCTGCGTTACTGCGTCTAGGTATCATCATCATACGTGTGTGTGTCAATCATTTATACCATTGCTCAGCAAAATTGGATGTATTAGTAGTCTGAAGGACAAATGATATAGGAAATACCCCCCTTACATCTGATAGCATTTGTTGAGTCATTGGGATCAGGCATGTATCGATCTTTCGGAAGGAAATATTCGATAGAACTGCAGTTCATCTGGTCTTCATTCACTGCCAATTTTTATACCCCGTTAGTACATTACAAAAAAGTTACAAAAGGTAAAGATATGTGCTTTTTCTTTTTGATTCACCTGTTGTAGAATCTTGAAGAAACTGTCTCTCAGTAAGGTTAAAGGAACACAAGTGCCACAATCCAGAGACGGTTCGTTTAATCATAAACTCTTCCATGATCGTGGAATTAGACACTGGAATCCTCTCATAAGAATCAAGCCAATTTCCAGTACACATTGATATGGCTACATTGACCACAGAAATAAGGGCTGCGAAGGGTATCACAAGGGATAGAACGGGGACAGCTTTCCTAGCTCGTTTGGAATGCTTCGTCATGATAATTGATCGTAACATTTGGTTAAAGATTGGTCTAAATTAGAGGCTAAAAGGACACTGCTAGGTATTTTTGGAAGCTTTAGTAAACTCACTACCAACTATGCATATTATGCAACTTAATGTCTTCATTTACCTAGTTTCCCTAATTAAGGTGAAAGCAGCGATGCAGCGAAACAAGTCTCTGATAAACTACGAATAAAGAAAGAGTAGATAGGATGATGCATTCTTATTTCAGACATCCTAGGTGAACTGATGATGAGTCGTACTGCTTAATTTATTACATTGAACCTGCCTGAGGTTATCTGACTCTTACTACAAATTAAATCCTAAGGGAGAAAAAGTTAAATGAATAAAGTGTTCTCTCAAACTTTCACTCCCCATGCAACCTATCCAACTTCTTCTTATTACGAGGACAGCGAAGTGACTGAAAGTGGTAGAGATGAATTGACCGAGTTTTATTAGACTAAAAGAAACGAAATCTTTTGTGGGGTTGTTTGTACTCCTCGTTATATTATACTGTGAAAGCAGTGAATGGTACTTTGATATACATATAAAACAGCACGTATATAGTCTTAATAGTGAGGGGTTTTAGTAGGACGGTAATGTACAGTTTGATGTTGCGAAATCCCTGAAGTACTCGGTGGGATCGGGAGAAAGTAGCGGATGGAAGATGATCACACGAAGAAGATGATGATGGTGATATGAGGCTGACAAGAAGATACCCAAAGTTTTGGGTTCGTTGGCGACTATATATTGACTGTTGAGGCTAGTTGAGGTGAGCATGTTCCACCAACATCCTCCGATTCTTGTTTAGATTTCTATCCATCCCAGAAGTCTCGCTAATGTAAAATAGGAACATGACGCATGGTCCATGAGAAATCACTCAGCACAGCCACCAAGCTCTTGTCTGCTTTCTCTCCACAGTCTCTCTACTGCTATAACCCAAGTCTACCCAACTTTCTCCACAATCACGAACGGATGTGAGAGACATTTTTCATTCCAATATTTCATATATATCACTAACTACCTAGATATATGTATAAGTATAATGTACTTCTAATACTTACTCCATCAGAACTAGCGCTGCCGTGCTAAACACAATAGAATTTAAATGATGATTTTGCTTCTCTCATGAAGGTGAGCAGCTTTTTTTGCATTTACTTTTTCCGTGTAACATATGAGAGGAATCGCACAAGCTTAGCTTAGTTTACCAGATAATGTGAATAAAAAAGACAACAATGACTTTTTCATGCTGATGATCACAAACACAAAGCGTTTGATGAAGAGAGAAGGGAATCATATATTGTCACACTACCACTCACCCTTACGGATTTTTAGGACTTTCTACACTTTCTACACTTTCTAGATATTCCAGAAGCGAGTTGACAGCTTCGTCGTTTTCAATCTCCGGTCTTTTCACCTCTATTATTCTTGATTGCATTTTACTGTCACTCAAGCTACCCACACACACACACACTGCATGATGGATACAGCAATCTTTTATACTTTAGCAATCTAATACTTTTCACGAACTTGTATTCTATATACAAGCCTTATTCTTCTAGCTGAGCTCGCCTCTACATAATAATACTTTACCCATGCGGTGCTTGATAACAAGAAAGACAGAGACAGGCAATTTCTGAATAGCCTACCAACACCCGTTTGTGCAAAAATCCCATTATCCTTTCTTGGAAACTGAGAAAGAGGTAAGAGCAAAATGA
>Ga0194135_10002636_pt1 | contig 10909 bp, 5 predicted proteins | sample LitLau_LLRF_2013_FD_134024 | JGI IMG/M metagenome (GOLD analysis project Ga0194135, IMG submission 134024) | Freshwater sediment microbial communities in response to fracking from North America - Little Laurel Run_MetaG_LLRF_2013 (version 2) | ecosystem: Environmental > Aquatic > Freshwater >... | reverse complement strand
GTGCCTTCACGTGAGTACAGCTGAAATGATTTTGATGAAATGACAAAGGACATTGTTCAATCTGAGAATAAATATCACTCGTTATAACACGATGTAATGGGGGGCAATCATACTCCTCCACATTTAAAATTTGTGCTTTCGACGTAAGCCTAGCTTTAATAAAATTTGCTTTTGTAATCCCTTTGGTATATATCACATCAGTTCCTGAAACGTTTTCATTAAACCAGGATTTTAAGTTTACAAATTTTACTTTACCCGCGTCCCAGTAAATTTTGTGTAAATTTTTTTCTGCAAACCAAACTGAAGTTTTGTCTTTGAACGATAACGAATTGAAATCGCTCCCTGCTTTAACAAAAAAGTGATTCTTTTCACCGGTACTTAAATTGAATACAGTACATTCTTTGACACAAAATCCGAATTTAAGTTGAAATCCTTCAAGTTCTACTGCATATATCATTTTGGTACGTACACAATTTCCTGTTCGTTGGGAAATATTCCACTTCTCACTCGAACACTGTCCTCACAAGTTGGATGTAGGTTTACAAATAAATACGAATATGGTAATTTTGTTGCTGTTTTATAGGCATCAGAAAGAAATTTTTTTTTTGAAGGAAATAGTTGATGACCTAAGTAATGAACTTGAGATGCTAAAGTTGGAGATCTCATAATAATGTAATAATGACAGTTAATTCGTATATCCCGACCATACTTTCCCTGACAAAACAAGTTTTGGTTCAATAGTATCACTGAAACGTTTTTGTGATGAACTCCTTTAATAAAAAGTTCCTGAATTTTACTATCTTTCATAGACTCTGTCATTTGATCATCTATAATTATTAACGTTGGTTCTGACTCATCCAGGTCAAATTCTAATCCTTTCACACTTTGAACGTTACGATCTCCAAAAACGTTTGTATAACCTTCTTGAGGTTCTGAATAAGAAAAAATTATTTTTCGGGGCGAAGGATTAATCATCGTGTTTCTATTATTAATTAATTTTTTTACCAATTCCGTCTTTCCGCTTTGGGTAACACCTGCCACAATTGAAGTAAAAGGATGACGAAAATAAGAATTTTTTTCTGCTATGACTGACATGGTTTAAAATGTAATGTAACTTCCAAATTTTCCGAAGTGAGATGTAAACAGTTTCCTCTTCTATCAGTAACTGAAAACGTAATACAAGACACAAGCTCTTTTGATACAGGAAGGTACAAAGGAGAGAAGTCTTTTTGAACAAGTGTATTTATTGGATGAGAGTTGTCTAAAGTCTGAATTACAGGAAGCTGATAGTCACCAACTATTTGACTGTCGATAATGTCTGTACAAAAATACAACCGTTGAGGAAACAAATGTGTATGAACAGGTTCACCTGTATGAAATCCGTTCTGGAATTTATGTGTATTGAAACCAAGATATTTTGCAAGTCGTGATGAAAGCTTAAGCTTTCCTTTAACATATTTAATAGTAATGCTTCGATTGGGATTGAAATAAAAGTCTAAACCATCCACTTTCGTGCAAATTTGTTTTTTTATTTCTTGCACCAATTCATCGACATTAAAAATTCCCTGTGTGTTTAATAAGTACGAAGACTCGTTGGCAAAAATTAGTTTATCATTTGTAGTTTCAAATAATCGAAATCTATTAACATACGACACCGATACAACTGCTACCTCATACGAATTATCTATAAAATTAAGTTTCTTGTTTACGACATTTTTAAAACATGATGGAGTATTTGAAGGGTAATAAGATTTGGATGAATCAGAGCACAAAGTGACAGTAAATGACATCTTTAGTGTTCAACTGTTAGAAACTAAATGAGTTTATTTTCGCAACATATGGGTTATTAAATAACAATCATGAACTATACAATATTAGCTAACATTAAACACTTACTTAACCAATCAAAGAACTTTTCAAAGATACAGTGTTTTTTCCATCATGAAGAATATACCGCTTGGAATCAAAGCAGTGAAGAGCAATCTTTTTTAATGAAACTGTACTTATTTCATGTTTTCGCGATCTTATTAGATTCATTACACAGTAGAACTTTCTCTGATTTTTCAACGCTTTGTAATACAACTTGTGTCGTAATTTGTTCTTAATAATCGTCTTTTTCACACCCTTTGCTGCTTTCTTACTTAGATTATTTAACCCTGAAAAGCTATACATTTTGGGGGCTAAACCAACAAAACTTGTCAGAATTTGTGAGTTTGCCTCGTCTTTCATCTTTCCTATTACTTTCTTATTTTTGTCTGAATACAAAGGATGATCTTTCGGATAATCACTAAAATCAAACTCATCCTTTTTCTTTGCTAAATCAGTGTATAAATCTTTTGTATAAATACAGTATGCAAGACTGTCAGTATCTGTGAAAAGAAAAACAGCATTATCACCATACCAAGATTTGATTTTGTCATAATGCCACTCGTACATAAATAACTTACTTAAGTCGAGTACAGTAAAGGCAGTGTATATTGGTCTGTCTAAGGTTACAACAGGTTTGTTTAAGAACACTATAGACACGTTACTGTTAATAATCTGAAAGTTTTTGAAAGTAGACCTACAAACTAATCTACTCAAAGTGAACGGATCTGAAGTAATTACTGCTTCCGACCTGTTTCTCTGCTGTTCCATACTCTTCCCGAAAATTGAGTTAACCATAAATTTGTATAAGTTTTTTTCAAATTCTGACATCGCTTCTCGACGAAGACGAGCGTTAAAGAGCACGTAGTCTTTAAGCCAAGCACTTTGAACAAATCTTAATATCTTGTGGACTTTTTGTATTTTAATTCCTTTGCTAACATAGTACTTTAAATTTCTGTAATGAACGACATATTCAGTTTTGGGACCCAAGTTAGGAATCAGTTTTTTTGTCTTTTCTGAATATTTTATATTTAGATTGTCAAGTAAAGCTATCTGGTATTTTGAAAGCTCAGATAGCTTTACGGAAGTTTTTTCAGGCATCAATGGATATTCGTCATGTGTTTCGTGTAGTTCCTCAGGATAGTCTAAGTCAACTAAGAATATGTAACCGTACTCGGAAAAGTCGTCCGTGTCTAATAACCATTCAGTTGTAAAATTGGAAACAAAGTCATCACTCATCCACGTAAACTCTGCTACAGGAAGAGGTTGCAATAAAGCTTCTCCATAAAGGTTATTTTTGTCTATGTAAAGTAAAAACCTATCTTCAGACTTTCCTTCAACATAATTTGGTATATATTTGTTATACGCAGTAGCGTGTCGTGTTGTTATCATGCTAACACCTCCTCGTAATCCTGACTCTATCAGGTTATACATATCAGGATCTACGATGAGTTCGAGTTCCTGTCCGGTGTATAATAAAGCTGAATCCCATGCATATCCAGCAAGTGAGAAGTAATTACATGGATCAAGTCTATAGTTTTTAAGGGCGATAGAACGAAAATTTTCGAAAACACATGCTAAAAGCAATGTATCAACGGTCATATAAAGATCATGATAATCACCTAGTGTTGAACAAAATTCAGAGAAAATTTCGTGTCCATAGTCATAATCTTTCATATCTACATCTCGACTGTGCAAGGAGCTATAAAAGTGCTTCCGATTTGGAAAACATGTTTCAGCAAACTTGTCAAAAGAATCAATATACTCGTAAGGATACACTCCTTTTCTGCTTAATTTTGTTGCAATCGGATAACCAAAGACTTGAACGAGAATGGAAAAGCGTTCTGAAAATTGTTGTTTGGATTTCGAGTCACAAATGAGATTTTTAACTAAGTCGTCAAGACTTGCAGCTAGGAACATCATGGAATCAATAAAAAAATACTTTTCACAAATTATTGTCAAGAATTTCTCTGAATTTTGTGGAACAGCTTTCACTTTAAACTTTCCGTGTTGTCTGATACCCCCAATTAACAAATGTTGATCATAGTTTTTGAAATTATGAATTACTATTGGAATTTTCTCGTTTTGTACGTATTTCATATTACAAAATCTATGAGCAGCTCCTCTATATTTCCCAGTTATGTGACAATGATCACGAGTCTTCTGATTATTCTTTAGATCCTTCCCACAAATGTGACAAGATACAGCTGTCGCATAATCGAAGCTTTCTTCTGGAGTTAACGGAAGCATAGCAACAGCAGTTCTATTTAAAATCTCTAGTCTGTTTGTTAAAGGGATTATATTTTCAAAGAAGACACTGATACAGTCTTTGCCTCTATAGGTTTTTTTGTGAATGACCTTTTGTTCATGATTAACTACAACAAATGAGAAACCAGAAGGAATATGTCTCTGATATTCTACTTGTGAGCCAATTACATTGTCTTCCGGTTGTAAAACACACTCAAAGTCTGCATAAATAACAAACTGAACCTTAATCATATTCTTGTATTTTTTAAAACTCATAGTTGGTATCTCTCCGTATTTCATATCAGGATACTGAATAGTTTGATTTTTGTGCTCTAAGCAAAGTTTCTCGTGTTCTTCTAACCTCATTGTTGACGGAAATCTCTGCAAGCAATTGTAGCACAAAAAATGTTTGTGGTAGCTGGTCTTACCCAAAACTTTGTCAATATTTACAATTGACATATAATGTGCATGATGTTCTGAGGAATCTTTCACGTATAAAAGATTGATAATTTTCCTAGTTTTGTCATTGTTGAAATGTGACATGTACACAACATGTAACTTCCAATCACCATCTCCATCATAATAGTAACCAAACACATTTATCCTAAACCCTCTGTCACTGTTCTTTTTCTCAAATCTCTTTATGTCGTTAACTGAAGCTGGAAATTGAACACAAGTAAAGTCATATAAAGAAACAAATTTCTCATACTGCTTTGTTCGTTCTCGGTGACTTCCTTGAACGTCTTTGTAATGCTGGAGCGCCAAAAAGGCCCACTTAAAACATTCATTACCAGTATTTTGAGGATTTACAATAGCTCTTTTGAATTGTAAAAATTCCGGAATGGGAACAAAACATGAAGCTGTTAGAACTTCAAACTTGGCTACTCTAATATCACACCCCATGACTTGGTCTAAAATCCATCCGCTACCATTCTGCTCAAAAATATTCACTGTATTCATACATTGTTCAATAATTTCGCTCATTATGTTCTCGTAGTAAAACATATTCAGAAAAACCTTTTGATTTGAATTTACGTAGTGCAAACAGGTTTCATCTTCATCTCTAATTTGGTCATCGAAATTGTTTCTCCTCACAAACTGGCATATCAGTGTAAGCTGAACTTTTATACTTTTCAAGCTATCGATGCAGTGGGAAATTATCTCTTTCATTTTACTTTCATATTTAGAGAAGTAGTCCTGAACACATATGATTGAATCATCCCATCTTCTCTTTCGATGTTGATATGTTCGTAAATAGCCCTGGAAAGCTTTAACATCTTTGAAAGGATATGGTGAGAACTTCTTTCCTTGTCCAGTCTGTACATCAAATAGACGATGATGACATGTTCTTTTGTGAGAATGTATGTGTTTGATGTTTTCTGATGAGTAATCACAGTAGCAACATCGATGATCATCGTTGATGTGGTATTCACGCTGAAGCTTTGATATGAAATAGTAATTGCAGTACTGACATTGAACAGCCTTAACGCGTCTCTGAATCTTATGATGAAGAATGTGCCGATGGAATGTTGTTCGCCTTTTGAATTTGTCTCCACAGAGTAAACAATGTAAGTTGGATTTACTGCTCCTCATCTAAAAAGGAATGAAAGTATGCTGTATCTCTGACGAGATGTTTTTAAAAGATGAACAAGAGCAACTTACATTTTCGTTTTCAGATTTCTGGTGTAGAAAAAAAAAAACGATGATAATAGTATTTATAAATACTATGGTAACAAGTGTGCTCTCCTGATTGTGATCGTGTGATTTAACAAATAATCTAGACAAGAAAGAAGAAGACTCCCTTATATAAACTTCTTATCTCATATTTTTTTAATTATTATTATTATTATTTTATCATTATTTTTAAATTGGTATCATTATCACTTCATCAACTAACGGAATTTGTTGTGTCTATTTCATTTTATTATTTGAAAAAACGACTTGTTTTCGACTAGAACGTTTTAATGTGAATTTTTATGGATCTTATCATTGCGTATGATGAACGTGTGATATGAAAAAATACTTTATTTATGACGTATTGAGAGGGTATTTAAACCAGACATTGATCAAGTAAGTCTTCTTATTCAGATCTTAACTCTCGTGCTCAAGTTGTTCAAGCGATTACCCAGAAATTTTGTTTCCAGGGAACTTCATCTTCATCATGCCAAATCGTAAGTTTTTTTTTTTCAAATCGTAAGTTTTTAAATTCAAATTAGAACATTATAAATAATTATAAATTTTTTCTGGTTAGTGTCTGACACCACCAGTGGGAGTGAGAGTGAGAGCAATCGAAGGGAGATAAAAAAGATGCTAAAGACCACCTTGGAAGCCCCGACGAGATCATTAGAATACAAGGAAGCTGTAAAGAAACTCCGAAAGTACACTGAAGCGAAAAAGAAGTCACGCAAGGACTCTTCTGATTCTGATTGTAAGTGGTATTATATATTATGACATTTTGAACCATTTAAAATTACCCTCAAGTCTTGCATGCTCACTAATATGAAACTTCAAATTCATTTCAGCGTCCTCCGAATCTGAGAGAGACACTCGCAAGAAGAAGAAAGTAGCGAAGCGTGAAGACTCGAGCTCTTCTGGGGAAGATCAGCCCCGACGATCGCTGGAGAAAACGAAAAAGAAGACGTCGCCAGCTTCCAACAAGCGAGAACCAGCAAAGAAATCTACTGGGAAAAAAAGTAAGTTCTTTTGATTCGACAGGAAGAAAATATATCAAATATTATAATAATATAAGAATAACTTATTTTTTTTTCTTTTCGTTAGAAACTTCAGAAGACCTTTTCGAAGACGTGTCCAAGAAGACATCACCAAAGAAAAGAGCTTCAAGTAAGTCAATTTCTGTTTATCCATCATATCTTGAAAAATATTTTCATGAAAGAAAAGGTTATGATTTTGAATTTTGTGTTTAAAGGTCCCAACGAGTCAGAGCCAAAGCCGAAGAAGCGTTCAGCGGACAAGCCGAAGGAAGAGAAGCCGTCCAGTAGCAAGTCATCCAAGGCCACTGTGGAGACCAAGCCTGTTCGAAACTTCGCTCCACCAGGAGAAACTCTTGAAAACGACGGTCAGAATCAAATACATTGGGAAGGGTTTATTGGGGGTAGTTATTACGTGAAATTGCAAACTTTGAAAAAAAACGATAAGCTTTATTTAGCAATTAGAAAGAACCAAAATATCGGAGCGAATGTTCCGATTGAGTATTTTCATAGTCTCTTAGAGGCATTGAAATGTGTTGAAAAGGAGTGTGGGGTTCTGATTCCCACCAAGCAGGATCCTATTGAATTAGATTAATGCATCTTTTTCTTGTTTTTCTTTAGAAGTGTTAGAAACACTAACATTCATTCGTATGTGCGAAACTTCGATTTTTCCGCGAAAGGGAACAATAGGTTCAGCTGGATATGATCTTTTCAGGTCTTCATTAATCATTGCTTTGCTTTTTTAACTTAAAACTTGAATAAATAAATTGATTACTTAATATGGTGTAGTGCGGAGACAGGGACTATTGCAGCTGGAGAGAGAGGTTTAATAAAAACTGGCATTAGAATCAAGCTACCACGCGGTACTTACGGTCAGATATTTTCCAGATCAGGTCTGGCGCTCAGTTATATGATAACCGCACAAGGTACTTTATAATTTACTTCAGAGTAAATTTAAATTATTAATTCATTAGCTAAGTCCGATAATTTGATTAATTTTTGATAGCTGGAGTAATCGATAGAGATTACACGGGGGAAATTAAAGTTCTTCTTTTCAATAACTCAAAGTTGCCATTTGAGTTCACAGTTGGGAACCGAGTTGCTCAACTGCTGGTTCTGAAGGTTTCAGAACCAGAGGTTCAATATCTCCATGAAAATTTGTCTCTAGCATCAGTTACTCCAGTTTTGGAGTCAAAGAAGGAAAGAGGAACTTCGGGATTTGGTTCCACTGGGTTAAAGTAGAATTAATTGAATTGACAGGTTATTTATTTATTTTTGTTACTTCAACTACATTTTGCTAATAACTTAATTTACAGATAAGACTCAAACTCGTCTTTGCATTAAGAACGGTGTTCTTGTGGGGTTTCATCATTCATTGTGCACTAACACTATATGTAATAGTTCATGTAAATACGTGGATTGGAAATGAAACAATAAAAGCTTAGTTTACTCCAGCTCATTGAGCACGTTTTATTTATTTTCTGATTCATAATCATTGAGATTCAAAAGCCTGGATTTCAAGATTTAGTTTCAAGAATTAGTATTTTGGATCTATGAATTCTGTGAAATTCATGAAAATAGATATCAATCTTCTTAATTCTAAACTTCTTATCCTGAACTGGTGCTTTTCTTGAACACTCGATTTGAATCAAATATAATTGTGTTTTTAGAGCTTCTTTACTTTAGTGAGTCTTTACTAACTACAATTTTTTTTTCACAGGTGGAAAATTGGAAGAAAGTTCGTTAGGAAAATTTGTGATAAGACTTCATTGTCCATCATGTACTATAAATGAGTGTGATTCACTTTTGTGTAATGCGTACTCCAAAGGTGTATATTTAATTCAGCCTCCAGGATAATAATAATAATAAAGTCTTAAAGATTTACATTCCAAAACCTACCTACTCGATGAGAGGAAAGACTACTCCGTTGTGTAGCAGGCTTGCTACAGCAACGTGTGTTTCGTCTCTTCCAAGAGTATGAATAGACTCGGTTGTTAAAACCTAGGTTCTTCACCTGACAAGCTCGGAGGAAGTGGTTGTTGGGTTAATTCACCCCCACTCACCTTGTCAGACAAAAGCGGACAATTTATCTATGCATACTTAACGCATGTACAGACAAAAATATCGGCTAGAAGTACCCTCTAAACTCCCCCCAAGGAAGCCTCTGACTTTCTGTCCTATGTGACAGAGAGCAACTTTGGATATGAAATAAACTCAAAAGCAAAACAAGATCAGTCTGTTGCAGAGAGAGGAAATATGAGGAAATATGTAGCATGTGTGTACTACGTATTTTAAAATGCATAAACCAACATCATAGAATACAGTAGTACCAGTACATCGCATATGCACTCTCTCTTTCTGAACGTGACTTGTAACAGGAGACAGAGAGAGTGCAAGAAAATATTCAAGATTACTTCATTACTGCTCCAGTTTTAAGCACTTCGACTCTCTAATTCTTAGCCAAGGTCAATTGTAAGTCTAAGTCGAAAAAATAAAAAAAAAAAACTACCCAGCCGTTCCAAGCGCACGTTAGTGCGCTTGGAATGGCTGGGTAGTATCATCACTTATCGAATCTTCGACTTTCTCTGAAAAAAAGAGATTGAGAATGAAGGAAAATCCATACACACACTGCCTAAAGAAATGACAACCAACACACATACAAGTTTCTTTTCACTATTTTCTGTCTCATTCCTATTGTTGTATTTCAGGTGCAATGTCAAAGCGTCTTTCTTCTCAGCGGACATTGAAAGGGACGACATCAACAACGCTCTGAAAATTGAGATAGAACATCAACTGTCAACCTCATCTATCCACACCCATTTCATCATCATCGTCGCTAACACTGGGTATAGCTAGATACAACGTATCATCATCATCATCATCATCCTTCCCTTCAATTGATAAGGACTTAACACAATACCCTTCAGAGACCTCAAAAAATCCCAACAAAACTATATATAAGTCGTAGATTCTTTTCGAAAATCGAGTCTATTATATTGCTTTCTCCTATCGTGCTAATCGCACACACAAACTCTTTTCGTCCTTCGTGTGTTCCGTGTTGTCATCCGCGGTGTTTTCGTGAGTGACACGAGAGAGATCAAAGAGACATCATACATCGCATCTCCTCATTAACGAGCCTTGAAATAAAGAAACCCTTTTAAGAAACATTGTACTTAATACTTACGTCCGTATAAGGAATGGACTCATCCATCACCTTCAACCTTTAACTCCAACACACACAAATACACAAGTCTTCTTCTAGCTCTGTCTACTTAAAAAATCACACAGAGAGAGCTTCTCAGTGGTTTTGGTGGAAGAGGATTCTTACACAACCGTCGGCAAAGAAGAGAAAGCTTTATACATACACACACGCAGGCATAATATATATCGAGTGTGTACAAGACATTCTGCTCTTTCTTTATTGCTTTATGGACAAAAGAAGAAGGCATGTGGGTCAGTAGACTGTGTGTGCTTTCACCCACTAAGACATTGTTGATTCACTAAAGAAGATTCTAGCTGTGCTGCTTTCTCAACATTTCTTTACCCACATACCTTTTTCTGTTCTTTCTATCCTTACAAATAATAAATAAAAGTCTGTCTTGATTAAAATTGCACCTACACGAAAAGAAAAAAGCATCTCTTGTTCAACTCACAGAGAGCAATCCTGAGATCCACATCTGCCCTACAACAAATACGTAGGAACCATTTCATAGAACAAGTAGAAGTTTTTGGAAGTAACCTACTGGCAAATTTATTAGTGCTCTTCACCTCATCTTCCACATAGTCCTCATCTCTTATTGTCGGTGGTGCCAACCGACCTGCTATACACACACTGCACACACTCAAAATACATCTTCCCCAAGTGAAATCGTATTCACCAAAGAATTCACAAAGTCCTCTGAAGTCAAATAAATAGACAATAGACTTTCTTATTCTAACCTCTCTTCCAGAGTTCCAACAAAGAGAACAATTCCTTCAACAAACAATAATTTTTCTAGTTGGAATTCAATTGAAATCTTTATCTTGTCGTGTGCTCATTCGTGAAAGATTCGTTGTTACTGCTGGTGCATCATTGAAAAAAGAACCTG
>Ga0194135_10002635_pt1 | contig 10910 bp, 11 predicted proteins | sample LitLau_LLRF_2013_FD_134024 | JGI IMG/M metagenome (GOLD analysis project Ga0194135, IMG submission 134024) | Freshwater sediment microbial communities in response to fracking from North America - Little Laurel Run_MetaG_LLRF_2013 (version 2) | ecosystem: Environmental > Aquatic > Freshwater >... | reverse complement strand
GTGTGAAATTGAACTAGGAATACTGTTATTTTTTATGTTTCGATGCATAATCTTCTTGTAAGACGCGCCTGAGAATCTTTCCACTTGCAGCCTTAGGGATTGTGTCTATGAACTCGACCCCTCCCATTAGCCTTTTATGTCTGGAAATTAAAGGCTCCATGAACGAATGAATCTCTTTTTCGGTTAATTTAGCCTCAGGTTTCTTCACAATGTAAGCACGAGGAGCTTCACCTCGTTTCTCGTCTGGAACGCCAACTACAGCTACGTCCAAGATCTTTTCGTGTTTTCTCAACAAATCTTCAAGTTCACTGGGAGCGACCTAAAGTTATTTACCAGTTTACCAGTTTATGACTAATACTGACAAAAACGCCTAAAATAGTATTAAGTCCCGAGAAATACCTGCAATCCTTGGACTTTGATCAGTTCTTTCACCCTATCGACGATGTATAGAAATCCTTCATCGTCATATACACCGATGTCACCTAAAGTAAGGTTTGATCGCTTAAGCTATTTGAATTTTGAATATCAGCATGCATATGGTACTAACTTACCAGTCCTCATCCAGCCTTCTGAGTTAATGGTTTCTTTTGTGGCTTTCTCATTTTTGTAGTATCCCAACATGACTTGAGGTCCTTTAACCCACAACTCCCCTGGCGTGTTTCGTCCAACCGTATTCCCATCAGAATCAACGAGTTTCGTCAGAGTATTTGAGACTGGGTGACCACAGCTTCCAATTTTATCCTTTTTCGTCCCTGAGAAAGTAGAGGAAGAGATGAGCGAATGTAAATAGAAATCAAATGGGGCTATGTGAGAAAATACTAAACCACCTGTAATTATTATTACCTGTATTTAGAATGTGTGTAGCAGGACTCGTTTCAGTTAACCCGTACCCTATATATAGCATAGATGATTTATATTCACAGTATGATAAAACAGTGAGTTTCAAAATCTATATACCTTCTTGAAACACAATATCTTTTGCAGCTTTTACGCAAAGTTTGTCAAGTAAAACCTTTCCTATTGGTGCTGCTCCTGTTTATGTCAAAGTGCATGTTTAATTTGTTATATTATAATTCATAAGACAAGCACTTACCCCCAACCACCACGCGACAAGACTCGAACTCTGACTTCCCATACTCTGACCAATTGACAATGTGACTGATTAAAGGTGTCACCAAGTGCCAAACAGTAGGCTGGAATTAAATTAAGGTTAAGACAATAATTCACTTTTTCCTTTCGTTTTTTTTGCTTTCTACCTGGATTGATAGATTCAAATATTACCTTATGTTCTCGTATTCCTTTGAGCAAAACTACTGGTTCGAATTGCTGAAAGCAGCGAACATGGGCCCCCACAAACAATGCTTGATGAACACACGCGAACAACCCATAAGTATGGAAGAATGGAAGTATTGCTATAAAAGTTTCTTGAGGTCCCCCAGGAACATATCTGTTTAAGTTAAATACAGGACCCGGTTGGCACTGAACTAGATTCGTTGCCAGATTTGAGTGAGACAACATAACACCTTTTGGTGGACCTGTGCAAAGGATTCGCCTAATTATATTCCAAGTCCAAATTACAATTTTAAATGAATAACTACATTAAATGCACGCACACCTGTTGTTCCACTGGAAAAAGGTAAAATAGCAATTTCCTTCGTAGTGTCGATGGAAGAACCTTTGAAAAACTCAACTCCTTGCGTATCTGCCTTGCTCATCTCATAAAACGAATGACATCCGAGAGGGGCCTCTCCTACAACTACTATGGATCTGATTTTAGGATTCGATTTCTTGATTTCTTGGGCAATCGAGACATTAGCCGGGATAACTACTAGACAAACCGCTCCTGATATTTCAATCAGGCCACTTAATTCTCCTGCAAATGAGATAAAGTCAATATTAATTTCTGAGAAGAAAACTTTCATAATCTGTTTTATTTTTCTAATTCGTCCTTACTCATGGCATAAACTGGATTCAAAGGAGATACAATTAACCTGAAAAGTAATGAGACATTATTGTTTCGTTTAAAAAGAATGGGTGGAGATTTTACAAAGAAATGTATAAAAATTTTACCCAGCATCCCAAATTCCAAATAGAATGCTCGCGTACTCGGGGATATTGGGGACCATCACACTCACGACTTCTCTGCGTCCGAAACCACTTTTCATTAATGCAGCTGCAAAACCTCTTGACATATCAAGAATTTCATCATGCGAATAAGTTCGCCCGGACTCCTGGCTCCCCTTTCATTAAAATAAAACGAATTTACAACTACTCAAACTAATTAAAGTTGTTGACGCAGGTATGAGAATCCCCCGATTGACTTACAAAGGCTGGAAGTTTTCCCCACGGACCTCGAACCTCTCTAATGAGCTCTGGAACTGTGAGACCAACAACAGGCTTGATTTCAGGATAAGGAGATGCGACCCATAAAGATTTGTCATCTTTCCCTGAGACATTATAGGTCGTTGGTGAAAGCGAGAAAAACTTATTCACAGTATTAAAATTATGTTTCAAAATAGCTGGACGAACGTAGAGAAACCTACACTGAAACATTTTTAGGTTTGGTTCCTAAACGTATGGGTTCAAGAATGCCAAAGGCAGCTGTAAACATTCGGGGATCGTACAATAATTCAACAAAGGCTCGTTAATCCGAGCAATAATGCTCTTCCAGAAAGTTTCCATGGGAAAAGTTCAGAAGTAATTCCGTAATAAAGGCCGGCTGACAGAATCATACAACAACACCAACTGATTGGAACACGGGGATGGCGATGGCATATGTGATCTATTTCTTCAGTTTATATTCAATATTAGACAGGGTTTTGTCACAATATCCACACAATACGAATACATCCACAATAGACATTTGACTCATTGTAAGAATGCTTTTTCTTCATTGCATTCAAGCTCGTGATTTTGATTGCATATCGTGTAGACATAATTACTAATTATAATACAAATCATTCTACTAATCCTGTCCATATAGGCCACGCTAAGCAACTTTTAATGAAGATGTTTTCCAGTCATTTGATCTATAGAAATACTTGCTTGTCTATTATATTGTGTGTACGTACTACTACGTACCATAATACTTAAAATAGAAATTGTTGGTGTCTTAAAAACTTAAGACAGGTAGGCAGAGGTAGAGGTTGTAAGACAAGAGCTGAGAAAATTCTGCTCCCCTTACACATTGACGGGGTAGTCGTATGGCTAGAGCACCGGACCGAAGGCAACTCACGCCAGAAAGTTCGGGGTTCGACACCTGCGGCTATTCCTATTGCTACTCTAGCACCTACTTTTTGCTCGAATAACCTTATTGGACAGAATTTTTATAATTCAAACTTGATCTGATGATTTTATTCAATAAATTAAATTTTGAATTTCGATACAACATAGTGTTATGATTAGTTAAATAGTTAAAGCTCATTACTCAATCATTGTCATTGTATTTAGGATCTAATGTAGATAATTTGAGACGCATTTGCCCACTCGCTGGAATTAATGAATGGAGCAAAGCACCAAACGGCTTTCCAATCTCGGTCTCCAACTTTGAGGCTTATCTCACTGCGAATCTCATTAAGATAAGAATCGTCATCGTCCTTCGTCTTAAGATCTGAATATATAGCAGATAAGAGATTTAATATTTAGACTAGGATCGATGATTCACAATAATTATAATTTATAATTATTAACGGAACCATACGCACCGACAAACCGTTTAGAGCCACTCTTTGTCTCAATTGCCCATTGGAATCCTTTCGAGTAAAAATACTTGCTGGCTTTACACACAAAATTAGTCGTTTCTCCGACTCTCAAAGTTCGTATCACATTGGTTATTTCGGGTTGCTTAAATCCAGTCAGGTCATCTTTTTCAGTCACTTCAAACGATTCAACACAAAAATATTAAATCATTGGTTAACATGAACTTCATAATAAAATAACTCACATAAAGAATTGTTGGATGATAAAAAGTACGTCAAACTTTCATTCACACCATCTCCTCTGCATCTTACAAATCCGGTTGGATTGTTTCCCCAAACTTTTAGTTGGACGCATCCTTCTCCACAATATGAATTGTCTCTTCCAAGTTCGCCAGTCTAAAAAATCACATTTAGCTAATATATAGTACAAGTTGTTATATGTTATTGAGATGGATAGCTGTTTTGTTTTGTTATAAAAGTCCATTACCTCATCAAATCGATGCTTAAGCTTACAAACATTTGCATTAGGACATTCAATAGGGTACAAAACCGGACCTTCATCAGTTGACGACTGACATTGGAAGACATTTCGTTTGGTGTTTAACCAAAGTCCAGGTTTCTCTACAAAAGTTCACAATAGTTAGGCTCCTTTTTGCTTCAAATTAGGTCCAAGTATGTAAAAAAAGTTCCTTACTTGATTCTCCAATATTTTTGTACTTCCACACATGAACAACTTCCTTGTCCGACGACCTTACTACTTTTATTTCACCAGATTCGCCCTTATCTAAAGTTTCTATGTCGAAAGTTCCTACAAACGATCTGTTTCCTACGGGTTGTGCAAATAGCCCCGAGTAATAGTTCTTAACAGGTGGAACATTTTCTATTTCCAACTCTTCCGAAGACTCCCAAGTGAATTTAAACGGTGGAACTCCATTGACTTGTTCTGTTTCAGGATGGAACTTATATTCTACAATAAATTGAAAACTGTCTATCAGAAAGCTTACACGTCTGGTTTAAGGTACAGAAAGGAAGACTTACTAGGAGCAAAGTTAACATGAAAGGTAACCATATCTGTATCATCTTCCAAATCAACTGTACTCGTACATAAGTACGTTCCCGGAGGACTACTAATTTTCGTCAGATCAATAGTAAATCCGACTTGAAGATCATATTCAGCCTCATCAGTCACTTCTTCGACATTTCCCTATATTTAAATCAGATCACAACTTAAGAAATATTTCCCTTTGGAGGTTTCAGTTTAAAAGTAAAGATTACATTTGAATGTCGATGAAACAAAAACACATCAGCGTTTCGATTGTTAATCACGCAAGGCAATGTCAAAGTACTTTGAGTTTGCTCGATCGTCACATTCTTTGATTTACCCCTCTCAACGAAAAACGGCCTTCCAGTACCTTCAAATGTTCAAATATACTTTGTATTTTCAAATGCTTTATGAAAATCCGAAAATAAACTTACAGTAAGAATCTTTAGGATATCGAATGCTTTCATCTACTCCATCCCCAAAACACTCAACGATCGCTGATTCTATTTCTGTCGTGATTTGACTGCAGCCTGATCCACAATCTTCTTCTTTGTACTCTTTGGGTACTTTTGTCTTGTAAGACTAATTCAAAAATCAATCAAGCAATGAGTAATAAATATATGAAATTGCTTTTTAATGCTACAAACTTACTCGTCCTTCGTCATCACCATCTTCATTGTCATCATACTTCCGTCCAGGAACTTCTGGACAACCATCCTCAGATAATTTAGTCAATTTCATGGTTGGCTTATTAGGGCTCGTTGATTTGCAAGTGAAGATATGGTCGCCATTCACCTCCTTGTGTTTCAATCCTCTTGCATCGTACACAGTGCTGTCTGCAAAACCAAACCACATGCATATTCGATCAAAAGAGTTCTGGAAAATTTTTAAAAGGTCTATACATTCGTGGACTATTCTGTTTCTTACTGACTACGAAGAACTTCCAGCTATGCTTTAGAATCTCCTTGTTTCGACCCATATACGGCACTGTTATCTTCCCAGTCTCTCCTGGAACTAGATTGAATACTTCAAACGAATTAACCCCGTCTTCAAACACTCCAGCTTTGTGTCGTTTGTAACTTCCTTCCTTCAACGTATGATTGACTTCCGCATGGTCCGCATAGTCAGTAAATCTCGTTTGCCATTTGACAAAAAATGGTACAGTCGTATACAGAACAGTTTCCTTCGGGAAGAATTTGTCACTTGGGGAAGGAGTGATTTCCACTTCGAGTAATGTACGTTGAGTATCTTTAAATGGGAGTCTGAAAGGTCTGTTTCCACTTCCTGTAGGATTTCCTCCTGGAGGAAGAGGCTGTCTTTTTATCGAAGCTGCTGCAACGTCCTCAAAGAAACTCCCATTGCATGGAGCATCAGGACCAATCAGAACTTTCTTCAGGACACAACTCATGCTGTTCATTATATTCACAGTTTGAGGTAAAATATTTTGGGAAAGAATTGCAGCTGCCCCTCTCTTAGGTGGCTTTCTGTTCTTTGTTGAAGAAGAATTGGAATTACTATCAACTCTACTAGAGAGGAATTCTCCAGAAGAAGGAAAATTTGGTGGTGGAGGTTTATTAGATAAAACTTCTCCAGAATAAGGAGCAGCAGAACTATGAAGAATCTCGGAAGACGAAAAGGACATGTGAGGAGGTCGAAGTCTTTGCTGACCTTTATGTATGAAAGTAGGAAGGACATTGATAGGTTTTGGAGCTGGAGGAAGTTCTGGAAGTTCTGATATCACTGGACTTGGGTACATGTAGTCATTCTGTTCTGATGCTGGAATCGACGCAGCAGAAGAAGACGCTTCGGAGTTAAGCAGAGAGTCGTTTGTCACTACAACTTTAATTGTACTTTCTTGTGAAACTGGAGCTGGAAACTGTTGTTGATGGAAAGATTGAGGATGAGAAAACGGACCAAGAAGATGGGGAGGAGGAGGTGGTGGTCTCCGTGAAAACAAAGGACGTCTTGGAGGAGGAGGAGGATGAGGTGGAAGTCTATGACGATGAATCATCGGACGTTGGGAATACTGAGGATAAGAGTCTCTTCTACTATGGAACATTGCAGGATCGATTTCTCCTTGTGGATGACCTCGACGTCTCATGAAAACTGGACGCTTCCTTCTACGAGGTTTATTCATTGGAGGGCCTGGAACCATTGGTGGTGGAGGAAGAAGAGATCTTTCGGGAATTCCTTCAAGACTTTCACGAACGATTGGATCTGCTGCAGACGGTTTCATAAGCTCCAATAGTTCACTGCTTGTAGGAAACGCTGAAATTCCTGGAGAAGTTGCAGTTTCTTCTTCAGGAATAGTTTCTTGAGTTGTAGGTGGTGGTGGTGGCACTGTCATAAAAAGCGGGACCTCCCGTTTATCCCGAGTTAAAATTGGAGATTCATCTCTTCCTTCTTTCTTTTTCATCGGTTGTTCTACTCTACACAAGTAATGACCAGGAAGGTCTCTAGTGTAAGGAACAGTAAATCCCACGTATGGATCATATCGTACTCCTCGATTCAAGTTCATCTTTCTAAGGCCTCCCTAATAAACGAAAGATCAGTTGAAATCAAAATTATTTTCCTCATATTAAGTTTTATTATGCAAATATTAAGTTAACTCACATCTGGTGTCCTTTTATACAAATAAACTGATTTCTCCAGAGATGAATTAAGTCTGCATGGAATTATAATCTCGTTTGCTTGACTGGGAGGAATTATTTGTATTTTGTGGCCTTCAGGAAAGATTTGGAGCTTTTCCTCTGAAAAACGGAAAAATTAGTTGAGCGATTAGAAATGAAAACAATAAATTCTAAAACAGACTAAACTATTTGTGTAAGGTCTTACGAGGAACAAACATATAAAAAGAACTGAGAATGTGAGGCTTGTCCACATTCCTACATGTAAAGGTTCCTGTAAGTTGGTCAGTAACTTTCCTTAACACAAGTCTTGACTCATAGACGTAAGTCGTTGGTGTCCAAAAGTCGCCCACATGTCTTCTCGTGTCAATGTCAATGTCTGGGAATATCTTTAATCCAACACACAAACTCATTTTGACGTATTGTTATCGACTTCAATGTATTTGAAGAAATATACAGCTTTATCTCATCTTACCCCAAGTCCAGAATAATCCCACTCTACAGGTCCAGTTTTACTCGAACACTTGACCGTAATCTGAGTCACATTTGGAGGTACAAACCACTCGGGCTCTTCATCTGACCCTTGACCTAGCCTGACATTTTGCGACCCCGAATGGTTTCTCTCGAGATCAACTTCCACATCGTCACAAAAGCTACTGCTCCTTCCTCCATTGCTAGCAAGGACAGAGGAGCAACCTAACTCATCTGAGATGATCCAAGGATCTGAGCTTCTACTTCGATAACTCAAAATGCTTATCTTCGGTCTATCCAGGATGATTCCAATGCTGTCATCTTTATTCCGTCCTGTCACGCGAATCTTCTTCAACTGTAACTTGAGATTCCGACCTCTGTCTATTTCGTAGTTGTACTTTCCCCTGAATTGTATCCCAGATGTTTTGTGTAGCAATAAATCTAGCGTGAACAGACAGATAAGAGAGACTAGAAGAAAGGATAGTTTTGTGGGAGCAGCTTTATGGTACATGCTCCCGGTTTCCTGTGTCTTGTCAATTTATGGAACTTAAGCACGAGAGATGAAAGATACTAAAATGGACCACAAATTGAGATTAAGACAAAAGTATGAGTGTTATATTATGGAGGGCAATGCTGATGATGAGTGTCAAGTGTGTAGGGACTAAAAAGTATTTTGCATATGATAATTCTATTTAGTGTGTGTGCCGAGTTAAACTGAAAAGTAAACCGACATTGGGTAAATAACAATAGGGAGAGAGAGAGCGTTTAATAGATAGTTAGATAAAACATCTTTTATTCGCATAGTCTACTTTGCCAGAGACCACCACACACTTACGTTAGTACTCACTCATATGCGTTGTTGATATGATCCTATTGTTGTCTTGGGCTTTCTGTGGGTCACTTAAACCGGTTTTAAACAGAACAGTTAAGTTTTAAGAATATATAGAGGGAAATAGTTGAGTCATCCTTGAGGAGACCTCTCCTAAGCTAACTTCGTCAAATGAAGGAGACAGTCTTTCCCAATGGAGCCCAATGACGTAAAAGTCAAAAAGAGCTTTTACACATTAATTGCAGTTTCGTTCATTCGTATTTTTGTATGAAAATCGAAGGCTGACTTGACTTTTTTAATGGTTTACTTCTGCCGATGAAGCTTCAAAGATTTTAAGATCTGCATAATCATCATTCGTAGGAAGATTCATTTTCCCATTGAACATGACCTTTGTTTTGAAAAAAAGACTTTTGGTTGTTTTAAGATAATTAAGAAACTAAATTAATAAAATGCTATATCATTTATTCCGCCTGGCCATGGAGTTTAGTTACCATTTTGTGTGAGATCATCTAAAATTAAATATTGACTAATCCGATGCCTGATAAAAAACATGTCACTGATTGTTGCACGAGCATAGTTTATGAAAAATCACTTCTAAAAGTAGATTAAAAAACTGCTTTTCAAAATTAAAACCACTTTTGCTCTGGATTTTTCCAGTCAAAACTAAAATAGATTAAATTCTTCTTTTCCTTAAGTTTAAACAAAAATAGTGTCATGTCTTGGATCTGCCAAAACATAAACACTTTAACCTTTTGACCTTGTGCTAATTGAGGGCCCAAATTGCTTCAAGAAATTTCATTCAGACTAAAATAAATGACATGTTGCTCAACGCATTTTCTATTTGTGACCTCATATGAATTCTCATTAATTTTGCGTAATGCTTTCCGTCGCGTCATATTACATTAACAACAAATTAATAATACAGATTTCAATTAAATGCAAACTGAGGAAAACATCCTCGCAGAAATCGTAATTAAAAGCGACCATCCCTTATTAATTTCGACCACTCTTTCAACTTCTTCCCAATGCGCAGCGTGGAAAGTCTCCATGTATAAATAAATGTGTGAATTCATTCTCTGATCTATACTTTTCCACTTCCAGTTGACCTAAAAGTTAACAGTGCGATGAAGTAAAGATGCACAATATATAATGTGTACCAGCTTCTTATCACCTTTGACATCGTAAAGAAATACACAAGTGTCTTCCTTATCGTACATACGTGCACGAGCAACGAGCTCTTGTGAAGGAGTCAATACGAACCTATAAATTCAAGTGGAACAGAGGTACCAAGTTTCTTTCGATCTTTTTGGTTTGAAGAAGCAAGTCACTTCACAGAAGACTTCCAGTCTCCAGTTCAGTAGATAGTTTAGTGAAATTAAATTAAATTCTTTAATTATAGTATTAACAAAAGTTGTTGAATAAATCTAAGGGGAAATATGAGACAAAAGTCTCCTTCGTATAAATATCTAGCTCACAGAACTAAAGACATTAATTAAATTAACTATCTAATCTAAAGTAGATTCCTTCGCCACTGGTATCAAGCAGATTTTTCCTGGAAAGAGAGGTATGAATGCAATGAAATGAGTAGGCAATGAAATTATGAGTTTATTTAAAAGCAGACATTATGACGGGTTGAGGTTGTTACAAAGGTTTGGAAGTTTTATTTTTGTTCTGCATTCTCAGGAGGAAAACTGTAGAAATGGCAAGTAGTTCGGGATCATGGATGGTCTTTGTTCTGGGATCAATTTATCTTGTTGGTGAACTGGGCCATTATCTCATAGGCGTTGTCAGTAGAACAGTTGCTCAAGATTTGCACTATGGGTCGAAAGCGTGTTTCCCAATCAATGAAGTTCTAAATCACGTTTCTTCAAATACGACTGATGTCTACACATTGTGTGAAGCTGGAGATTCTTTGGAATCGTAAGATAAGCTTGCAATGGATTTATGTTTTAGTTAACATTTATAATTCTGTGGGTTTGGTTTTAGATGCGGAGCAATTAAAAATGATAATGGGACTTCACTATGCACGTGGGATTATTCCGGGTTAGGAATTGACTACCAAATTCTTGCAGGTACGGTCACCTTCGAATCATGCATGAAAGTTAAAGATTTAAACTAAATTGGAGGTTCTTGGTATTTTCAGGTCCAAGTTTTATGGCAGTTTTCACAGTAGCTGGTGTTATGTGGGGAGTGGCTGCTGATAAATTCAACAGAGTTTATCTTCTTACGGCAGCCACATTGCT
>Ga0194135_10002634_pt1 | contig 10915 bp, 9 predicted proteins | sample LitLau_LLRF_2013_FD_134024 | JGI IMG/M metagenome (GOLD analysis project Ga0194135, IMG submission 134024) | Freshwater sediment microbial communities in response to fracking from North America - Little Laurel Run_MetaG_LLRF_2013 (version 2) | ecosystem: Environmental > Aquatic > Freshwater >... | reverse complement strand
TCAGTCTGCAGAATGGTACTCAGCAGACTGGATAGCATAGGGAATACGAATTTGAATAGCATGTGTGGTTATGGGCCCATAACACACATACTAAGCAGTCGGTCGGCTGTTTTTATGCCACCTACAGACGGTATGCTTTAAAATTAATGTCGCTGCCTAAGAGTTGTCTTCTTTAAGCGTGATCAGAATTTGACATTTATTACTCTTTTAATAATTTGGATATTCGTCCTTCGGGTTTGGTCACCCTATACAAGAAATTCGAAGACCAAAATTGAACGTAGGGCTATAGATGTACCTAAGTAAATATTTTAGATTAACAATCAGAGTTCTAAATTTAAAAAAACACTCGTTATATAATATATAGTTCTTTCTTGTTTCTTTCTCTTAGTTAGTATAGTCCGTTTAGCTTATTGACTTAAGAAAAGCAGATAAAAAGAATAAAAAAACTAAAGTGAACTCTGCACTGGCATAATTTTAAGCATCACGGTTCTTTAGCTTCGTAATGTGGTGTGGAATGAATTTTGCATAACGCTCTGACTCCTCTGTAATGAAGATTGGCATGGACTAATAAGACTAATAACGAACTTCTTAGAGTTTGCAGTTTAGTTGATAAGATACTAAGTTTGCATCTTTTTCAGCTTAATGGAGATAAATGTAAAGTAAAATGATAGATGCTTCTTTTGCAACGACTCGTTGTGTGTGTTCGCCGGTCATTGAATCGATAAGTTTATTGCAGGAACCGTAGAAAGACCTGCACATTACCAACAACGGATCAACTAACATGTTAACCTCGTCACCTTAAGATTTCTCACCGAAAGCATGGCAAACGATGTCTTGTATGATGTTGATGTCTCTCTTTGTGCAAAGCACAGGGTTGCAGATGCTATACACGAGTATTGTGGTACAGAGTTCACTAGAGTTTTCGAATGTCGCGTGGCTACACAGTGTTGTACATGCAGACAGAAAATGCCGGTTGACATCCGCAGAAGATGGATAAGCGGATAGAATAAACCAGTGTCAATAAACGTGTATACTGTTCTTCTGCTCGAAAGTAAACTATATGCAAAGACTTTCGAACGAACTCGTTTTACACACAGACATTTTCCATGATCTTTATTATTGAAGGAGTACACAGACTCAAATAAAATCTTCCTCTCAATGCCTAAATTGCAAGTGTTATTTTTGTCTTGCCATTGCCAAAATCTCCACACACACACGCAGCATAAGATTTTTACACCGAATAGGCTTTCAGTTCCAACTTCTAACTTCCGTACCATTTAACCACATTTCACTTTCTGAATGAGAGCAGAGGTTTCATGAGTGATCTCCTCTTTCAGTCAGTCTAACTGAGGAAACACATTTTTCCCACATTGATAATTCGATTGTTAATTACTCGCACTTTTTAATTTCAGAAGTAAAGAATTCACTCATTAGTTAAGCGCTCTCCGAACACTTTTTCACATCTGAATAGACTGGTGACTTGGAAATTAATTACAGAGGCTTACTTTTCACGCTTTAGTAATCATCAGTGTTCAAAGTTTCTTGTAGTGACTTCTTGGAATTTTCCTTTTGTACATAGGTGTACAAGAAAAATAATCATTATCTCGTTCGAGATATTAATTCTGCTACTGTAAAAGTAAGTGTCTAAAGTTTGAAATTGAATTTATTTCAAAACGCAATGTAGATATCTTTCTTTACAAGAATTAATCACAATATGAATTCGGATGTCATTGTTTCATTTTATCAACTCCTGAGTTGGCAAAATGGTAATTACCGAAATTCAAAGTGTATCCCGAAAGAGGATCTGTTCCATCTTCATATATCATGTACACATTTCAGAATTCGGCAAATTTAAAACTGAAGCAATAAGCATGGAAAGAACAGAGAAACTAGTAATATAGTTATTATCTTTAACTATTCGGTAATCATCATAAACCTCTATGCTCTATCTAGATCTTTCGTAAAAGGCGAAACTGCTGAAGATGCATATTCACAAATGTCCTAATTTTTTAGGTACCTTTTCTTGGGCTCCACATATGTAATTTGACTAAAGTGTTATATAGACTTGAAAGAGATTCTAATAATGTACCACACTGACTCGTTTAATGCAGTAAAATTTTTTGCTCCTCTGTTCGGATTTAGTTTGGAGTGAGACAAGTGTTGTTATATAACTCAGTGTCATATGCAAACGGCTAAGTAATATAGAAGTCAACGAAAACTTGACAAGTCTCAAAGACAATTGGCTCAGTGAGACAGTAGCTGAGAGCTGTCTAAACATGCATAATATTCTTCCCTATAAATTCTGTGTATAGAAAATCATGCAACCACTTTTCGAATTAAGACAAGTTGATAATAAGCAGAGTTTGTATCAGTCGCTCAGAACTAAATAAGACTAATAATGAAGATCCCACAGTATTATTATTGCCAATGATGTGAATGGGCTTTTGAGTTAATAACATTGTATGGAAAAAGCGTGTAAGCTAGGCTTATGCATATATAAGCTAATAAGGAAAGCCATACTTAAATAATTCCTGAGTAATGTTTAATGCAGAAATTATTTTAAGCAGCTAACGAGTTTAAATTAAAGACAACATTTATGGAGAGGATCCGACAGTAGCATTTTAGGTAAAATATCATCACCGATTTATAAATAGAACCGCATCACGACGCTTGACCTGAAAAACATTACTCCATGCATGAAGATTTATTTGATGCATCTCCAAAAATAGCACGAAGACTATTAAGATCTAATTGGATGGGAGGGTAATGCCGAATTATGTTATTTGAAATAAACTATCTAAATCAGCTTTGATAACAATGACATCAGCATAGTGTGTGACTGTGTGTGCAGTTTCCCAAGACTTTTATTCAACTTAATCGCACATAATAACTACTCGAGAAAGAAAAAACCCTTGCTTGTCAATGTACCGAGTTCGAGTTAGTTCTCCGTGATGTTTTTTGTTTTAAGAATTCTCTAGCCTGAAAATCTGTATACGTGTAATTTGATATATTCTCTGCATAGCATACTACAAAACACGTCTTACCAATGTAGTGTGAACAAATTATTTTTATTTGCTGTCATTTCTAAAATGTAAAAGAAAAAGAGGATTAAAGTATGAACTCGTCGACTAATTCATTGGAGTGAGTACTGAAATGTCGAGTTGAAAAAACTATTGCTGAATGTAAGCAGGATTTATTGTATGTAATCAAATATGACTAATGATTCTACTGTCAGAAAAATAAGTAGGTAAGAAACTGCGTGGTGTATGGTTGTAATCGGACTCTTTGATTGTATCCGTTTTTTATTGCCTCACTGCTATTAATTTTTTGGAAGCATATTGTAAGCATTTGGCTATATGTATGAATTGAGAAAGCACGTTCAACGTTTATCTTTGATCGGATAAAACTGCATCGTTTGTCTCGTTGAATAGCTCCATCCAGGTTATTTGTTTTTATAAACTAAATTTATTGAATATTTTGCAACCTATAGCAAATTATATTATGACTAAAAGCAGCACAGGATACGGAAACATGATCTCAGTCATCTAAATAAATACATTGGGCAGCTTAATGCAAGTTTAACTCGAGTGTGTGGCACCCATTCACAAACTAACACTTACACTAACTTACATAAGCATCCTCTTTCTTCTTGTGAAAACCAATCTGCAGTCCTCTATACTCTATATATATCCTTGTCAATGATATGATAGCACACATTTATATGCAAATACAAATCGTTGACCATCATGATTGCTTGAAAGTTGAAACCGAATCGAGTTCGGAGGCTTAAATTGTCTCTAGTATTGTTTATAGTATATATTGCTGACGTTCCTCTGGAGTACAAAAGTAGACACAGACGAATGATGAATTGCTGGTACATGTCGCTCTCTTCAGGGTGCTGAGCCATTCAGGTCTCAAAATTCAGATTCTATCTCCTTGTTGTGACACAAAAGATCGAGTACATTACATATTTCAGGCTCCACCCGATCATTTGTCAACACAGAGGAGTATTGGAAAGGAAATGTTGGCGACAAGAGTCTAATTTTGTACGCTAAATTGATGCGAATGCTAAAGATCTCTGTGTATTATCATTAGTTGAATCTCTGAATTTAGCAACAGACATCATTGATATGGCAGAACAAAAATAGTCATTTTGTAACATTAATAATGTATGAATCCTCGTTAATTGCCTATTATAGTTCTCGAGTTGCAAACGAGCAGTATTTCAAAAGTTTTTAATAGCGTTTTTATTCGCAGAATGACCAAAGAGTCTCTAAACCAATTATTCGTATTACATAAAGGAAAAATTGCATGCGTTTCACTTCATTTCAGTAATTTTTGAATTTTGTATTGTTACAGAGCAACATCGCCCATAAAAGTTCTTCGTCAAGCGACAGAAGGCAACAAAATGGGCAAGAAATTTCGTCCTCCCACAGCGGAAAGCGCCTGGAAGTGCCTTAGAACGAACCTTTTGACTCTCCTGACTGTTGCAGGGGTGGTGTCTGGGGTTATCCTAGGATTCATTTTGAGAGGATCTCGTGAAGAAAAATGGACCCAGCGAGAACAAGTCTATGTAAAATTTGCTGGTGATATTTTCCTTCGAATGCTTAAGGCACTCATTTTGCCACTTATCGTATCATCACTCATCTCAGCCATTGGATCTCTGGATCTGAGCATCTCTGGGAAAATCGGCGTGAGAGCGTTAGCATACTACATGTTCACGACGGTATGTGCCGTTATCTTGGGGATTATCCTTGTCGTCGCAATTCATCCTGGAAAAGTTGGAGCTGACCCATTGAAAAGTGAAAGTAAACCTAGAGAAGTAACAACTGCGGATACTCTCATGGATTTAGTCAGGTACAAATAATATATAGTGTTAAAGATTGATTGCTCTAGATTGATTTCCCCACCCTCATTCCCTAGACATTATTAGATTTTTGGGTAATAATTCTTCTACACTTTTAATTGTAAGATTCACACTTAGCTTGAATAAGGGAAGTCGCGTTAGTACCTACCTAGCATTGCTTCCACCTCAAGTTTCATTGCACTACAAATCATGTGAGGCATTGTGAGACAATGCTTTTTTTCGGTAGAACATTTATGCAACGACCTTTCTTGTTTAAGAGAAAAGAGATGTTTAGTAGAGTTTGCGGATATAACACTTTTTGCCAATTATGTGTGAATATCAAACCACTACTATCGTGAGAGAACGGGAGACTACAATTCCAGCTATAGTTGCATAAGGAAGTTTTACAATTAACTTAAAATCTTTCTTGATGAAATATGTCTACGGCTTCAAGTTGTCCAATTAGTTGTCACTTAAAACAGAAAGATTGACATTAGAAGGACATGTGTCATGTGTCAAATTTTGTGCCAAGTAATTAGACACATCACACAGAACACATTTGTTATCTCAAATTTGAATTTATCTGATTTTGTACCATTAATACGAAACTTCGAATTTACAGGAATATGTTTCCACCCAATTTGGTTCAGGCAGCCTCCTATCAGGTATACATTTCGATTTGATTCTTTACGAACAAAATTGTACTATTAAACCCATGAAATTTAGTACCAAACTGTTCTGGAACCTCCAACACCTGCCCAACTAGCAAAGGCCGAAGCTGAAGGAAGAAGTATGATGAACAATGATCGAGACTGATTTTGTATACTGCTCTTTTTACCTATTTCATAGACAAAAATTGTTTTTCCTGTAGATATTACGGTGACGGAATATCTCATGAAGTCAAAATACACTGAAGGAACAAATATCATGGGCTTGGTGGTGTTTTCGACTATTTTGGGAGTAACACTGGGGAAAATGGGACCTCGAGGCAAACCACTGTTGGGATTCTTTACTTCCTTATCCGAAGCGATGATGATCATCACTAATTGGGTCGTTTGGTAAGACTAGAAAGTTGAAGCACCACTTAGAGAACATGCCAAGTATTTCAAATATTTTAAACATAGGTTGTCACCTGTTGGAGTGTGCTTTTTGATCGCTGCTCAGTTGCTGGAAGCTGATGACATCGGTGAAATCTTGGAAAAATTAGGTCTTTATTTCATGACGGTGCTTATCGGTTTGTTCATCCACGGATTTGTTGTTTTACCTTTCCTGTACGGAGTTGTTGCTAGAAAATTGCCGTTTAAATTTATCATGAATATGACGCAAGCCCTCGCAACTGCGTTCGGTACTGCTTCAAGGTAAATTTATTCATTACGGGCAGCGTATGCATTAAAATAGAACTGAGGTGATATGATGAAGTTTTGAAATGCGTTCAGTTCGGCAACTCTTCCAATTACTATCGGGTGCTTAGAAGATAAAAATGGAGTTGACCCTAGAGTGTCTCGTTTTGTGTTACCCATCGGAGCTACGATTAACATGGACGGAACAGCCCTTTACGAAGCCGTTGCAGCTATCTTCATTTCTCAAATGGAAAATGTACCACTCAGTTTAGGAAGTATCATCGCTATCAGGTATTTAATATAATTTTACTCTTACAGTTTTATATTGGATGCGGTTTCAGTTCAAAGTCCTAAATTGTTTGTTAGCATAACTGCAACTGCTGCAAGTATTGGAGCTGCTGGAATCCCACAGGCAGGATTGGTTACAATGGTCATGGTGCTGAATACTGTCGGATTAAACGCTGAATACGTGGCATACATTATTCCTGTGGACTGGCTTTTGTAAGTCTATACACTGAAGCGAATTCATAAACCAAACTCAAAACTGATTAAACGCATGCTATTTAGGGATCGATTCCGAACAACAATCAATGTTCTGGGAGACTCCCTTGGAGCTGGTTTGGTGGATGTGTTGAGCAAAAAGGAACTGGAAGATATGCCTGATCCTGGGGAGGAAAAGCAGGAAAGACGAACAGCAGGTACTTCCGATGACACAGAATGGAACACGACATCAATATAACAAGCTTGACTTAATAAACGACAGTCCACAGACGGCAAAATGTGAATGAAGAATAAAAAGCTTTACAAATTTGTATATGTATATAGATTTAGAGATCGGTGCGGAGTGACCAGGGACATCCATTGTATGTGAGTGAAAGCGGACATGAATGACCAGTACATACTCAGTTTTCTATAGAAGAGTTAGCTGTGTAAAGATCTAACATTTTGTAAATGATTGTTCAACTTTTTTGTTACACTACTACATAGCTTTAAAACCATGTGTTCCCTTCTTTTACCATGAAAGTAGGATATTTTCGTTTTGTATACATCTTGCTAATCTTAATTCGTAGCGTGGCGAGATTATGAAAAATTAGCAATTGATTTTTACGGTTACATTCGGTCAAGTATAGCTATTTAAACGATTCATGCTTTAAAGTCTAAAAAACAGGCTGTAATGATTTAATTAGTAATAGCCGATCTTCGAAGTATATTTCAACTTGTAGTACTTTATCATTTTCCTAGATGTACGATTGATTATTTGGATGCTTTGCACTTGAATGTCAGTTAACGAGTTTTCAGAATGTTTAGAAAGGTAGTAAAATTCAAGTTTATCAGAAATAAAAATAAAAATATCTTTATCGTAAGAATTGGCATTAAGAAATTGGGCTATGGAGCCGTAAACCGTCTTTGAAATGAAAGGTAAATATTCTCTCATTACAACAGTTTGAGCAAAATCATTGTTTTTAGAGAATGTGAGTTATCAATTGTAATATTTTAATATGTGAAATACTTCAAGATGTGGATATAATTAATGTATTTTATAAATAATAAACGTTATATATATAGAAGTACAAATATTTAAGAGAATCGTCATTCTGTAGAATAAACCAGGCCCAAACACTTAGATGTTCTGTTTTATTTTCTTGCATAGTAGTTACAAAATTACTAGGAAAAGAAATTCATTACCACAAATTGTTCACGATTTTCGATGCAATTGGGTTTGAGCTTTGAAATACATGTAAATTAAGTCAACAGGTTTGTACTCACTTATAATGTTGCAATGTAATTGAAGGTTTTATTAATATACGTAATAATGTAATCAAAAGCAATTTGTAAATTGTCTGCATTCAAGTAAAATTAATCACATCAGGAGATCATAAAACGTAACGGTTAAGTACAAATGATCTTTAATGAGACACTAAATTCATGTCAGCATTAAAAATGCACTGATTGCATACATCTTATATTTTGTTATTTGGACTAGAAAATCACCAACAAATATTCCTTGAAATTATAGCAGTCAATTAGAACAAACATATTTATGGACTCACACACATGATTCTCTATGCATAACATATACACTGAAGCGTTAGTTACAATACAAATTACAGCTATGTAAATTTATATACATGTATATCAGCACGAAAAATAAACGCAGTTGTGTGTTCCGCAATACAGAACTAATGTTTACAAATTAGCTGCCATCACTGCCATGATGTTACCGGATATAGCTAGGAGTAACAAAGAACACAAGAATGAACTATGAGCTATCAATAGATTGCGAGTGCATCTGGTTGACTGGACAAACTGGGGCTGGAGAGTTATCAATGCATTCATGAACCATTTTTGAGTAAGTTACAATATGACTCAGTATTTGACTGATCACCATTAAAGGAAACATCTAAAATGAGATATCTGGAAGAAAATTGTAGGTAAGCACGAGAAATACTACGAAACTTTTGAATTCTAACACAAAAACGATTTCAACAGTACTACAAAGGCAACAACCACAGTATAAAACGTGTTTATAGTTTACTTAGAGTAACAGACACTAGTTGTAAGGTTTTCTGCGGCTATTGTCATTTAAAAACGTAGATAATAAAGGTGGAAGTCTCAATGAAGGCATAATATTGTTACACAACAAATATTTTGCATTAAAGTAAAGTAGAATTCGTTAAAGTTGAATACGACCAGAGACCAGGTTCTTAATCACAAGGAAGAATGAACTACGGAAGCATAATTGTTGAGTTAGAACCTATCTCTGGTCACCAGACTCAATGAAGATTGGGGAATTCGGAGAAATGTACAAACCAGGACTTATTGTCTCTGTTACCTTCTACTACAGTTTGCATAGACAGAACAGAAGTGGTATGAACGCACCGATGGCAATAAATACTGGAAATATAGCGGAAGTAAGTGTTACATCTTCATACGGATCTGCTGCCCTAGGGCCACTTGGTCGTCGATTCTTAGCTGCTTTGACTTCATCGGGTTCAGTGACGATTTCTTCTTCGTCTTCTTCTTTGTACGGTACAGGAGGAAGCTGTGGAATATCTGCAAGCAAAACTCAGAATAAAATGTTTGCACTACATACAAGTATACAACGTAACTATTTTGAATCTTACCATCGATAGTTCCTTTGATGACGTAAATGGCATTTACTTTGGGGTTATCCCTATAACCCTGTAAAAACAAAGAGACAGCTCTTAGCGTTCATCCTGAATCACTTTAATCTAGGAAGTAACATTATAAAACTCAATTAAACATACGTATCTCACCTTTATAAACTCAATACGAACTTTACCACCTCGAACTTCAGATTCAAACCCATTATACAACAATAATTTTGCATTATTGGATATGTGAAATGGCACAATTTCATCATAAGCAACTCCATGTCCAACTTTTTCAAATATATCCAAGTCAGAAATGACAGTGTGATCTCCATTGAGTACAACATCAAACACCTACGAAAATATGTCAAAAAACATTATTCCTAAAATATCTCATACAATAAATCCTTACAATAATAAATCAACAACAACAATAAACTTTTGTAAAGACTACCTTCATGTTCGGAGCGTTAAAGTAAACTTCACAAAACTTGAGAACCATGACATAAGATCCATCCTCCATAATAGGAATGTCATAACCAAAGGTCGAATGATGGTACCGCTCTGTCTGGTACAAAACTTGGTCATTCGGATGAACCCGACCAACAGACAGCAAATGCTTCCCATAGTCCGAAGCAATTCCCACCTTCAAAGGATCTTTCTGGTAATGCACCCCATTCATGTCGACAAAAGCTCCTCCCCCAGCATTCACCGCAAAGATGACCTTTCCATCCCCTCCGTCCGCACTCTTTAACACAGTGCAGGTGACCACAACCGTTAACAGAGGAAAGAATCGTCCCATTCCAAACCTGCAATTAAAAGGTACAAATCAATAACCCTCTCTCTCTCTCTCAAACTCACTCATCCCTCAACTTATTATATATTATTCTATTTGAATCGTTAATGAATGAGTCCACAATCTCTCACCTGTTCTTTAGCCCGACTACTTCCCGACGACAACTCTGTCTAAAACTAATCTCCCTATAGGCCCTGCAGAATGTTTTGAATGTTTTGATCTTAATCAAATCCTGCAGCTGAGGAGTGAATTGACAGCAGCAGCAGCAGCAGCAGCAGCCTTGTTCTTCCTTCCTCGGGTATTTTAGTCTCTCCTCCGATCATTCCACACCAGCTTCTTCTGAAACAAACATCCCTCACCGCACAACTCACAGTCACAGTCACACACTCATCATCAAGAAAGAAGCTCAAACGAGTAGAATATAAAAGCTTTTGAGCTCATACATGCACGCCGGACTCTCACAATAACAAGAGTTACCGGCAGCCGTGGTGGCACTTAAAAGCAATAGTAGACTTGGAGTAGTTGCAATGATGATGAGACTCTTCTTAGACAATTCTTATTCCAGTCTCAAAAACTTGACAGCATCAGCCATTCTCAATGAACTTCCTACGACGACTGCTAACAAGATCATGATGATGATGATGATTCTCTTTAATAAGACCATTATTATTGTTACACTACCAACTACCAAGACCAACACTACTACCCCAACTAGTATTTTACTTTTACTACTACTGCTGCTATTACACACTCGATTAAAACACTCGTTCACTCACACACACTCTCATTCAATGCAACATTCATGTATATAATATACTTC
>Ga0194135_10002633_pt1 | contig 10916 bp, 3 predicted proteins | sample LitLau_LLRF_2013_FD_134024 | JGI IMG/M metagenome (GOLD analysis project Ga0194135, IMG submission 134024) | Freshwater sediment microbial communities in response to fracking from North America - Little Laurel Run_MetaG_LLRF_2013 (version 2) | ecosystem: Environmental > Aquatic > Freshwater >... | reverse complement strand
GTCTTAGAGAAACTTTAATTCTTTCTGGTTGAATTTGTTTAGTAAGTGCCTAGAGTAAAAAATTAAAGTTCATGTAGACGACGCGACGGCATCGCACTTGGACCACGCTTTGAAAGTTCACAATGCAACGTCGTTGTCTACAGGATCTACAAACTAATATAATACGGCATGCTCAAGCTACTAACCCGGTCTCCATTGAAAATAAACCAATCCTTAATGGGTTCGACGAATACTTTTCTATGGTTTCTATCATTATGTTCATTAAATTGCTGGGTCCAAGGCTTGTGAACATCGTAATGAAATATTCTTTTCTTTATTACTTTTCTTGAATAGTTTGGAAAATTCGGCGTTTTCCATTCAATCTAAAATAATAATAATAATCACTAATCTAGTCACTCACATTGCAACTTGCTAAAAAATTATATAATGAACACATACCCTTTCAATTGTTCGCTTTATATACCTCTCAGGTAAATTAGAACTCTTAAGTGTTAAATCAGCTATTTTTTGACATAATTTTATGCTTGTTAGCCTCATTTTTAGAGGAAAAATAAAAAATTACTAAAAACTGCTAAAAAATAAACAAAACAAATCAACAGCAGACGAAAGTTTGGTTTGGATATAAATGTCGCCATTATTCAAAATTTGGCGGACTACTTTTATTGAACAGTTTTTTAACTTTTGCTATCGTACGTAAATAAATCCGTCCCTGGTAAGTACCTACACTTATTGATTGAGTCAACTCTGTGAACTCGACTCGATTCACTGAAAGTAGACTCATCTATTCAAAAAAAATAGGTAGGCACCTATAATGTACCTATCTGTTTGGGTGGGTATCTATCTACGCAGGTCTTGCAGTTAAATGTATGTTGGAAGGTATAAATAAGTAACTACTCCATGTTTGATTTGGGTTCAGTCTTCTGTCTATGACACCTAGGAATGTATCTACGTAATACGTAGGTACTTAAGGTACCATGCAGGTCATTACCCGCATAAACGCACAAAAATCTTATTTTACATGCATAATAATAATTTATTACAAATAAATAATACTTATTACATTTATTTTTAAGTCAGTCTCTGAGAAGTTCAGAACAACAAGAAGCCTGAACAAATAACCTAACAATTATATTATTAGGAGGTACCTATAATCCTTGCCTACACCAAATTGGTGACCCGTCCAAACCGACTTCTATGGAATTTCAACTTCCGTGACTCCTCCTCCTGCGATTCCTCTGCTTCCTCCTCGGCGGCACCTTCCGTCGTCGCTTCTTCTTTGGGTTTCTCTGTAGTACTTTTGTTTTTCTTACCGCCTGGAACCTTGATGCCTAAGAGATCAGTGAAAAACGCTAAACCTTGTTCCGCTGAGTGGTTTACGACGTCCAAAATGGATGATGAGTCATCATCTTCGTTTTCATCTCCTTCAGCGGGTCTAAAATGAACAAAATTGAATATTAAAAAGTAGGCACAATATAGTAATTCAAAAGATACAAGTACTTTCTTATCTTGGAATTTAGTGGAGAATCATCAATTTTTTGCCCCTGAGCAACTCTGTATAAACGACGGCCTCTCCCTAAGTGCATTGTTGGTATTTGTTCCAATGTTTATCATTACATGCAAATGAAAAACTCCAAATCTTGGAGGAGGTTGTTTAGGCCCTAAATGATACATACTTCTCCTGCTGTTCTTCAGATTCTTCTTCTACGGGATTCTGTACGTTGGAGTTGGCCATAGTCTCATCCTGGACCATGCCGTCAGGTCCCATTTTGAAACATCCAATATGATACTTGGAGGTGACTTCGCCCAAAACGTGCGGTTCGAAATGAAGACATCCCTCAAGTCCGTTGTCATTGGCTTTCAACGAGCCGAATTTGGCGCAGATTTGAGCTAAACTGGATAGCAGGTCCATACAGGACCCTTTTTTGTCTTTTTGTTTGACTACTTGACTATGAAGCAAGCTGTCGCCGTACGAAACGTTTAGGGCTACTCCTTCGCTTTGAGAAATGTATCGCATCTTCACACATCCTAGAAACATTATAGGTAAGTAGGTACTTCGGTAAATTAGTATAGGTACCTAGATCCTATCAATTCTAGGTTGATATAGGTAATTAAGGGAAATCAGGTGAACTATTTATACACACATAGTCCGGCAATGGAATTATACCTGTATGTGTGGGGTTGGTGGGCGAAATCGCCTAACACACTAACAACTTCTAACCTATATCTCTTTTTTGAACAAGTGTAGGTACATGGGTATGGGATTAGAGTTGACGGTGGTCAAGGACGAAAACGACTGATTACTGGGTCCGGGAAAAAAGCGAAGTCTCAATTTTTTCAATTTAATTTTACAAATTATGGTATGTACCTAGATACTTAGCATTTTAAGGCAATAAAAATATTTTGGGACTATGTTTTTTTGTTATATGACTTCAAAATTCTGAATCAGAAACGGCGGGATTCGGTATTTTGAGAGACACAATCTATACTCGTTCTGTCGGTCATAAATTGCCATACCAAATCGATTGACTGGGCGGAACCCAGTAGTTCACTATTTCGATCGTTTCTCCAGATTGAAAGTTATAACATCAAGTGTCGTGCCGTACCTACAATGTATTGGGGATTAAAATACCAACCTGGGCCTCCAAGATCAATAATAGAAGTGAGGTTGAAATCGACACAGCAGTTGCAGCCATTGCCCTCGCAGTCGCAAGTGCTGCTGCCTTCCTCCTCTTCCTCTTCGCCTTTGCCTTTCACATTGCTGTTTTTCTCTTGGCTTTCCCCTGTCAGAGCTCCGACAAAATCAAACCCCAGCAGATCTGTAAACAATGCGCGAGATATAAGAATACACGTATGATACAGGTAATATGTGATCGAATAGTAGAATCAATCAGGAGCGCGGTGTGAGGTATGGTCAAAAAAATTGGGAGCACCACGGATGGTAGGTAAAAAGCCGCGCTCCCTAAATCCAGCAGATCTTAGGAATTTACATGTAAGGCTAGGATAATCAATAACTTCGGAACATAATACATGAAGGCAAGTTACTTCAATTGTTAATAAATGTGAATAAGAAACAGTGAGCTTTAGAATCAATTGAATGTACCTAAGAATGTGAAAATTGTCGAAAATGCTTTCTTTGCCATGGATTCAAAAGCACGCATACGACAGCCGAATGGCACAGGAGGTTTAACACGTAGGTGTAGGACTGTTTTCTTTGCCATCAAAATAGAATATAAAGAAGTTTAACTGGCCTTTGCGACTTTTTCAGAGCAAGAAACAATTAAATTCAAGTACCAACCTCCAAAAATGTCAGCTTGGGCGACGGCAGCAACACCAGCCACAAGAAGTACAGTTAAGAGCAGCTTTTGTGCCATTTCCAGTCTGCAGGACGAATGACAGACGAAGGTAGATCACCGCATCAGCGAGAGTTGCGCAACCCAACGACTACTCCAGACTGATCGAGCACAACAATGAGCTCTGCGTACCTTACACCTCACACCACTGGCCCCACCTTAGCCAAAGGTGGGAGAACTCAACATACGTCTTCCCCAAACACCTACGAAAATCCTATTTTCACCACAAACATACCAAGAGCCAGAGCAAATCCTATTATCTAAAGGTTCCTAAGGAACTTTGTCGACGACCTCTCAGGCTACATAGTGTGACTCTTTCAATTTTAAGGTTCTTGAACTCAGGGGTTGAATCCTAATTACAGTATGATCGCCCACGCCTCGACCAGAAATGAAGCTTAAGCACGAAAACTGTCAAACTTTATTGAAATGGGACTAATATGTTTTGGTGTGAGAATCGTACTGGGAATCCAGTAATTAGTTTTTGGAAGTAATCATCCCATAAATTAAACCAGATAATTGAAGGGTATGGAAGTAATTGGCAGGTTTTTGTATGGTTTGATACGTGTATCAGATGCGGTACTGATTGCAGATTAAGGTCAGGATGTCACCGATGACCGGTCTGCCCCAGGAACGCTATTCCTGGAACTTTCTCCGCAAAGTTTGAAAAACCAAAGGAACAGCGGGGAAAGATATGCACTTCGGGATGGAGGACGATGATCCCGGGATTTCTAGCGAGAAGGAACTGACGCAACCAAATGAGTCGGCGAAGGAGAGAGTGAAACGCAGAAGATTCTATGAACAGAACACTGAGGCTTTCACCGGTACCCTGACGTCAGCCAAGTTCACGAACAACCTAGGTACCAGACATGAATCACAATAAGTCACACATGCTTTTAAAGCACCACCTGGCTTTACAATACGAAATTTATGAATTGCTTCTACGACATTTAGATCCCTAAAAAAATATGTACTTATTAGTAGTTCATATTTTTTATAAGCGAATAAAAACAAAAAAATGAAAAGGTACAGGACAAAAAACAGGTCCTTGAGAAACTCCACCTTTAAAACAAATCTATATATCAATCAATATCAGGTGCTCGAATATGAAAATCTTGGAAGACAACATAAATGAGACCAGCGACCTTGCTAGGCAGCCTCATAGCGGCACAATGAACTTGATACGTGTACCATGCCCCTCCGAAGTCTAAGATGACTGGGTCCCCCATGATTCTTCGCATCTCGGACACCCATCCTATAACACAGAAACAAGTCTTTTACTTGCTCCACTTTCTTTTGTGCTGTATGACAAACAACCCAGTAAATAAAATTTGATTTGCCATCAATAACAAGTAATTAAAACCGGGGAGTGTCAGGTTGAGAAGTTGGAGAGCTCAAGGTGTGGATTACGGGTTATAGTTCGTCGGAGAAGTTGCAGCAAAATAACGAGTAATGTTTGTAATAGATTGGTAAGGTTTTTGGGTGGTAGAATAGGATGGGGGTGACGATTTATCGAAAAAGAGGAAATGGAGGAAAAGAAAGTGCAGAGGAATGGTTAGAGAACGGTTGGTCGTTCGACGAAAGAGGCGGTTGAAGACCTGGTGACCGACTTGGAAGCAGCGGCGCGGTGTGTCGGTGCAAGTGTTCTCCAGTATCTTTACAAGTGCGGTCCTAACTCCTACAGTGCCTTAACTCCTGTCATTCTTTTTGATCTGCTGTTGTGCCTCCGGTAAGTTGGTTACATAACCATCCGAGAACTAACATTTGGTCAAGTCCTAAAAAATATTTTTTAGTAGGTAAGTGACGGTAATAAATTCCGAATGTAGGTTACGGATTTTCTCCTTGTTTTACGATTTGCAGGTTACAATATTTTTATGGTCCATGAAATTAGGAATGATTGGTAGTGGCAAGTACATGAATGTTTAGGAAATATAGTAGAATGCGTGCATGCCATCAAAACGATGCTGTATGACAAACAACCCAGTAACGTAACCCGTTAGGAAATTGGTTCGAATTCACGGGCGTTTCTTCTGCAAATATTTCTTTGGGCGCTATAAAATAAGGTCCTGTATTTATTTATTTATTTATTTAATATCTATCTATTCTTTCGAAGTCAGGGAATGCGATGATTAGAGAAAACAATTTGTCAATTAATTAACTAAATTATTTTCCAGAATAAACAGAAAACAGTCCATGAAACAAAAAGTCTCCTTGCTATATTTAGCACTTAGGGTAGACTAATTTATGACAAAATTACAATCATAAATAATAAATTAATACATATTATGTGTTATAAAAAGTAGCAGTAATTAAATTTGCGAGGCACATCTTTCCCAAAATTTGTGTAGGCCTATGATTTTACATTTGGAATTCTCCATTGTTCAGCAACTTTAAAGATAATGTCAATTTTGCTTGTAAATTATTGTAAATTGAGATCGTGATTTTTAAAACAATGAATTACGTTCCACTTGTCTTCCTCTTATTATTATTTGTTTTGACCATACCAGACTATAGATAGGAATTTACAAATTATTGTTGACATGGGTGGACAGATATGTTAAAATTCTAAATTTCGTTTTATTTAAATTTTAAATTTTTGTATAACTACATTATTCATCTAGGTATCTAAGTATTCGAAATAATCCGTTAAACGATGGAGTAAACTTATTTAAAAAACCATTCGATGAGTGAGCTAGTTACTATTGATTAGAGTGCGTACCGGTACATGTCATAATGTATATCATCTTAGTTTATAGTTTTTTTTTTTAGTTCTTAGTTTTTGTATGTTTGAGAGATGAATCGACCCTTAGGGCTGTGTCGACGACCTGCTCCCTTTTTCTTCCACATAAAGTTAAGTATCACATAGCGGTAGCTAAATGCTACCTTTATGTGACACATAACTTTATGTGGAAGAAAAAGTGAGGTCGTCGACACAGCCCTTAATTTTAAATCCAAGTTGTAGTTTCATTCTAACTGAAACAGCTTGCCGTTCTCAACAAGCGCAACTTCCCCATATTACAGCTACAAAGCTATCTTAGTCAAACAATAGTTATTAATAATTATAAATGAAAAAATGTAGGTAAATAGCGGTGTGATTGAATTGGGCAGTAGCCAGCGAAGCATACCTGAACGCAGGTTCCGGCTGCGCACCACGTTACACTCTAACTAGGGAAACTCTTGAAGCGGACATAGATATCCTCGTGGTTTACTCACTGACAGTTCTAGCGGTTTAGAAACTATTGTTATTATAGAGACACCATTGGTAAAACTGATGTTTTTTTATTGCAGGTAAAGCAGGCCGGCAGAATGAGGCTGTCATTCGTACTGGAGCTGTTGCTCGTTTTCCTCTTTTTAGCTTTTGCTGCTGCCCGAGTAATTGGTGAGTCTCCGAATTATCTCAATACATTTCAAACTGGAAACGTCCTTATACAAATGTAATAAAAATGGTCCATATATATAGACCATTCTCTGAAAATCTTAAACCATCTTTTATTTTCATTACAGAAGATAAAAATGTTCGAGTATCTAAAGCGAAGAAGACAAAACCAGAAAAACGGCAAGGGCCACCTAATCGCTACTGCGCGTGTACTGCCAACATGTGCAACTGTTGCCGTGATTTCTCGTTGCCCGTGGTCCCTCTTCGTGGACCTGGCTGTGCGTCCCTTCAATATCTTAAAGACGACAATATGCTAGTCACCATGTCTTTTGGCGACCGCGTCTTAGCAAACTCTACCGTTTCTGGCAAAAAACCAAAGCCAGTTTGTATGGGCCTTCCTGGGGGAATCTCTCAGTTCTGTGGTCGTGTATATGGCATTTCCCGACAAGGCGAAGAGTTTAAAGCTTGTCTTGGGCTAGAACTGCGAGCTCTTGATGACATTGAGGCGGCTCTTCGAGTGTCCTGTTTCAAATTTGGTCCTAAAGGTGTGAATTTGGAATCCGCACCGCCAGTTCCTACAGACGAGAAGAAAGAAGATGACGACGACGACGACGATGATGACTATGGTTTAGATGATGACGACGACGATGATGATGATGATGATGACGATGACGACGCTTTCGAACTAGATATTGATGATGACGATGATAGTGATGAAGGCACGGCTGCAGACGGGCAAAACAATGAAGTGGATTCCGATTCTGATGACGCTGACTATGCTGGATTTAGTGTTCTTGGTGAGGACTTCTTAGGATTTTTCGATGACGATAGTCCTTCCAAAAAGAAAAAGAAGATCAAGAATGCAAAGCCAGAAGAAGTTACAACAAGACGTCCGCTTTTGCCGAACCGCCCAACTTTGAGACCCCAAAAGCAGCCAGTTACTATTAGACCTCTTAATAAAATTACTAAGCGGCCCCTCAAAGACGTTCTTAAGCCTAAACCTTCAGCACCAGTGCCTGCTGTTGTCGCACCGATTTCAGCTTCCCCTTCTGCGACAGAATCCACAGTCTCCCCCTTGAAATCAACCCAAGTCCCCATCGACGTTACTACAACCACAGCCCAACCCTCTACACAACAAGTGGCAGTAACTACAACATCACCAACTACTTCTACAACTCCTTTCCCCCCTAGTTCCATCATTACTAACGCCACACCAGTACGAGTTAATACTTCAGAACCAAGTCTATCTCTCACCGATGTTGCCAAGATTGAAGCAGTAGCTGCCATTGCCCAGCAAGATATGGCGGCACCAGTTTTGGTAACCCCTACACCACCAGCACCTAAATTAACACCACAAAATGTCGAGGAAATGCTCAAACACAACATGCCCGCAAGTCCTGTTGAAGAAGAAGGCGATGATGAAGATGACTTATTTGAAGGGATGATTGGTGAAGTTGCTACCATTGTAGGAGATGATGAAAAACCGAAAATAAAGAAAAATCCATCAGCGACTCCGGTAAAAAAGGACGACACTAAAAAGGGCAACCTGCCATCAAGCTCAGTCAACTCCAAGCCTGCGAAAAAACCAGTCGACGACGATGACCCTATTGATTTTCTAACAAGCGTTGTAGGTGGAGGCGGTTTGGATGACGATGACGATGATGACGACGACGACGACGACGATGATGATGACGATGACAGTGATGATGATGATGACGAAGACTCTGCAGAAGGCAATACAGTCAAAAAACCAGTAGGGGACAGCAATGATAGCACCAAAAATGAAGACGAATACGACGATGACGACGACGATGATGATGATGGCATTGGTCTATTCGACAGTGTCATTGGCGGTTCAAAGAATACGGCAAATAAAAACAAAAAACCTGATAGCTCTGAATCTGAGACAGAAAAAGACGATGATGATGATGATGATGAAGAAGAAGGCGACGATGAAGATGACGACTTATTATCCGGAGTCATAGGAGATGACGATGACGATAAAAACGAAAACAATGACAATTCAGAAAAACCTGAGAAAGACGATAAAGACGACGAAGATGACTTACTAAGTGCTCTCGATGACGATGATTCCGAAGAAAACGAAAAAGAATCTGCGGAATCAACGAGCACTTCCTCAACAACTTCTGCACCTGAAGAACACCCTGCGGCCAATCTTGTAGAAAGCGAAGAAAACAGTGCTGCTGAACTTGATGACATAACGGACTACGAGTCAGGAGAAAATAAAACCCCAGAATCTACCACTGTATCATCAGCAAATAACTCCACTTCTGTCGAAGAAGATTCAAAGTCTGAAGAAGAGAGCGAGAAGTCTGTCAACCCAATTAGTGAAGAAGAAGTAGAAGATGATGACAACACGGATTTGGAAATTGAGGGAGGAATAGGTCTTGGAGGTGACGATGAAGATCGCCAAATTAAGAAGATTCGTCAAATCGTAAGCGAAGTTAAACGAGGCAGAGCGCCAAATAACTGGTCTGTATTCCTCAGGCCAGGAAGACGGTTCGGTCAAGAAATACCCGAAGGCTCAGCAAGGGGGGATAGGAGCAGCAGAGTACATAGGCGAATGAATCTCGAAAGGTTACGATAAAATATTTAATAACTCAGCAAATTCTTGGTTAGTTCTTATTTTTTTGTATGATAAAAAATACTAAGAACTAACTAACTTGCTCCCTATTGCTCACTTTTTTGTTGTATCGGTGTATGTGTGTGTCTGAAGATTATGAATGTAACTTATTAATGTGTGTCAAATTATTTATTAATTTATTATATTGTAACTTTTCTAAATTCCTGTACTTGTATAAAAGCTATAGTAATAACTTGTATGAAGAGAAGATGCATAAGTGTTGAGTCCTGGCGAATTTTGGACCACAAAGGCCTTAAGAAAAGAAATTATAAACACCAACACTGAACTGATTAATTCGGTGACACGCAAGGGAGAGTGTAGGTAATAAAATCTGATCAGGTACTAGGTTTAACAAAACCAGACTTGATCCAGACTTTCTTCGTCCTTGGGCGTGGTGAATGTAAGACAGTGGTCCAGTGTAGGCCGGAGTACCCTCCAGAACAGGCGACATGAAAAAGTTGACATTTTTTGTTTTAGTAACAATATGTTACTGTATTGATTTCACAAATGCCGGTAAGTGAGACAGTTTTCTCTATAGCATTGCCAGGTTTCCTCCTACATCTATTGTATATCCCTATTACATTCACCTCGTACTTACTTATTTGGAGAAAAAGCTTCAAGTTCCGAGCTTTTTTATGTACCTAAATAACTGAAATCATTTCTTCATTTTAGAATAGTGAAGCTTATTAAATATTTAAGTAGGCATTGAGTTACATCCTCTTCCAGATTCTCAACAAGAGCATAATGTATTTTTCCACTGGCTAGAGTTAATTATTGCCTAGTATTCATACAAATATTAGATAGATAATATGAATCTCCTACTTCTCATTCGAAAACTTAAAATCGCCGATTATTTTTTAGTAGAAAAGTCGACCGATGAAGTGGTAAATGCAACAATAATCATAAAACAAGATGGATTAGAAATGACATCCGAAAAACAAAAAGAGCAAAATGTAGACGGAACAGAAGGGGCGGCCGAAAAACAAGAAGAACTGGATGGCGATGGAAAAGCAGTGAGTTACCCGTGCAATTGTAGGGACGGTCAATGCAGCTGTTGTACAGGAAACGTCCTGCAGAATTTCAATTTCAACGTAAGAAACCGATTGTGCACGAACCTAACTTACGACTCTGAAGACACGACCATCGGAGTCAAGCTCGCCTTCAATGATTTCATGATTTACAAAAACAAAATTTCTGGTAAGTCCCCAAAGGTTTGCTGTCACTCACACCTAAACGTAGTTATATGTATATATCCGATTACAATTTAAATTTGCCCTGGACTACAACGATCAAAATATTGATGAAATTTTTTTAAACAAAATCAAAGATATGTATTAAATATTGTGTGATTAGCAAATTGCATTGCTGGAAGGTAGAGCAACCTCGGACCATATAGCCGGTCAAGACGAAGCAATTTGTTTTCTGCTTTCTATTTGTCCATACTAGGAGTAGTTACTCTCCAAAAATTTTTGCTCAATCAAAAATTGTTCCAGCTCGAAATCCTCCGCCCGTCTGCCTGCCAATACCAAGAATCACCGCTCTCAAAGTC
>Ga0194135_10002632_pt1 | contig 10916 bp, 19 predicted proteins | sample LitLau_LLRF_2013_FD_134024 | JGI IMG/M metagenome (GOLD analysis project Ga0194135, IMG submission 134024) | Freshwater sediment microbial communities in response to fracking from North America - Little Laurel Run_MetaG_LLRF_2013 (version 2) | ecosystem: Environmental > Aquatic > Freshwater >... | reverse complement strand
CTGTTGTTGTGATCGGAGGAACAGAAGGGGGCTACTACTCAGACAGGCAGGAATGCCGGGAAACCTGTGATTTCATTTCTGAACAGATGAAGCTTTTAATTTGTAAACATGATAAACACATGCGTCGCGTGCAATAATGCAGGAGGCAGGAGGTTTATCACAATTTTCAATTGGTGTAAATTAATTGACAACAACAGTATCATCGGGTTCCACATGGACTGGGAAAGGGCAAATGTGAATGAAACCGGAACAATACGTTTTTAGGTATGCTTTTTATGTTTCCAATTTTTTTTTTTATTGACCCAATTGTGACCCTTTGCTCTCGTGCCCTGTGTCGTTTTTTGGTTTTCTTCATCTGTTTTTGCTTCAGGCCACAGATACGATTATAATGAAATGACATTTGATGCGTAGAATAGAACCTGGGCTCCCTGGCCTTTGGGTATCCAATCCCAATCGTCTTCCGTAAATGTCAGCTTTTTAGCCGTCTATTGGGGAAAGTTATGTCGGAGGAGACGGAGACGGGGAAATTCGGTTTTATGATCTCTCCAAGGCAAGGAAAGGAGCAGCAGACCCAGGACCCGGGAGTGGTTTCGGTTGTAGGTATCATGATGCGTATGCGTTGGGTTGCATTACCCGTTGCATGGATTACCCGTTTTCTTCCAGTTGGCTTTTGGTGTTGGAGGTGTTGATAGATCTTTGTGTGCCTTGTGTATGTGTTGACATTTTCCAGTTAACCATTTCTAATCAGCGAGTCTACTCGTCTGGTTTATTACAAGACGGCGCGTGAGTGATTGGTGGAATATGAGTATGAAATGCTAACTATTTGCTACTCCCTGTTAACATGGATCCAAGGCCGGAAAAGGGCCGAAGTTAGAGTGTGGGTGAACGAGACTTGTGTCAAGGAAGGTCAATCCCTTTTAGTCCTTAGGGAAAGAATTGAAGCAGCAAGTTTTCGACCAACAGAATGTCCATGGCTGGAAAGTGCGGGGTCGTCTCCTTCAACTACACTGACGAGAGGTCATTGGAAGCCCAGTTACAGTCGCTGCGTGTCCTTGTCGAGTCTCCGTCAGCCTCAGACGTCTCCTCTTTGTTTCAACAGAGAATTGAGGACGGTTCGACTCCTCTGGGAAGGGCACGACACAAAAGCGCTCGTCATCAGTCCCTATGTATACATGATCGTCATTATCTGCTCCGTGCTTCCAATTCTAAATTTTACTTTACTAATTTCAGCAAATTGTTGAGCTTCACGACTGGATAGCTTTCATTGATAGGCCACCGCAGCAGTCAGGCGAGAACAAGGCTGGATTTCTCCATTTACTAATTGAAGCAGAGCCTAGCTTGGTCATTGCCAAACGCTCCTACAGAAAGGTGAGATTCCATGATAAAGAATTATTTGATCTCTTAATATTCTTTTTCGGCCAACCTGATTTTTCCATCTCCTGCTTTCCAGTTTTGGGAATTTGGTTCTACGGTCGCCTGGAAATGTGATTCGGAATTTGCAATTATTCTCTACTCATCGATCCATCAGGTAGTTGAGTTGATGCACATTTTCCGCTTGTCTGATCTTCTCCTTGAAGGAGGCTGGAGCGTTTATCGAGTCACAAGTAAGAGAATCAGTGTATGTGGGTCTCTACTTGATTCCTACAACTGAATCTTATTTTCTTGCGTTTTCCAGCAATCCAGCTAGAAGGGAATGTTGGGACTTTAATCTCAAGAAAGGGCTCTACTGATGTACATCGTTCTGGAATTACGCCTGGCGACCTACGGCGGCTGACTGCAGGCAAGTGCAGGAAGGAGAAACGCTATATTCACTTCAGGTTTGACCTTAACAGAAACTTACTTAAAGTAGGAATCTACGACTGGCGGAGCGATTCATCTTGCGGAACGCCAAAGAATTCTCTTTCCAAGGACACTTCCAAACATAACATTCCACTCATCAGTGAAGAGAGTTTCGAAAAAGAAGAATCTGTGGATGAGGTAGCAACCTCGGCCCCACTTCCAAATTGGTATGAAAGGTCACCCAAGAAGAAATCCCTCACTGCTATTCATCCCACCGAAGTAAGATCTGGACGAACACCACAGGACAAGCATTGAACAGTATAAATTGACTAATGATTTGCCGTGAATTTTTTTTTCCAGCGGCCTCTTTTGCCAAGAAGAAAGTCAAGTCTCAGTTCCTTATCCCAACGGTCTGTGAGCCTTGCATCTCTGTTCTTTTGTTCCAAGTCCGCCTCACTGGAAGAGGAAGTGGGCGTTCTAAGAAATAATTCCGCAGCGCCTTCTCCACTTCAAACTCCCGACAGAGAGAAGCCCATCATTAGAAGTAGCAACGCAACCCCTGCCAAAGGAACACGCTTTTCTTCTGACACCCTCAACTCCACCCGTGAAGAGCAACTTCCTCCAAAGAGAATGTCACTCTCTACTTCTGCAGTTGAAACCGCTGGAAGAGGAAACAAACCGGGTGGTGGGAGTGGTCTTTCAGTAAAAGCGCCCCTACGCACAGGGAAACCCCCCAACATTCTTATTCTCTGCCCCGATGAACGACTCCGCCAAAGCATTGCCACACTTCTGAAATCAATAATTGCCGCCGACAGGTATTTAATATTCCATCTTAGACTTTTATCAGAAAGCGAATTCGGGAGTTCGATATATTCTGACATTACTCCTTGTTTAAGGTACGTGATATACGAGATTCGCTGGGATCAGCTAAGAGTCGGTGGATGGGCGGAGCAAACGGCGCTTCTCGTTCTTTCTGGTCCAATCCCAGAACCATCCACTTATGTCCCCTTGCTCCTTCAGTTCCTAGGGGATGGCGGGCGTCTCTTCGCGTGGTGCTCTGAATCTCCGCCATTTGGACTTCCACTTGAAGAAACCAGAAAAGGAAGTCTCATTTACGCTTCTTCGCAGACACAACAACTTGTTCTGGGGAGTGGGTGGGGCACTGCCAAGGACCTCAACGCAGTTCCAGCAAATTTCCCTCGAATCTTGGAGACAAATGATTCCGAAGGAACTTCCAGACCGCTCACTGCCTTTGTCATCGCCAAATCAAAAGAACTGAGTCAAGCTGTCATTCTCCAGTTGGATGGTGGAGTTCTCGGAGGAAAAGCAATCCTCTCTCAGGTGATTTTTACTCTCCAAAACTGGTCTCTTCTTTGGGTAGAAAATAATTTGTTCTGCACAGGTCCACTTTGAAGAGTCCATGGAGAACGATGGTGGAGGGGCTCTTTTGTCGCATCTCCTAAGTGGGACACTCGGACTCGATTGCAGGAAGATAAAATCCCCGGAATACTCTCCAGGATTCCTATTGGGAGATCACAACCGAGTCTTAGGCTTCCTATCCTCTCTTCCGCCGAGAGTGGATCAACCAGATCTTTCTATAGAATTCATCCCGCGTGGCGAGAAAGGCTCCAATCCCAGCCACCAACTCTTTCCAGTCCGCTTCTTTGAGTGCCCTAAATACTTTTCCACACTACAATACTTTGACGTATGACAGTAAAGTTTCAATTTATGTTTAAAAATATGGAATCTCGATTGCTGAAAATCAACTGTCTTTTTCATTCCAGAGTTTGGAGACGCGAGAGTTGGGAAGGGTTGTCATATACAGCGACGTGATAAGTTCTGTGATGAACGTTCTCATTGGTCGTCCTTTGCAGCATGGGCTCACAGTCATTGCCAAGCAGCAGACTTCTGGAAGAGGTCCGCGTAGCATCTATTTCACATGTTGTATTTATAATTATGTTAAAACAAAAAGTTTATTTTAGGGCGAGGGAAGAACGTCTGGTTGAGTCCTGAAGGTTCGGCCCTCTTTGCCGTCCAACTTCACGTTTCTTGGGAAAAGGGGATTGGCCGACGACTGTCGTTGGTTCAGCATCTCACTGCACTTGCCATCATCCTTGCAGTTCCTTCACACAAGGTAAGGACTTAAAAAATTGTGTCTGCCATATTAAAACGGCCAACATCGGAACAGTGTTAATGAGTTTCTTTATCTTTTAGGAGATTGGACTTCGTGTCAAGTGGCCGAATGATGTCTATTTGGGAGGAGAAAAAATTGGTGGGATTTTGGTAGAATCTGTGATGGAAGGGAAACGATTTGTTGTCAACGTTGGAGTTGGTCTCAACGTTTCCAATTCTTATCCAACGACTTCAATCAACGCAGCCCTTGCAGGGATCCGGAGGGAACCAGGAATCGATTATTCCCCATTCACCACAGAGCGCCTCGTTGCAAGGACCTTGACAGAATTAGAAGGATTACTGGACTCGATAGGGGAAAACGGAGGACTTGAGAGGACTCTCCAGCTTTACTCGGACAACTGGATACATTCTGGTAAAGAGGAAGTGAGCGTAGAAGTATCCGAGGGGAATTTTGCTACTTGTAGAGTGATGAGTATTGATGAGTTTGGATTCCTTCGCGTGTCAGAAGTAGGGACAGGAAATACGTTCTCAGTTCAACCGGATGGAAATTCTTTTGATATTGCCAACAGACTCATCTCCATCAAACAGTGACTCAAATTTGGTGCACGCACGGTGTTAACAAGTACATACTTAAAAGCGTGTTGGAATTAAATAGTTGAATCATGTACTAAATATATTAGTATGCGTGCGTGGTGCTTCCTCTGCCTCCAAAGTGTAACCTTAGCCATAGACAAACAATATTGGGGACGAATATAGAGAGCCAGTGATTGGTGTGGGATCTGATGTAATTATTACTTTATGTTTATTGTCTCTAAAATTGTTGGTTCATTCATTAGGCAATTTTGAGATCAGAATCACATTTGGATGATTGATTCGTATTATTTGGAAGACTTGTGGGAATTGTCCAATTACTGGTTCTGTTTTTGAGTGACTCTGATTGCTTTCTTGGTGATCCGTGGCTCGGGGTTGAGGATGACATCGAGGCTCTGAATGAGTTGAAGCTCCGTCCCCTTGAATTTTGCACTCGCCGGCTGCACCTTCCTTTTCTCCAACGTGCGTCCGAGAACATTTTCCATGGTGGCAGTGACTAGCTCAAGCGTTCGAGGAATACACCCTTGGGTTTTCCCAAACCAGGCAAGGAATAGGGCGGAGAATAAGTCCCCAGCACCAGTAAAGGAAACACCGCTGATACGATCCCCCTCCAATTTCCATATACTCCTATCACTACTTTTCCCTGTCAGGCATCAAAGATCAAAAATGAATTAGGAATTGTGGGGGATTTGATTAAATGTATTAAACTAAACTTGTCTTACGCTGTTTTTGTGAGACGTAGGTGGTTAGTTGGGATCCTCCCGAATCAAGACTCGTGAGAACTACAATGGGAACTCCCAGGTCATGAAGGACGTCCATCGCTACCAGTACGTCTTCCTCTGAACTCACGTTCCTCCCACTTAAAAGTCTACACAAAAGATAAAACAAAGTGTTAGTGAGTTGTTAGTTGAGTAGCGTAGATTTGGAGTGAAGTCTTACTGAAGTTCGAATGTATTTGGAGTTGCAATGTCAGCCAACGGGAGCACCTCTTTCTGGTAAATGGGAATGAGAGACTCGGGGACATAGAATTCCCCGTTGTCACCCAGTACGGGGTCGCAAACTGGAATTCACAAGCACAATTTTAGCAATAAATTCAAGAATCGCTTATAGAGTATGTAGGTCCTCACGGTAAATTGTCCCGGGACATTTTTCCTTGACTTGTCGAACGACTTGACTGATTTTCCTCAGGAAGGAATCAGACCCGACGTAGCCCGTAAGAACATGCGTGTAGTTAACAAGGTCATTGGCTTCCAGTCCCAGGAATAGCTCATTCAAGTCCCCTTCTTGAAGTACTTGTCCGCGGAAGACGCCATATCCAGTGTGATTTGAGAATTGGACAGAGTTTATAAAATCCACATCAAATCCAAGGACCTAGGGAGAAACAATTAGAATCGTTCTGCTATCGTTCTTCAAGACGTTCTGCTATGCGAAATGAAACAGAAAACCGACTTAACCGGCATACCTGAAGTGGGAAAACAGCGCACTTATTTCCAACATATCCAGATACGACGTGGCTCTGAATGGAAAGAACCCGATTTGAGGTCATGGAAGCATCTCCACTGCAAACATCGCTGAGCCTTTCTGTCACTCCAGCCATGCTGAAACAAATCAAACATAAAATATAAATCGACCAGTCACACTCAAGATAGCCGAGGCAAAAGAGAAACTGAAAGCTAAACTAACTCCTGAAAAGACAAACTGTAAAGATTGTCACCGTAGAGTCTGACGACCAAGGAAAATCTACTCGTGGGGTGGGTGTGAAGAGGAGGAGAGAATTAAATAGAGCAAAGTTTCAGAGGGAAGCGCTCGGTTTGTAGTCTGCGTGGGAGTAAAAGAGAAAGTTAATGCAAAACTTGATAACATGATAACGAACAATAATAGACCCTCAAAACGCATTAAAATGTATGATAAAAATTCTAATCAAAATTTTATTCTATTTTCTAAATTTTAATAATAATCTCTATTAACGTAAATCAGAATGTAATACTCCCATGAATGCGAAACTCGGATATACGGAGAAAGCCGACATGCAGCAGATCAATAAATGCGTGAAAGTTCTCTCGAACAAGATTCCGGTGGGGAATTAAGGAAAAATGAAAAGTGACACTGTCGTTCACCTTTGTCACCAAACAGAAAATACTTGAAGGGACGCGATTGGCCAATGAAGAATTTTCATTGTGGAGCTCTTCTCCTTGTCTGTTGCTTCCTTGTCGTTTACTTTCATTTGTACTTGAGCACTGATTTTAGGCATATCCTCATCTCCACAAATGCTGCTGTAGGGAATGACAGAAGCGCCGGTAATAAGAATACGACAAAAATCGAATTAAAATTGGAGTTACTTGAAGAAACTTTTGATGATGCTCATTTAACAGAAGCTGAAGCATCAGGTGTGAGTTGGTCCGAGATATTGGGTGGACCCTTGGAACAAAATAGCAGTCGCTTACTTGGTTACATCAGAAGTCACATACTGAATTCACCCCCATCCGCAGAAATCCCATACAACCTTTCCAAGGAAAATACCAAGGACACCTCGATGGGACAAGCTAACCTTATCCTTCGAGCACTTAATAACTTGGTACGAATCAAAGAAATGTTGACTGACTCTTTTACTTACCTACTCACTGTGCCTTTGGTTTCTTTTTCAGCGGAATGGCTTCTTTGTTGAATGTGGTGCTTGGGATGGAGAAACACGGTCCAACACTCTTTTTCTGGAACGAGACTTTGGTTGGAAGGTTGCAACTGACGCATACACCTTGTTAACTCACTCAAAATTCTTCTGGTCATCATTGTTTCATTGATTTTGGTTTCAAGGGTCTCCTCGTAGAAGCGGATCCACGAAACTATGAGCAGTTGAAACTGAAGAACCGAAAAGCGTGGAGTACAAATGTTTGTCTGGCTGTCAAGCCGTATCCTCATAGGGTACGTACTGTGTCCACATCGTTAACTTTCCGTCGTTCTTTTCTGGACCACCTTGTCCATTGCAGGTCTTCTTTGAACAACATGGAAGCCGAGGAAAGATCTTGGGGATGGACGGCCATGACGACGTCCATGGGACCGTAGATGAGATCCAGTGTTTTCCATTATTCTCGCTTTTATCTGCGCTCAACCAAAGTCATGTGGACTACCTTAGTCTGGACGTAGAAGGCGTAGAAGTAGACATACTAAGTACAATCCCATTGGAGTTTTTAAGTCGAATCCGGTCCCTTTCAGTGGAGTATAGTCATGTCCCTGGTGGACGAAATTACGTCAAGCGTTGGATGACCGCTCACGGCTTCGCGGTATTCGGAGAAGTTAGAAACGCCAACAACCTCGCCAACGACTTGATATTTGTAAACGGAAATAGGATCAACTCAATTTTGTGGCAACGACTAAGGGGAAACATATCAAATTAATTAATGGTAAGGGAGTGAGTAATCCAACATAGACGAAATAAAGTCGATATCTGGACCTTGACTTTGGAGAGAATAATCTGAAAATCCATGTGAACATGTGATGCTGTCAAGTAACAGAGGAATCAGTTGTCTGTTACTCGGTGTCGGTACCAACAGAGATAACGCTTATCGAAAGAAATTGATTGATAAAGAAGGAAAGGGAAAGGATAAACAACAGAAGCACTTTCGCAATAGTGTAAACACAACAAACCGGCAGGAGAAAAATTGCGGCATTCTTAGAAGACGCCTGCCGCTGTTGGGCACGGCCAAACCGCATCCCTCCTTACCTCATTCAAATATCAAATCTGAAAAAGTAAATCAAGTTTTTTCCAAAAATTACTTAATACAAAATTAACAGGAAATTCAAGTAAGGCTCAGTTTTTTGAGTGATCTTAGTCCAAATTAATCTGAGTAATTCTAGACGTATGGTAAAAGTACAAACTACAAAGCGTCAGTTCAGTGGCTCCAAACTCAAATATCTCAACCCGATGATAAACTTAAATTTTATCTTTTCAAATGTAATTAAATTTGTTTGCATTGTTGGATGTAGCTTGAGCTTCAGTTTATAACAAACGGACTATTTACGACGGCTACAAGCGCCAGCGCCTGTTTATCGAAGAAGCCAACAATTGGACTGGGTAAGCAGTAATGATTCTGTATATAGTCCATAGTACAATTCCGAAACCATGCTGGCTGGGTGTAACTTTAATTATTTATTTTTTTAGGAAACATCACGCCTCTCCCTACTCATTGTAAAGTTTTCTAACTCCGAAGTAGAGGTCATGGGCTCTGACAGTTCGCAAAACCGTGTAGTTGCGTATTTCTACGACGGTGATGTTGGGAACTTCCATTACGGACCTCGTCATCCAATGAAGCCGCATCGTCTTACGGTTACGCACAGTCTCGTCCTCAACTACGGCTTGGACAAGAAGATGCAACTATATCGTCCTTACAGAGCCTCATCCCATGACATGTCTCGGTTCCACTCTGAGGAATATGTGGAATTTCTCCAACGAGTGACACCTCAAAACATTCAAGGGTTCAATAAGAGCCTGAGCTCTTTCAACGTTGGAGACGATTGCCCAGTATTCGATGGACTTTTCGACTTTTGTTCAATGTATACGGGTGCCTCACTTGAGGGTGCAGGTAATAAAAACTGCACAAACAACACCAATTTATACTTTTTCCCCTAACATCTCTCTTTCCTCTTGAATTTATAATTTTGATTCCTCCTGTGTTTGATGACCAGGTAATTTATTACAATTTTCCAGAGAATCCCACATTGGTTAGGCAAAAAGCAAAAAAAAAAGCACGTCTTTACCTGATCTGAGCCTCACTTTTTTGCAGTCAAAATCAACAACGAGGACTGTGATATCGCCATCAACTGGTCTGGAGGACTTCATCATGCCAAGAAAACGGAAGCTTCTGGGTTCTGCTACATAAACGATATAGTTATCGCCATTTTGGAACTTTTAAAGTACCATCCAAGGGTTCTCTACATTGACATTGACATTCATCATGGGGATGGAGTTCAGGAGGCTTTCTACCACACGGATCGAGTGATGACAGTCTCCTTCCACAAATATGGTAATTACTTTTTCCCTGGGACGGGAGACATGTATGAAATTGGGTCAGAGGGTGGGCGGTACTACTCAGTCAATGTTCCTTTACGAGAGGGAATTGACGATGCGAGTTACATCCAAATTTTTAAACCAATCATTCAGGTAAGCATGCTCAGACATTGGGTTGGATTGGTAACTGGCTTTGATATTCAGGAACAAAAAGTTAACCATCAAACTTTTTAAATTACTTTGCACAGAGCGTGATGGAGTTTTATCGCCCCACGGCAATTGTGCTACAATGCGGAGCGGACTCATTAGCCAACGACAGACTTGGTTGCTTCAGTCTCTCAGCTAAAGGTCACGGGTAAGCGAGAGTATTCCTTCTTGCAAAACAAGGAGTAATAAAACCCTTAATCCATTAAGTAATGAGCCCCTTTCTGTTTGTAGGGAATGTGTAAAGTTCGTCAAGGACTTTAACGTGCCTGTCCTTGTTTTGGGAGGAGGAGGATATACGCTCAGAAATGTGGCTCGCTGCTGGACTTATGAAACTTCACTCTTGATTGACGAGTCTATCAACAATGAATTACCATACACAGGTATGGTTGGGCTTGTGTGGTTTGGTTCGATTACTATCACCTCTGTCTCTACCTAACCGAATCTAATGATTTGCCTCTTTGATTCCATGCAGAATACTTTGAATATTTTGGTCCAGACTTTACGCTCCATCCGGAAGTGGTAACGCGGCAAGACAACGCCAACTCCAAACAGTATTTGGAACTCATTGTAAAGCACACTGTGGAAAATTTGAAGATTCTAGAGCATGCCCCCAGCGTCCAGTTCCAACACGTTCCACCCGATTTACTCAAATTAGATATTGTGGATGAGCCAAATCCAGATGAGAGAACGAATCAGACTGAAGAAGATAAGCGAGTTGAGCATCCTAGTGAGTTCTTTGATGGGGACAAGGATAATGATCAGCATAAGGCTAAGACAGACTAAAACAAGGGATAGCAGAAACGTTTATGAAGTTAAGTTTAGGTTTATTATAACCTGTGACCCCCGTTGTATGTATGACAGAGGACAGAGAACGGGCTGTTAAGTGTATTTCATGTTAATTTTATTTAATTCAAATTATTTAATAAAGTTTTTACTATCCTGTAGGAATAAAATTACGGTTCCAGTTTTTGTCAATCAGAATGCCGGATAGAGAGAGAGAGAGAGTGAGGGATTAGAGGGGCCCTTGAAAAGATCCTTTCTTTCATGAAAATGCCAAATTCTCGGAAGTGTGAAATAAGCTCCAAAATTCAAAAGAACTTCCAAACATAAAAGATTGTCTATCTGCCTGCCTCCTGCCCGCATTTGTTTTTATAAATTTGCATTTCTTTGTTTTTCATCAATCGGCGCTGGCACTGATTAGTGT
>Ga0194135_10002631_pt1 | contig 10916 bp, 5 predicted proteins | sample LitLau_LLRF_2013_FD_134024 | JGI IMG/M metagenome (GOLD analysis project Ga0194135, IMG submission 134024) | Freshwater sediment microbial communities in response to fracking from North America - Little Laurel Run_MetaG_LLRF_2013 (version 2) | ecosystem: Environmental > Aquatic > Freshwater >... | reverse complement strand
TTGTGTGCATAGATCAAGTTACCTTAAAACCGTACATGGTACATATTTAGGGAAATGATGATTGATGGAGACAGATAGCGAGTAGAGTGATAGGTTATCTATGATTTACGAGAGACTTTTCTTGCAGACCACTTAAAGTAAAAAGGACTGTGTGTGACTCAATTGCAAGGACACACAAGGAGAGGGATAGGCTTCTGATTTCTAAATAAAAGTTCATAACGATAAGTACAACAGTACTAACTAATTACTTGTAATCTCAGAAGACGTCTTTCAAAAATAATCCCTATACTATTGTAAAATTAAAAGTTTCAATTTCATAAACTTTCCTTTATAAATGCAGTTTCAATGAGACACATTCGCCTTTGTTGTTCTTGAAGGGTACCAACCAATTAATAGGCCGAATTTCGCAAGGGTGAAGGCTTATTACAAGTGAAATAACCATATATCAATTTTTAAATCCAATTTTAACAGCTCAGCTAGACAAAATATAACTATAATACAATAAAACCATAATTTCTCTTATGCACGCTTCACCCTCTGACCTTTACTGTCCTACATCACACATAGATTAAACAGGTAGACTGTATAATTTCAAATCTTCCCTACTTACGAGATTCCGATTATAGAGACCAAATCTTTTATTAGTAATTTTGTTCTTAATAATTAATTGGTATGATTTTGCAACAGGCTCTGTCTATAAATTCTATTCAAATCGCTTAGACTTGCAACTGAATTTTGCAACTCCATGATAATCGAAAGGATAACTTCTAGCTGCCTACACATATCATGAAGTAATACATATTGTAATTATGCTTCAAACGCAAACGCTGTAATATGAACTTAATCGTCTCTTCAATTTCGACAAAGTCTCATCTACCTTATTCAATAGTATATGAATAAACGGAATAAAGTTCAAAGACTTACAGGCTCTGTGAATAATTCTAGTTTGTACTATATCGTCTTGATCGTCCGCTGATGAGATTCTCCTTCTCCTTCTTGCTTCTCAATATTAAGTCTCTCCGATCCCTTTCAGACTTATCCTTTCCACCGTTCCTTCCCAACAAGCGGAGGAAGTAGGCCGTATATACGTACGACTTAATTTCGGCTAAGCCGGTACGAAGAAGGACTTGATTTGACGCTCCCAGTTGTTGTCCATTGCGAACAAGTCGAAATTGGGTCAGAGAGAGTTCTATAAAGAAAGGTGAAGGGTAGTAGTAGATGTTGAAGAAAGCATCAGACACCAATGTAATATGCCTGGACGAAACGCAGTTTCCCTAATAAAACCCGGGTTCTTTCTCCAACATGCGTGTGCGATTCTGTTTACTTTCTCTATATGGTGTATATAGAACACCACCCACTTTGCTTTCTTTCAATGGCTTTCATATGCCGGTTTCCTACGCAGTGTCCACCCACACCCCTTCCCTAAAAGATCCTATAGGAAACCCAAGAAGTCCCTTAAAGACTTCAACCTTCCTAAGGAGGCGAACTATTCACCCATTCATTCATCTCCAAAGAACTTCCTAGAATAACATCAAACGCAGACATAACATTGAGTCACATTCATGATAAGATACCAAGAAACCAGAGGTAACTACGACGTAGACAACAAAGTCTGATGACGGTAATCGAGCTTTAACTTCAGCCACGCGCGTCTGGAAGTCGTGAAAGCTGTCCCACTTCCTGTCCTTGCACTTCATACGATATACGAATTCTAGAGAAACTTGGGACATGGAGAGAAAGAGAGTGTTCCATGTTCCATTGCTTTGTGGTGGTGTGATTCCACGGAATCTCACGATACTGCACGAGTACATCGATTTCAAGTATATTTCAACATTTTCGACTCTGTTACTGGGCTCTTTTTGCTCCAAACTTTTAAGCTTTTTGCATTTATTCATTTTGTCAAAATTCATCGTTTGCTCAAACGAATTACTTACATATACGAGATTGAAGCAGAGTGTGTCATTAAAATTGCTTCTCATAAATGAATGCGTGTGTGTGTGTGTCTTTTCCTAAGTACTGATGATGATGTGACCTTATCTTTCCTGACTGATACCACTCTAATTGCTTTGATGACATTTTACGTAAGAAATGATCTACTTTTCTGTCTCTCGTGTTCATCTGTGATCTTTATTTCCTCTCATCATTAGAGACTAGATACTTCGTTCGTAGAACTTGTCATTAACCGGCTTATATATATTCTTCACTAATCTCATATCTCAAATCATCACCGGCTCCTCTCATGACTCTTCTCATTACTTTAATCACCTTCCATACATGAACCCCCACTACCACTAAATCTTGTCACGCAATCAAGACTATTAAAATCGCTACAAAGGAAGCTAGGAGCTTTCGTGGTGACATATATGGCGGTTTTAATTTACCATTCATTAATACTTTTAAATATAGAGTGAAAGAAATTATAACTACGGGACAAGACAGGAAGTATACAATCATAAAATGCGGGGAAAGGAGAAATATCGGTGTGTGGAATTGCTGACACACCTTCATCGTAACTTCATAACTTTATGTCCATAACTTCATGTCCATGGCTCATGTCTATAGAAAGAGATTGTCCCTGATATATCGGGTGGTGTGACTCTTCTAAGCTTTTCGAGTAGCGGACGGAACTTATCAACCGAAGCGACACGTGTACACGAGGAAAACAAGTCTATAAAGTGAAAAACATTCAACAACGAACATTGAAGGACATCCACACACACGCTTTCCCTATTCCTTGCTTCCCTGAAAGTGCTTCCAGCCATCGCAGTATATGAAACCGAAACCGGGTTCCTAGGAATCAACACTGCGTAGAGCTTTCTCTCCCGATTTCTCCAAGTCTACCCGAATTATCCGAACTTGGTTTCCCTGTTTTCTATTCAGTTGCTGGGTCCCAGGAAAGACGAAACTCCGTCGTCCTTTCACTCGACTTTCTCTCCTGTTGTATCCCCAATCTCCATTCAAATCCCATTATGTTTCCTATTCTTGCCATCCTCAATCATCAATATCAATATGAACTCCTCTCCATTGTCGAATATAAGAACCCTTTACACTTCGTGTCATACTTTATTTACCCTTTACACTAGGGTATTAGCATATTTTAAACTAGAGTTAGGTCATTTACAAACCCGGATGTGTCTATACTGTCAAACTATATTAGCATACAAAATGATTTTGATTGCATACCCCAAATTGGTGAAACTCTGTGTACAATAGTGTACATGCATGCGTCTCAAATGAGCCCATAAACACTCACTAACAGTAACAGTCTCGGTCAAAGTAATATTGAAATAGACAGTTATGGATAGCAGACAGGAATATTATTGATGATGTAACATCATTAGAGCAAAATGAGGATTCAAGCCGAGTTAATATTGAGTTTTGTGCCAGTTACCAGTTACCACATCATTGCAATATATGACTCAAATGACTCCCACTCATTACTCACTCATCATGACAGCAAATTCAATTTGAGGTCAATAATTCTTTAAATATAATTAAAACTGTTATCTTCATTGTTGCTGCAATTAAGCACAACGCATGCGTTTTTTATGTATTATTTTACTAATTCAATGACTTCACTCTTTGAATATTGCTGAGTGGTCGTGTTTTACTTGTGTGGTTAGTTTGTTAGTTAATACTTCCATTGATTAAAAACAAAGTAATCATTCATCGAGAGAGAAGATCCTGGGTCGTCATCGCTTGCTTCAATATTTCATTTATCTCGTTTGTTTGTCACAGTTAATCTATCAATAGACTACTGCGAGTTGAAATGACAGTAGTAGACTGTTTCAATAAGTGATTTGTTGCTTCATCATTTGTGTAAACTGTAAATGTTGAGGTTTATGTACAGTATATGATAATGATTTACTTACTGATCGTGAGTTAATACAATGTTGAAATGGGAAATCCAATTGGATATTGGGTGGATAAACAGAAAAACTAAGGCGGATTTATTTTTCTAACAATATGGAGAATATATGGAGTACATGATCGATAATACAAAACAATAATAATTCCCAATACAATTTTAGAAAAGTTTAAGGTTATTTCGAACAACAGATTCATGATAAATATAAATGATGTATTTCTAACACGTATTCTTAATTGCTTTTTAGTTTCCTTAAAAAACGTACTACTACTGGAATAAAGTGACACACGAATAGCGAGTGTACAATAACGATAATGCACAGTGATTTAGAAAGAACAAGAGATGCATAGAGATAACGATGAATTTGCGATCATTCCCTAAATCATATCGCAGAATCACTCCTACTGACTCTAATTAGTCTTGTATCCTTTTCGCCATTTGTCTGCTGCAGAGTATTCTGTCATTCCTTTGCCGGAGACTCCACAAGTACCAATTCCGACTCGTCCTTGAACTGACTCTGGAGATGCGAATATACTTTTCTTCTTGTTTAGTAGTCCTTTTTTTGTCTGCAACCATAAACCATCCGCATGCATAACTTAATATCACAATATCGTATCAGTCACGCATGAAATATTAAGTAAATGGTCATTCACATTTGAACCATGTATATGTGTGAGGTACATTAAGTTTTTGGATTTAACTGATACTAAGTTACTATTTACTATTTTTTAAAGATCTTGTTACGGATATATGATTGTATGATCCACTCACCGAAAAATTAAGCCATGATTTTTTAGATTTCTCACGTTCTTCTTCCATGTCATGAATCCTCGCTTGCTTCTTTTGCTTCCGTTTTTTCAAATATTCTTTCTGTTTCAACAGAGCTTTTTTCCTGGAAAATTCATACGCAAACATCTCATGAGTAATGAGTAAACAAACATTAAGATTAGTTAGATTGTACAAATGGTAAAGATATCAGGTTTCAGAACAAGAGTTGCTTTTACGGTTAGATTAGAGGTCACAAAAAGCATACATTTACAATATCTAACTGTTGAAGAAACTAGTCAATAACAAAGATAAATGGATATGTTATGATTAGAAAAAATATACGTGCAAATGAAATGTCTTTAAGCGAGGTACTTTATACAAGAGGTAACTGGAGTTTCGTTGATTCTATCTAACTATATAGCCAAGTCACGGCTACAACGAACACGAAAAATAATTACAAAGGCGTGTAAGGCAATTATTCTACTATACTACATCATATCACTAACGAAATACCCTCCGTCTAAAGGCGGTCATAGTTAAGCAGAGTACCATTAGTGTGCACACGAATAAATGAATTAACTATGCATAGACTGACAATTTTACGAACTATAGATCTGCTTAAATTACATGCCACATGATGTAGTAAAATATAAAACTATACTCCAGAAAATCTTAACCAGAATACCAGGACCAACCTCTCAGCCAATGACTCCTTAGGTGCAACTCTAGTCGAGAATCCAGAAGACCCTGGACCGTCTTTTCCGTGTTCCACTTGACTGGAATCAAGAGGCCTTAAGTTGGAAGCTGCAAAAATACAAACTTTAATCAAGCCAAGTTGGAAGCAAAATTTACTATAACTGCACATAATAAATTATTTAGCTCACCGTCAGTAACATCCCCATGCGAATATTTCTGAAATCTAACAGAAACTTTTCCAGCTGCCTGAACTTCTTCGATGACTGCTTCATAATACTTTCCATCTTGAGACCATGGCGCTAAGCACTTGTCTCCAACCTTCCACGTCCGGGGTCCGGATTCAACTAAAGAGAGCCATGAACATATATTATTATAACCTGAGACTAATTAGTACGAGTACTAGTAGCATGTTTCTAATAAGTGCGAATAATTATATTATGTTGAATTGTTGAGACACCATTCACATTAGATTACATTACACAAGGACCCTACTTACTTCTATCTTAAGATCACAAGGGTCAGCAAAATATTTGTATAGCTTCAAAAAGCCCATGTTGATTTGCCCCATGAGAACGACATTCCAAGGAAAATTAACGGAGTTTTTGAAGCACACGTAACATATTTAATTATTTTTCTCATAGCTGCACTGCACGCACCAATATTGACTAAAATTTTCATCCGTCATTCTTAATCGAAATACGCTTGCATGGTTTTATTGGTTTTCTAAAAAATTATGGGCTACACTGGCTACAGTAGAAGAACCAGAACGGTCAGTTTTTCAAGTGCAAATTATTTTGAATCTACAGTATGTTTGATCTACTGGGTTTCATTCTAGTCGGAGACAAAGAACACGGAAGACAGTAGGTCGCATCTACTATTTTGAATCACTAATGAATCATCGTTGTTTGTGTTTGTGATTATTTCTAATACTTACCTGTTACCTCCGCCAGATGATCTCCCTAACTTCTAAGTCGTTTTTATAATTAGACAAGGACCTATCCGCTGTTGATTTAAAAAAAACAAAGTGACATGCTAACAATTTAATTCTAATTATCCGTTTGCTTGGAACTAGTGAAAGAGCCTAACTAGGTGTGATTTCAGGTCAGTCGAGTTGGGATCGTGGTATACTTCAAAATATTCAGGACGATGCGTAGAACAAGGATCTGAAGTCCGTTTCATGTTGAAATGAAATGGGGCCCTGTAGGGTCGAGAAGGATCGCGCCATTAGCACTACTATAATGGGGTCCGAGAGAAACCCTTCTCTGGCCGCCTCAACTACTGTGCGCCAGGTAAGGAAAAACTCCTTATTAACGGGATTTCCTAGCCTAACCCCTACTATAGTTATGCTAATGGCGTTTCTTGGTCATCCCTCTCGACCCTGCAGGGCGACATGGAACTGACTTCAGACACTTTTTCTACGCATTTCCAAGAAGATTTTGATGTATAACACAACCCCCAACTCGACTGGCACCGGAAATACCCTCCAAGTAAGGTTAGTTTAGCACACAGTATACAGCATACCAATATCATCATATCCTGAAGAAGAGGGGCCTTGTTGATCAAGAAGCTCTTTGGTTAAATCGATAACTTCCGTAAGGTCATTCTGCAGCTTTATTAATTCATCATTCGTGGGGTCAGAGGTAAGCGCAGCTTCCACCTATGAATTGACGAACGAAGGACGAAACCCATTTTATTATAATACTTCGAATTAAACCCCACAAAAGAATGTGCCATAAAGTCTTCAAAACCAAACTGACCTGCTGAAGCTGCAAGTAATAGTTTTCCAAATTGGACTGCAAATCGTCACTCATTTTGTTTACAAATTGTTAACTATAAACAACTTTAATTAAACACACTTACGGGTAATGTCTCCGAGTACGCGCAATCAATTTAACGTACTAATATTAAAACCAAATTGATTCACGTACCAACAAAATTATTGAATTGTTTTTATTATTTTTATTCAAAATATTTCAAAATTGTTTTTTTAAAGAAATGAATTCCGTTGCATAATAAAAAGTTGCATTTCGTACATGGCGCGTTTTCCGCCTGGTAGTCCCTAGGCAAACCTCTAGAGAACGCAAACGACACGATTGCCCACTCACGACTCTCCAAATGATTTGGAGAGTCGTGAGTCTACCAAATCCAAATGCCTTCGAATCTCAAGGAATCTCAGAATCTCAGCATGAATTCCCGGAGTGTTCTGCTCGTGTTTTCTGAACAGTCTGACGTCTGACTGAACTGAAGTCTCTTCATGTTCATAATCCCAAAATGACAAAATGTCGAAAATGTCTCTTCCATTTCCAAAGATGACATTGCAATGATGATCACTTACCATTGTAAAAGAAACTGCTGATCACACTATCATCATCACTCTGCCTATTACACGGGATAGCCTTTTTCTCAGAGTCCTTTGATTAGGTATAATCTAGGGAAAGTATGGCTCCATTTAGCCCGAGATTCGATGAGATTGAACGAATTTGTTCTTGTGGAGAAAGTTGAAGAAGAAATAATGACTAGATAAATGGGTAGGAAAGGCGGTCCGTAATTTAATGTCAAGAGATGAGGGTGAGATGATGGGAAGATGATGTGGGGTTAAAGAAGGAAAGGGCATCGCTTTTACGATCACAGAGATGGTTGTATTTATGATAGGAAACGCTATTAGTTGAAAGGTTCATTTTGCTCGTCCTAATCTATGGGACTCCCACTGCAATTCCCATTCTGCCCGAGTCAGCAAAGACACCGAAACCTACTAGTACTACAACGTACTACCCGCTTTCTAATATAATAATATCCGCCTCTCTTTTTATATCCCTCAGATATATTCCATCCTCGTCATCATCTCTATTTCATCATCATCATCATCACGAGTATCATGGAAGTCATATTGGAGAAAGTAGTTTCATCCTCAGAACTAGCCTCTGTGATAATTTAATGAGACGCTTGGTATGCATGAGACGCATTGGCTTATGAAATGAGATATATTCACAGAAGCCACTCTCTCTCTGTGATTATCACTCATAATTTTAATCTATCCCTCGAGTCTTGTAAACTATTATACGAAGATCGCCTTCGACTTGATCCTTCATGTCGACCATGTTGACCCAGAGTATATAATAATATAATATTCCCTTCCAGCACAATAAACTCCATCACATGATTACAGCTATCATCTTCCAAAGAAAGTGGTCGTTTCGACCAACACCATAACTAACTAATGGGTAACACAACAGTAGTCTTATCGTTAGTTCAATTGGTAGTTACATGCCTTATCTTTCTATATACGGTCAGTCATAGTTATTTTAAGGGAGGAAATTGCTAGCTACACTTAATAAAACTTGAGCAATAAATAATCAATAAGCTTTCGGATTAAACGTGTGTTGTGTGGTGGAATGATTCGCAGAGATTATCACTTTAAACAATAACTCGTTTCTGTACCATGAACAACTGATGAACAAGTTGCAGTCAACATTCTTCTTCTTCCTTTGAACAAACTACACATGAAACATAATAACTAAAGTACCTTTTAGTTATTTAGTTCGTCCTTATTTGCCCATTGAACCCCGAAGCTCACGAGAGATAAATTACACGTTGCAACTTAGGCACAACAAACCTCAGCCGAATATTTACTTGTCAGCCTGTCAATCAATGATTAGTTACTGGCAGATCATGTTCCTCAACTGAATTAATTTCATACACAACAAGATCCACGTAATTGAACCAATTAGGACCATTCTTCCCTTCCAATGTATTTAATTTCCATCATTGTTTTTACTATAACTCCAATTTACATATAAACCTTGTCCGCAATTTCGTCCGTTTCATTACCTTGAGTCGTGCCTATATTGATTTCTCCAATTAAAACCAAAGAAAGAGAAAGAGTCACGTTGAAGCGACAACGAAGATCCTTTCACTCTCTCAAAGTGGTGAGCTTAATGTGAAGCATTTAATAGCAAATGGGATAGAGAGAGAGACCTCCCTCCTTGTTCTGTTTTCATACCGAAAGGGTTGAACAAACATTTCACATTACTAAGTAAATGATTCTCAATTCTCAATACTCAGCGAGTCTTTGTGGCGAGAAAGCACGATATCAGAGTTATCATTTAATTGAAAAATAATATTTTGAGAAAGGGGACTCACTCTGCTTAAGCTTTAAATGTTCTCTACTGATGTTTTCATTATTCCGCATTCGTAAACGCTTAAACGAAAGTTTATTTTCTAAACACAATCCCTTCAGCTTAGCCTTCTCACACTATTTGCTATTCATCACTCTCTCTCTCTCTGTGGCATCTCTTCATTCACCCATTTAATCCGACTCTAATAAAACCAATTTTACCGAGTAACCCTTTCCAATAATAATCCTTTCCTTCCTCTATCACCATCATGAAGCAATGATGATCACCATCATCTTTAACAAAGATGCCTATCAAAGCATTAAATTGTCCAATGTATCTCTATAATAAAATAATAATCCAGCTGATTAAATTCCTCTTGTACAAACTTGCTCACAAACTCGCTTTTACAAACTTGTATAATGTGTGTGAATACTCAGAATAGAAAAATGCATTCTCCCTACATACAAGCTTCACATTCTTCTTTTGGGAGTGTGAAATTGTCCGGAGAGACATTCTTTCTTGGGTGGAAATGGATTGGATGAGTTTTATACACATCTTCATATATAGATTGTGCATGACAGGGGGACTGACTCTGACTATTGTGATTTAGTGATGGCAGTTGGTTTGTTAAACTTCTTGAGGAGTTAATAAAGGACAATAGAGAGTTAATAATGAGCAAGTATGGGACGGCATTACTACAATGATTTGTGTATTCGAAGTACGACACCGTCTTTAAAATGAGGTAACCATGAACGAACAATAAAGCCAAAGGAGAAAGGCAGTTAGTAGAGAAAGACTACATGAGTGCAACTGAACAGAATAGTATACTTCACAGCGTATGTACTTATGTACCGTGTCCCCATCCATTCAGTCTTGCTTTAGACCATTAGGACTTATTGTGTGAAATTACAGTTGACATTTTAGAAGAAGTTATTCAAAATTAGGTGGACTATTGAAGAAGAGAACCCGCTGAGAGCCACAAAAACCGGAACGAATAAATGATCCCTTAATTACATTCACTACACTCTTCACATTAACATTTCCTTCTTCTTATAAACTTCAAAACTTCCATTAAGAGAAGCCGACATTTGTGTTGTATTCTACACACTAACATCTTTATCTCTCTCTCAGTCACACTGTGACAATATCATTATCATTATTATTATTCTCACTCAAGACTTAATTCGTCTTTCAAGAGAACTCTCAAGTCTCAATATTACATGGTATAAGTATTATGTGTACCTTAAGCAAGCCAGATATCTGCCAGAACACTCATTTTCACACCTGACTCTCTCTTAATAATAATGTATATCCGTGTGTGCCGATTTTTTACCCTCAGTCTCATTATAAGTCTCTTCAAAAATTCGCAATAGATTAAATTATTAAACCATTAAGGTATTAAATAAATAGACATGGATTTTTTTAAAGAATTTCACGAGCCAAAAGCGTTTTTCACTCAAGAACTCCTC
>Ga0194135_10002630_pt1 | contig 10919 bp, 10 predicted proteins | sample LitLau_LLRF_2013_FD_134024 | JGI IMG/M metagenome (GOLD analysis project Ga0194135, IMG submission 134024) | Freshwater sediment microbial communities in response to fracking from North America - Little Laurel Run_MetaG_LLRF_2013 (version 2) | ecosystem: Environmental > Aquatic > Freshwater >... | reverse complement strand
GTTATCCATAGCGAATAGTACGGCAGATTGTATATAAGTTGCCCCCAATTATGTATGTATGTCACGGTGGGTTTCCTTTCGGGAACCCCTTTCTATTGGGACCAGGTTTTATTATTAGCCTATATCTTACTACCCCACTAACGCATGCGTATTGTGTCTCTAATTTCGAGACTGAGCAGCATGCCCCACAACGTGTTCACCTTTTCCGTTCTCTCCACCAGGGTTGAGATCCCTCGACCAAAGGCAACGCCGGTTATCCCTTCATGCCAGCTCTGCGTATTGTGATGACTGTTAGAAGATATTATGATAAATTCCACCCGACAGAGCCCACTGGGTATGGACCAGCGGTCTCCATTTCAGGGATTTGATCAATCTTATCTCCCCTTCGCACAAAGAACTTTCTTATCGGAGGGAACGCGAGACTAGCAGCTGTACTTTTATGAAACTGAACCAAGCCCCTAACCATCTCAGGTTGCTGATGGAGAGAGATTGATGCTCTAACCACGGAACAACTCTCCTCGGTTGGCTTATAATTGGTTTGATCATTTCGAATAATGTCCCCTCTCAAAGTCATTTCAATGACTTAAACTTTAGAAGTGTGTTTATACACTTACTTTGTTGAATTTGAATTGTTTCCTTTGAATAAAACTAGCTAGCCATGACTATGTAAAACGTTTACTCCAATCTTCATTTCGCAAAATAGCAAGGGCTCAGCCATTGAGTAAATTAATCTTCGTCAAATTCGACTTGTGGATTTTACGAAATAAGTTTACCGATTCAATATTTAGGTTTGATAGTTTCAGCCTTTTCTTAAATGGATTATCATATTGCTACTTTTCTCATTATTTTTGAAATAAAAATTGCTCTCTATTAAACCCAATTTTGCGGCCTTACAATAAAATAAAACCAAATTTCTTTAAAAGAACAATTGATTTTGACCGTTTTATTCGAGTTTAGTGGTAAATAGGGTGTTTTCTCCGTCTTTTTAAAAGGTAAAGCATATTTGTGTAAGTTATTATACTAAGAAGCCTACCGGGACCGGCTCTGCTTCCGACGTCCACAGACAGGAACCAAAATTGTCCGCGCCGTCTACAACTGCTTGTAAACAAATATCACGAGGCAAAATGGAATAATATTTCAAATTCAAATTGGCTTTCATTGACCAGACCTCCAAGGAACAAGCAACTTCTCCTTCATTAAAGTTTATAATGGATTCCGACAAAATACCGATAACTACCTGTGTTGTTTGTACCGCGTCACAAGTATGGATTGGAATCCAGGGGACCCGTCTCTGGGAAACCCATAATTTTCCCCCTCCGATTCCCGGTTCCCCGCGGAAAGTTTTCAATACAATGGCTCAACCATTGGGCAAATTAATCTTCGTCAAATTCTACTTGTGGATTTTACGAAATAAGTTTACCGACTCAATTTTCAGGTTTGATATGTTCAGCCTTTTCTTAAAGGGATTATCATATTTTGCTATTTTTCTCTTAATTTTTGAAGTTACACTCTCTATTAAAGCCAAGTTTGGGGCTTTACACAAAAAAAAAACTAAAGTTTTATTGACAGAATAATTGGTTTTCTTTTTTTGACTGTTTTGTTCGAGTTTAGTGGGAAATAGGGTGTTTTTTTGACGTATTTTAAAAGGTAAAGAATATTTGTGTAGATTGTTAGACGAAGAAGTCAGTCGCCCGTAAGAGCCAACCACTGACTTTGGACTTTGTTGTCACTTCTTAGGTTTTTAACCTAACCTGACCTAACCTAAAAGTGGCAACCGTGTATAATTCACTTTACAAAAACTCTCAGAAACGACGAAGTCCCAAGTCAGTGGTTGGCTTTTACGGTCTAAAGAAGAATTCCACCGGGACCAGCTCTGCTTCCGGCGTCAACAAAGACAGGAACCAAAATTACCTGCGCCGTCTAAAATGCTATAAAGGAATCATGGAATATTTCAAATTCAAATTGGTTTTCATTGATCAGACCTTTAAGGAACAAGCGAGTTCTCCATTAAAGTTTATAATGGATTCCGACAGAATACTGATAACTACCTTTGTTTTCTGTACCGCGTCACAAATGTTGTTCGAATCCAGGGGATTCCAGGAGTCCTTGGGAAGCCGGGAATTTTTTCCCCACCGATTCCCGATCCCCGGGGAAATGTTTTCAATACAATGAAGGAGTGAATTATGTCAATTTTTCATCAATAACTCACATAAAATAACAAGAACTTTAAAGTAAAAAGTAACATCAGTATTTTGATACAAGCAAAGTCAAGCAAAAACCTAAAACTTAAAGGTGGCAATGAAATTGAGAATCATTGCATAAACAATAAAAGAACTTTTAGACAAGATTGGTATTTCTTTTCTGCAGCTTTAGGTCATGACGTAAATACACTTACTGTTCATTTACTCCATACTGTATAATATATAGCTAAACGGCTTTGTTGATCTTCTGAGTTTGAAAAAAAAGCTTTTATATCGGTTGTGTGTGGTTACTTGCTCTATCAGCTTCCTTGTACCGCTTACCAGTTCCAATCATTGTATTTTACATAAACCTAATTACATTACTGTAATTTGTTTATAGCTTAATTGGGCTGATAATTTTTGAGAGTTAAATATCACCTTAAAGAAGGCTGCTTGTTGGTAGGATTCTAGTTTCTGATTTATAAATTGCGATGCGCCTGCCATTAATTATTCTCAACCCTTTGAAACCATTTCTTCATATAAGGGATATAGCAGAAGTGCGATGAGACCATTATTTCAACTATAAAAGTTGTCAATACAAGTACTAGACAATATATGTACAGTAAAAATGTATAATAAAGATTTGTGTTCATGCTAATTGGGATAATGAGAGCAGTTTGGTCTACTAATCTCCCAAACGACTTTCGCATACGCCTTAATAATCTCATATGTGAAATTCTTTTAGCTGTTGCCAACATGTTTTCCTTGACTCCAGATTCGTCGAATGCTCGAACAGTTGTCATTAATAGGTTTCTTGCGATAGTCAGCGGAAAGAGCTGAAAGCACTCAAGGTACGTACGGAACATGTCGGCCTGCCCTGTAATTCTGTAAATGGGGTGCTCCACCTTTCGGCTGTGGTTGAATTTTTGGAGATAAGAAAACATGAGGAAGTCTTCCTCACCACCAAGGACTAGCGTCTTGTTGCAAGCAAAGAACTCATCGATGAGGCTCGGATATTTACACTGAAATGGTTCCATACTATGCAACAGGCGAAGCAATAACACCTCTCTCGGTGTGTCCTTCTCACCTTCCGCCATTCCACCTAAGTTTCCTTTTAATATAATTTCCTTTTGCAATGTGTCCAGCTTGTCGGCAGTCTGTGCGTGTTGAAGGAGCACATATCTGTTCATGAAGATTAGAACATCCCTACATTCCAACTGCCTTGGCATGTTCCTGACGGGTATGTAAAGAGACGGGTCTAGACTTAGTGAGAGGCCATCTTTTTCCTGGCAGCAATAATTCCGCAGCAATAACAACGCGGGCTGCTCTACTAACTTAAAGTTCTTGGTAAGTGCTTCCTGAATACTACCGATTCCAATTCTTTCAAAGCGTTTGACGACTGAAGTTGTTACAATTCCCTTGTATCCGTTCGATAATATTATTCCCATGAGAATGAAAGTGCCAATGAGAAGCTTAAAAGGGGAGCTCTTAACTTTCTCAAAGATTTCACAAGACTGTTCCAGTATAGTTGCAAATAAGGCTTCTGAGAGATTTGCCGACACTTTGCGGTATTTAAAGAATTTTATAGACAGGGCTGATATCACAAGAATAAGAATAAGAATGGATATCCAGGAAAAGGAGTCGTATGGAGCAAGAAGATGAGTCAAGCTGGCAACAGGGCTGAGTCCGGAGCACGTAATTGGCACCACATGCTCTTTTCCTCCATACAGAAACGCGGTTTCCGAGTCAATAACGTATCTTAACCATATGCGTCTTTTATAGGTAATGGTCCATAACGAAGCAGCGTTATTTGACTCCAACGCCGCTACCACTCGGCTTCTGTTGAACGTGTCCCTTAGGAATCTGGTCAAGGGGTTCTCACCATAAACCCGAGATCCATCTGTTATCCCTGGTTCCCCAACAATCGAGACTTTCAATTGATATTTCCTAAAGTAAGTAATCCACATAATGAGTTTTGCCGGATTTAGCCCAGAATCCGAGAATATTTTGAGCGGAATCACCACTGGAGCCTTGCCGTAGAAAATTATTCCAGTCTCTCCAACAAAACGCTTTCGGCCGACATCCAGTTTATTTATGAGAATGATGACGAGCGGAAGGCGAATAAACAACTTCCATTCGTACTTTAAAAACGTAAGTTTCGCAAATTTTCGTGTCCTTAAGTCCGGCATGGTAGTCAATGTTTGAATGTGGACGTTCGAAGGGGAAAATGGTACAAAGAGCAACTCAGAACGCTCAAAGTATCCGTCATGCTTAAATATGAATTTCTCTGACCTGCTCCAGTAGTAATTTAAATACCAGTAGATATCAGTCTCACCAAAACCCTCCGGCGGATAAACGTTCATCACACCTACACATCTAATCCCTTTAATCTTGTAGTTGTTTAATACGTAAGGGCAAATCCGTGCATTTAGTTCGCCCCACGATATGCTTTTTGTTTCTTCATACGTGATGGCACATGAAGAATTGTCATAATGTTCGTAGCCCGCCTGAATCGTAGCAATTGGATACTTCACTAAACCAAAGTCAATTGGTTCATAGAATATGAGCGTTGTGAAGCAGTCCATTAAATTCAGCAGCAGTGGTGCCACGTTAATATACATGGCGGTGGTCTGTTTTGACAATATTTTAAAAGGTAGCTTGACAAGTTGATTTGAAAACTCTCTTTTGACTAAAACTCTTTTTGCTTGCGTCAAACAATTCTAAACCGATTTGATATGGTAAAAGTTCCATACTCGTAACCTGATAGTTTTCCAAATGGGTCTTTTTCTTTCCCAAGAGCTCTGAGACCACCAAATAATGCATATCCCAAGAGTTATTATATGACGAATGTCTCCTACAAGCAGATTAATGTTTACAAAAGTTTTACAAATGCGAACCGAACCATGTCTTTACTGTGTTTCGTGTTCTGTTATAATAGTTAATACTGCAATTATTTATTTTGATTCAGCCGTGCATGTCATCCGGAGTAAATTTCCAGTTTTGCATTTATCTTTTTGCCTGGGTTTTATTTAAGACCCATAGCATGGAGCAAGTTACCAAGTCTATCTAGAGCTAAACCTGACGTAAACAAATCATCAGAAATTAGCAAAGTAAGCTTAGTAAATTTCAAGGCACTTGTTTACGATTCGATAAGGTATTTGTTTATTTTTATTCTAAATAAGTCAAAATTGCTGAGAACACTTCCCTAAATCAGATGACTTTCAAAAGCAAAAAAGAAAAATGTAAAATGTGCATATGAAAGGCTAAAAGATTATTTTGATAAAACCTTGCAATATGCATTGAACGACACTGAACTCTAATTTTTAATCTGGTGTCTCTGACCAATTGATTTCTGTGGTTTCTTTCTAAGTATGGAATTTCCTTATAAACTTTGTTTCTCCTTGCGCATGTTAAATACTCCTATCAAATCTCAAGTCAAGCTGTCAAAATCAGTTCCTAACGAATCAGATTAAAAACAAGTTCAGGATTATGCAACTCAAACGTAGCTTCATATTCCATTCCATACATCTATTCATTCACAGTTTCCTGCACAGTCGCCTGATTCCAAATCTAGCTCAGGCCAAGCATCCGCATAGCTGAGAATCTGATCTCACTTTCAGGTTTTAGGTTCTAATCAACTAATTGCCCCTGTCTTCAATCCCCTTAAATCTATCTATTCATTTTCTCTCTGTCCGTAGTTACTGAATTTCTATTTCAGATTTTTCCATTTTTTATTATTGCCACCCCATCTTTTTCCCAATTTGGCTCACAAAATTAAGTTAATAGATAGCCAGTATAGGGTGGCGTTTGAGAGCTTACTCAATGAACTGAAAATCGAGTTAATGTTTCTGGTTCTGTTTTCCCATTGCAGGGATTGTAGTTAGCAATAAATATGAAAGAGGCGGGAGATCCCCAAACCTTTGGCTATGACGATGCCAATGAACTCTGACCCCTCCAATTTCGAAATTGACCCGGGGTAAAAAAAAAAGTTCCAAGATCAACTTTTTAATGAGAATTTAATTAAATATTCTTTTGGTATTCTTTTGGTTAGTCACGCTGACTGAACTACTATTAATCTAGGAAAGTGCTATTTCACTTTCAAAAAATGAGAAATAACAATAGACGGACTTCATTTGTAGTTCCATAGTGTGTATCATAAATGAAAACCACAGCAAAAAGAAAAGATTAAATGGAAAAATTGATAACTTTGTTGTTTTGGATACCCTGGTAAACCTTCGTTCATATTTATTGTTAAACATAGTCAAATTTATGTACAAAATAAATTTTATGCAAATCGGAGGAATACTTGATGTTTTATTCATTTTTTTACATGTAAATTCCCATACAATATTTCAGGGAATTTTTTTTCAGAACTTTTTTCCTTGCGCATTAGTGCGACACCGCAGATGATGTAACGTTAAGTAGTTGTAGTCAGTTGCTCCATCATCCATATGAATATAATCAGGATCTGCGAGTGTCTTATGGGTGTGTTCCCTTGTTAAGGATAACTAACGTTAACTAGCACGTGGAAGAGTATTTGGAGCAATATTTCGTCCACCAATTGGATTTTCATATTGATAGAATCCAACACTATTTGGATTTTGTATTTGTTGCATTGGATAAGTTTGACCAGTATTTCGGTTTAGCATATAAATTACGCCACCATTATAGCCAGTTGGCATTGGATACAATACAGCAGGACTCTGCAGTTGATGGTTCCCGACCCCAGGAGGTCGATATCGTTCAATGATGGATGGTTTTCTCATTGCCGATAAAATTCCAACGACATGGTAAATAATGAACAAAATGAGAGCGTACATGGAGATGCTTGTGGATCTGGTGTATGATTTCCATTCCAAAAGTTCTGAAATGAAGATTGCGGTGATACCGACGATCACTAATAGCAATTGTATTGCAGCAAATATTTTTTGGCCTTTCCGACATGTTCGTTCTGCAATTTTGCCAAATAATCAAATAAGTAATACTCTATGCTCCTCTGAGAATTCAATTACTCGAATAAATAAATCCATTCTCACCGTAGTCATTTTCTTGAGTACAATAAACTGAAATACCGCTAGAAAAATAAGTTGAATACCTCCAACTAATATCCCTAAGGAACCTCCAGCCAATAATTCTTCTTCCCATGCATCCCCAACATCCGCAATACCATAGGCTGCATCCACTTGAGCAATGTTTGCTCCAATCACCCCTACGCTTATAATCTAAAAGAGAAAAAAGTTTAATAAGCACAATGGCTATTTTACATAAATTATAATGCAACATACAGTGCTCTGTATAAATCTTAGTTTCTTACCACAGAGAAGACCACAAACCAGTCGTACCTGTTCATAGTAAGTTTTTTAGAATGTATTTATTTTATTTTAAGTCAAATTTGAAGAGATAACTTTCCAAATACGATCTATTTCCAAAGTAAAAGGAAAAAAATTAAATTTTGCCCATGAAAGGCTAAAAGATTATGAAATCCTTGACGGAGATAAAATACTGATAAGGTTAAGCATTCGGCGTCATCAGATTTTGATAAAACCTTGCAACATGCATTGAACGGCAATCAACTCTAATTTTTAATCTGGTTTCTCAGACAAATTGATTCCTGTTGTTTAGTTCAGGATTTGAACTTCAATTATTACTAGAAATTTTTGTTAGAATGACGACAATTACAACACTTAATGTGTTTTGGTTTTTTTTTAGTTTAAAGCTGCTGAATTATGGAGTAGGATCAGAGTACGAACATTTCGAATAATTCTCCCAGGAACGGAAAAGTCCTAAAAAATTGTCGAGAGATTCTAGTCTAATGCTGCAAGCCTATATAGCAAAACGTATATGAACAATTTCATCTGTAGCTGTATCATTCATAATTCTATTTCGGCTATGCTAGGTTCCATATTCCTTGTGTAGCATTCTAACCAAGAGTACGCTTCGTTTTACAGCAATTAATAATGTTTGTTGTCTGGCTATGACTTTTTAACATTTGCCATAATTTTTTAACGGAAATAGAAGTAAAAGATTCATATTTTCGTGTTGGCGCGTTTTGTGGAGCTCCTTTTAATCTTTTATCCTAATTGTTCTTTACTTAAGAAGTTGGTTTGAGTTTAGTTGACTTGATGTCACTAATTTCCGAGACGAACCACATAATGTGATTCGGAATTAACGAGTCGCATTAATAAAATACTGTTGAGGCTTCCCTATCTTGCTGTGAATTAGTAAAATAATTTTGCTAACCACAATTTAGGTGCGGCTAGACCAGGAATAATTAAATTACTTCTGCCTAATTAATTGAGGTCCAGTATCTTTTAAATAACCAAATTGTGTCCCATTTCCATTTAGAAAGTGAGCTAGTAGCCTTGTGTTAACTTGGGAATTCCAAGTAAACCTTCGGAATGTCTCAATCGCCCAACGAATATACAAATATTGCCCTCGAAGTCTCTGGCAGGTAAGACTTCTAAGCATTTCCTACTGGGTCCCAAATTAGTCCGTCCAGCCCCTGTGTATCATAAGACCCACTGGTCATACGCACTCCAGCAATATCTCGTTTTGAGGATAATCAGGAGTTACACCATACATATTGTACCAATCGGGCTGCCCATGCGTGGACGGTTCGCATTTTTGAAAAAAGTATTGTTTTTAACAGGAAAATATTTAAAGTTTAACCGAAATGTCGCTCCTTTGTCCGTGTTACAAGTTTAGTACGCTTTGCAAAGATTGAAAGCCAATTTATTTCCTCTGAAGGCTTGAAAGAGCAAAATTCTTGCCTGTTTGAAATTTTCTTTCTTCCACAACATGCTTGATAATGGACATTTTGATTTTTGAAAAAAGATTCGCCATCCAAGCATGCATTAAATGGTCCGTTTGATATTTTGTGGGTAAGTCCAGTTTAGGATTATCTTTAAAATGAGATATTGCTTGTGTACACATGGCCTGTGGTTCCTGAGAGATACAAAGGGGGAACTGACTTATTTGGGTTCCTCTTAGTATAGCTTTGACTATAAATTTCTAACAAACTAGGAATCTGCCCAATCAATTATGGGACACCATTGATCCTTATGTCAAATTATTTGAAACCTCCGTGAATTCTACCAAACCGGAAATACTTGGAATGACGGAAGTGCAGGATAACAACCAAAATCCGGATTTTACGACACTCCTTGAATACCGTTGGAAGAAAGGCACTGGGCAGGTCTGTGCTTTGAAATGAAAGTTCTTAAATATATTTTTGTCTTCAGCAGCAACTTATTTGAATCAAAAATTAGATGTTGACCTTCAAACTAACGGACTCGGATCCCATCCGTGATACTTGGATGGGTGAAGCCCAAGTTGATGCCGACGCATTTGCAACGGATGGGTTCGCGGCAAATCTTACGCTCAGTAAAGGGGGATCCCTCCTCCTCCAACGAGTTGAAACAATCAAAATCAAAATTAAGGCCGAGTTAGTTCCCACTGAAAATTCATTCAGCGCACGCCGCTAAATGCTTTTAAATATCGTTCAAACGTTTAGGTATTCCACACCGGCTGCTGACGAGGTTCCTGCCCTTGAAATAGGCTGGAAACGTGGGGAAAACGGAATAGAAAAACCACTGGATAAAATGGCGGCTTCGGGCCTTGGCAAAGGAAAATATGTTTGGAATGGGATAGTCGAATTCACACGTTTCTCCTTCCGAACTGATCAGGTGCGTCACATCTTTATAACTCATAAAATCAAAGAACCTCACAATGTAAAACTTGTAGAAGCTCTTGCTCCACATACGTGAGGGAAAGGAAAACTACGGAGAGTTGACACTTGACCTGGATCCCTTTGTTCAAAAAGGATTAACGCAAATTTCCACTTTGAAAAATGCACATGGAACGTTTTACTTTATTTTCACCCCTCAATAAAGTTTCATCAACGTCCGGTTTTCCAATCGGATGAATCCGATTTGCATAAACTGGGCCTGGCAATAAATAATTAAATTCTTCAACTTATCCACATTTCCGTTTGGGTTAGTGTATGTCGAAATTATTCCAAATCCAGAATTTATGAAAGAAAGTTACCAAATTATTCTCCGTCTCCGTTGAATTGCGGAAACCATGATGGCTGCTTTCAAAGTATTTTGGTTTAAACTAACAACAAAATAAGTGCTACATGATCACTTTAACCCTCCGCTTCAGGAGAATGATTGTGAATTGAATTTTAATATTTTGGTTCACTCAAAACGCACAATTCATCCTCCAACATGAAACATCTTTTCTTAAATGAAAGGGCCATCTCATTCTCTTGATTAGTTTACGGAATGGATCAAATATAACCAAGAAACTACCTAACCTGAGCAAAGTAACCGTGCCCGTTTAGGCGCTTACCTATACCCAGTTTCTTTTTGAATTTGAGTAGGAATATTAAATTTACACTCTACGTAAACCAACAAAACCCAAAATATTTGAATTAATTATCGCTGACCAAGTCGGCCCTGGTTAACGTCGAGCCAAAGGTGAGCCAGGCAAGCAGTAGGTGACTCTCGATCATCAACAACTGACCCTAGTTTCTGACCCTTAGGAGACCAGAAGTTGCAAATCGGCGTGACGCTCCCCCCTCCTCCGTCTATCGTCCTTAATCCCTGAGGTCTATGAATATGGTCAGTCATTTAGCAGGAATCAGCCGTCAAGCCATCGAAATACTTGAAAGGCTACGATGGAGCGAAAATATTGACATGAGACACAAACGCATACGCCCAGGCGTTTGCTGTCAGT
>Ga0194135_10002629_pt1 | contig 10919 bp, 11 predicted proteins | sample LitLau_LLRF_2013_FD_134024 | JGI IMG/M metagenome (GOLD analysis project Ga0194135, IMG submission 134024) | Freshwater sediment microbial communities in response to fracking from North America - Little Laurel Run_MetaG_LLRF_2013 (version 2) | ecosystem: Environmental > Aquatic > Freshwater >... | reverse complement strand
CTGCATATTCGTCTTTACGAAGTAATCCGTTATCTACGAAAATACAATGAAGGTTAGTGCCAATTGCTTTATGTAACAGAATGGCGGCAACACTTGAATCCACTCCACCGGAAAGACCAAGGACAACTTTATCATTCCCCAGTTTTTCTTTCAGTTCGGTAATTGTAGTTTCTACAAAAGCATCTGGTGTCCAGTTCTGACTGCAACCGCAGATATCTACCAGAAAGTTTTCTAATAATTGTTTTCCGTCAGTACTGTGGGTAACTTCAGGATGGAACTGAATCGCATAAGTATCCGAGTCTTTGATATGGAAACCGGCAACTCTTACACTATCAGTACTTGCTATGATCTCAAATGATTCCGGAACGACAGTGATGGTATCACCATGTGACATCCATACCTGAGAATCAACATTGATATTTTTTAATAATTTATTCGCAGACTGAACGAAATTAAGGTTTGCTCTTCCGTATTCACGGGTTGAAGAAGCCTGAACATCACCACCCGAATGCTGAGCAAGATATTGCGCACCATAACAAACAGCCAGTACCGGGAATTTCTGATGAAAACGTGTTAAATCAATTTGAGGCGCATCTTCCTGACGCACAGAATACGGGCTACCTGAAAAGATTATACCTTTAACATCTGATAAGGTTTCCGGAATATTATTAAATGGATGTATTTCGCAATAAACATTGAGCTCACGCACTCTGCGGGCTATCAACTGTGTGAATTGAGATCCAAAATCGATAATGATGATTTTTTCTAGCATGGCCAAAGTTAGTATTTATTCACCTCAACACCGAATCTTTTTAAGAAATCCACACCCTCATCACTGGGTAAGCCCTTATAAGCTGCGTAAGAGTCTTTATAAACAACTACTTTGATGCCCGAAGAAAGAATTAACCTTGCGCAGGCAATACAAGGTGAAAGGGTAGTATATAAAGTTGCCCCTTCTATTTTAGATCCGTTTCTGGATGCATAGAGAATCGCATTCTCTTCTGCATGAAGCGCCAGCGAACAACTGCCCCGGGAATCTTTGGCGCAGCCATGCTCAGGCCATTCTTCATCACAATTATGTGTTCCGGAGGGCGGCCCGTTATACCCAATAGAAATAATACGGGTATCCTTTGTTAAAACGGCTCCCACCTGCGCCCTTACACAATGAGATCTGGCAGCAAGATCTACTGCCAGATTCATATAAATATCATTAAAACCGCGTTTAACTGTCATAGAACTAGTGTCCTCCTTCTGCTTCAATATGTTCGACATCGATTCCCTGTCTTTTCAGCACAGTACTTACTTTCCAGGCAAAGAAAATCAGGTATGCAAAACCCATCAAAGGCACAATATAAGAGTGGTGAATACCATGTGTATCTGCTAACTGTCCCTGTACCGGTGGCAAAATTGCTCCGCCTAAAATCATCATAATCAGGAATGAAGAACCCTGACTGGTATATTTTCCCAATCCTGTAATAGAAAGGGCAAAGATAGATGGCCACATAATTGAACAGCACAAACCACCACTGATAAAGGCTAAGGTAGCTACTTCACCGGTAGTCAGTAAACCTACCAGCATACAGGTTACCCCTAAAGTGGCAAAAATAGCCAGTGTTTTAGCTGGTTTCTCCTGACCAAGAAAGAATCCTACGATCAGGACAGCGATACAAACACCATAGATATATAAGTTGCCTACATCCGTACCTGTAAAGTGGTTCACTAAAAGAATCACCCCAAAAGCAACGAAAGGAACAATTACTGTCAATATATTTTTAGTCATTTTCGACAAACTGAAAGCACTTACTGCACCTGTCCAGCGACCAACCATCATACTTCCCCAGTATAAGGCGATATAGGGTTTAATAGCAGATTCAGGGAAACCACCAAATTCTTTCAAATGAAGTAAAGCACCCAGGTTACTTTGAATTGTTACCTCTACACCAACATAAGTAAATATGGCAATCATCCCCATAATCAGCTGAGGATATTGCATCGCACCCCACTGATTTAAATTCTCTTTCTTTTTAAGGAGTACAAAAATCAATGCACCTACAATAATTGCCAGTGAAGAATAGACAAAATTAGCTTCAGCTATTCCGGTCATACCCGAAAGTGGTTTAGCCGCCAGTACCATTAAAAATCCAAGGATGATTACAACCAGTGGTCCGTTCGATTTAGGACTGGCTTCCATCGTTTCTTTACTGGTTACCTCTGGTAATTTAGTAATTGCGTAGAATCCGGCCACTAATAAAAACAAACCTGAAAGGGCATAATATAATGTGGTAATCGAAGAGATTTCCACAGTTTTAGCTACGGCATCATTAGCCGAACCAAAAAGCACCAGACTTACAATGACCGGTCCCATTAAACCACCAAAGTTATTGACCCCACCGGCAAGGTTTAACCGGTGCGTACCGCTTTCGGGTGCACCCAAAGCCACAACAAATGGCTGGGCAGCGGTCTGCTGCAGGGAGAATCCGATCGCAATCACGAAAAATGCAACCAGGATAAACATAAATGAACCTGAATGAACTGCAGGAACCATTAAAAGTGCCCCTCCTGCCGAGATGATCAGCCCGAGGATAATTCCTTTTTTATAACCTATCTTATTTAAAATATCGACTTTACTTGCCTGTGAGGCAAAGTATAGAATTAATGAACCAATAAAATATCCGCCGTAGAACGTGAAATCAATCAGTTGTGATTCAAATTGTGTGAGGTGGAAATGTGCTTTACAGAAAGGTATAAAAATACCGTTCGATGCGGCCACAAAGCCCCAGAAAAAGAACACGGTGATGATGGAATACAACGCCGTTCCATAGTTTTTTTGTTTTTGGTTTTCCATTGAAATTACAAGTTTTTTTTGGTTATAGTGATCTGCAGGACATAGCGCTGCGTAAACAAGCCATAAACATAATTAAAATATTGTGTATAATGTACACAATAAATGAAGCAAAAAAAATAGGCGTAGTTATACATTAAAATCTGATATTAGCACGAAATATATCATTTGAATGATTGAGGCAATTTTACAAGGGATTGGTGCGGGTGTTTTGTTTTCGTTTCTGACGGGTCCCGTTTTCTTTTCCATGATTAAAACCAGTATTGAAAAGGGTTTCAAAGCTGGTTTTTCTTTGGCTATAGGGGTAATTTTAAGTGACATCATCTTTATCAGCCTAACGATCTTTAGTACGCAGTTCGTAGATTACAATGCAGATTACAATCAGTATATAGGTATTATCGGTGGACTTTTCCTTTTGGGAATAGGATTATATTACCTGATCAATAAGGTGAAAGTCAATTATGATACCTCAGAAATTATCAAAGTCCGTAAACGGGGATATATCCTGAAAGGGTTTCTAATGTGCCTTCTTTCTCCGACAACACTGATGTTCTGGATTATGGTCGGTGGAATTGTCTCTGCTCAGCTTCATTATGAAATGGCCGAAAAGATTGTGTTTTTTGTAGTTGCTATGGCTACGCAGCTTTCCGTCGATTTTATCAAAACCTATTACGCAGCTAAGTTAAGATACCGCATCAAGGAGAAAAATATTAAAATCCTGAACCGGATTGCAGGCGCTGTGATTATCATTTTTGCCATCAGATTGTTTATCGAGGTGATGATTAAATACTATAGTTAAATAACAAAGCCGCTTAATGAGCGGCTTTGTTATTTGATGTAATAGATGATAAATCCCCTGATAAGGCTTGCCCTTTTCACATTTCACAATATGCTTTCTATCGCTGCTATCTTTCAAAACAAGGCGTGTAAAATCCTCTTTATTCATTATTCTGTCCTGAGACTCTTCCTGGAGAGCAAGACTCACTTCAACAAGCTCAGAGTAGGGTAAAGCTAACATTATGCCTTCTTTTACTGTTATAAGACGATGACTCATTCTCAGCAACCAGTTTAATCCGTCTTGTTTAAAAACACAATAATGGCTGTTCAATCTATTTGATTAAAGTAACCTGATGGAAAAAATCTGATTTATTATCATCAGTGATAATTTTAATTAATGAGCCTTCACCTCCCTTCCTCTTAAACATTGACAGCAATACCGACGGCTTATATCTAATTAATTCCAAACTCTTGCTTTATTTTTTTCGATTCAAAAAAAGCTGATATAAGTATATACAAGCGTCGTTTTCGGACTTAAAAAGTTTCATACCATTCCTCCCTCCCCGCTCATCTAAATAAAATACCTGCCATTCATTATAACTATGAAATAATATTATTCTGTCAGGCTCTAAATCACCACTTAATGAATATTGACTTTCATCACCACCTAATAAATCTAACTTATCTTTTAATTCTATTCGATTCATAGTTATTGTTTCGGAGCAATAATACCCTCTGTCAATATTGACTGGCCATGGTATGGGACCATCATTCATAAAAAAAGCCCGGTCTATGAAATAGTACCAGGCTTCTTCGTAACGGATTAAACGCTTATTAGTAAGCTCTCTGGTTGTTACCTTCTCTCCAGTTCACAAATGCCTTATTGACAACTTTGTTTCCTCCTGGGGTTGGATAGTTACCTGAGAAATACCAGTCTCCTGTATGGTTAGGACAAGCGATATGTAAATTATCCAGTGTCTGGTAAATTACTTCAACTTCCGCCTTTGTATTTGCAGGGGTAATGATTTTGGTAATCTGTGCAGAGATCTCTTCCTGTTTGAAAGGTCTGTAGATATCTTTCACATGATTGACAATTTCTTCTTTTGGCAATAACAGTGAAGCTTTACATTTCTGATATACTTCTTCAATGATATGTTCCAGTCCACGTTCTTTCAACAACTGTATCGCTGCTTCGAAGGCTACGAACTGTCCCAGTTTCGACATATCGATACCGTAACAGTCAGGATAGCGGATCTGTGGTGCAGAAGAAACAATGATAATTTTCTTTGGATGGAGCCTGTCAATAATTTTGATAATACTTTGTTTCAGTGTAGTACCCCTTACGATAGAGTCATCTACTGCAACCAGTGTATCAACATGGTTTTTGATTACACCATAAGTCGTATCATAAACATGGGCAACCATTTCTTTACGGTCCGCATCGGCAGTAATAAAGGTACGTAGTTTAACGTCCTTAATCGCCAGCTTCTCTACACGCGGAGCCATCGATAATAATTCATCCAGCTCTGCATCTGTCAGACTTTCCTTACGCTCAATCAGCGTCTCTTTCTGAATTTTTTTAATATGTTTATGTAAACCTTCAACCAGACCGTAGAATGAAATCTCGGCAGTATTCGGGATAAAAGAGAAGACTGTATTTTTCAGATCTGAATTCACTGAACGCAGGATCTGATCAATTAATAACCTTCCCAGTTGTTTTCTTTCTTTATAGATATCAGCATCACTGCCACGGGAGAAATAGATACGCTCAAATGAACAGGCTCTTTTTTCCTGAGGTTCTCTGAAGATCTCCTGAGTAACCGTTCCGTCTTTTTTAACGATTAAGGCATGTCCCGGTTGAATTTCTTTAACACTATGGATACCTACGTTAAAAGCTGTCTGGATTGCCGGGCGTTCAGAGGCCGCTACAACGATCTCATCATCCTGGTAATAATAAGCAGGGCGGATACCCGATGGGTCGCGCAGAACGAATGCATCACCGTTTCCTACGATCCCTGATATGGCATAACCACCATCCCAGGTTTTGGCAGAACGGCGAAGGATATTCGCGATATTTAAATTCTGAGATATTTTAGCAGTAATTTCTACATTGGATAGCCCTTCCTTTTTGTACGTATCAAAAAGCTCCTGATTTTCATCATCCAGGAAGTGACCGATTTTTTCTAATACGGTAACCGTATCAGCTTGTTCTTTGGGATGTTGTCCCAATTCATATAATTGCTCAAGTAACTCATCCACATTAGTCATGTTGAAGTTACCTGCAATAACCAGGTTACGTGTCATCCAGTTATTCTGACGAAGAAAAGGGTGACAGTTCTCGATACTGTTCTGGCCGTGCGTACCATAACGAAGGTGTCCTAACAATACCTCTCCTATGAAACTCACATTTTGTTTCAGCCATTCTGCATCCTGCATGAGCTCGGGTGTTTCATTCTGAATGTCGGTAAACTTACCGTGAACGTATCCGAAGATATCTGCTACTGCATTCTGAGCCATCGACCGGTAACGGCTGATGTACCGGTGACCTGGTTTTACATCTAATTTGATTGTTGCAATACCTGCTCCATCCTGCCCTCTGTTGTGTTGTTTCTCCATCAGAAGGTAGAGTTTATTCAGCCCGTAAAGCGCTGTGCCGTACTTTTCCTGATAGTATGAGAGAGGTTTTAAAAGACGGATAAAAGCAATTCCGCACTCGTGTTTTATCTGGTCACTCATTTGTTTGTGGTTTGAGCCGCAAATTTACCTTTAATAAAAATCAGAACCTAGCTAAAAATACAATCTTTCATCAGGGAAATGTATGTTTTTTAGCTGCTGGCAAGGAATATTTAACCGGCCTCTCTACAACGAAACCCGTATACATAATTTGCTAACAGGATTAAAAACAAGACATTAATCCATTGACAGCAGTAAATCTGGAGTTCCTGCCGAAAAGATCCCCATTTAGAATTCCACCCCCTATTAGTTAGGATTTTCTCCTCCTGGATAATTCTTCTATCACTAATTTCCCTCCATCAAATTAACTATTAAAGAATTATGAAAAAACTAAGCTGTTTAGCGATTATTGGAATGGTGACCTGCACCGTTGCCTGTAAAAAAGAAATCACCCCGGGAAAAGAGGCTGGCACTGCCACAAAAACACAGAGTGCGATGGACTCGGTGATGTATTCCACAAATCTGGTTTTCAGTGCCGGTGGTTTAACCAAAATCGGAACTGATTTAGCGGGAAGCAATCAGGGACAGGTACAAAGATTAATTACCAATGTAGCCTATGGTGCACTCACTAAAACCACCAATACCTCCGCAGTCGGAAGCCAGGGAACCGAACTCAAATGCCTGGCTTTACAATGGGCCATTTCACCAGGCCGGGATACCGCTGTCAAATACCTGGATAAAGCTAAAGGTAATTTACTGGCATGGGCAGCAGTCAATACCCCATCAAGCAGTACACCTACCGAAGCCGCTTTTATAGAAGTATTCGAAGCCTATTCTTTAATCAGGGCCAATGTGACTGGAACAGACAAAAGTACAATTGACGGATGGCTGAAAAAGACTGCAAATTATTACATTGCCAATGCCTCGGGTTATACCAGCAGAAAGAATAACTGGGAGACTATCCGTTTGAATCTTCTTTTTGACATCGGCTATATTTTAAATGACGCGACCATACTTAATCATGTTAAAAATGCCTATAACGTACAGTTGAATGCAAACCTTTTTGCAGGTGGGCAAACTGAAGATTATGTAAACCGGGATGCATTCGCCTATCATGCCTACGATCTTTATTTTTACGCAAGAATTTTAAGGGCCGTAACTTTATATGAAGGAACAACTGCCGGAAATACCCTGCTGAATAAAACAAACAATATTAATGTTGCCCTACCGGATGCAATGAGTTTCTGGACTCCATATATGATTGACCCTACAAATAATGTTCACCTGGAATTCGTCAATACAGGATATGCACCAGATAAAAAACGTCCGGACTATAACAAACCATACAATCCTTCAAGTACAGTATATGTACTGGATCAGCTGGCTTATAGTTTCCCGGAAGCAATAGATGATGAGAATATTATAGTGGGTGCTAATGCCAGCAGATTCAGATCACTGGAATATTATCTGAATACGCTGGAATATAATTTGTAAACCATCTTATGATCAGACAACGATTGCCCCAACTTTTGCTATAAAGAAAAAGTGAGGCAATCGTTGTTGATAAAGGCTATATTAACCCTTATGGAATGTCAAAGACAGGTGTTCCGCTAACTACTTTATATTTATAAGACTTAGTCTGGAAACTACCATTCTCCTGTTGCAAACGAACATTCAACTGATAAGGTCCATCATGATTTGTTCTGAATTCACTAAATGGCATCGCTACATAAAAACTGTCCAGACCAACAGGAGGGCTGGTCCATACTGACGTATCATAATCTTTATTCACCCCGATATCCTGAATATTTCCATTAGCATCATAGGTCCCCGGATCATTGTAGAAATTAAGTGAATTGACTTTGGTATTAGTTGTAAATTTCCCCGAAACAATAATACTGTTATCCTGTACTTTGGCATGGAAACTACTGATTGAAGTAACAGGTGTGGCATACCAACCAGTTTTAGTAGCCGTACTAAAACATTGATTGTTGGCTAAAGTAGCACAATCGGCCCGCGTCAGGAAGGTTGGGGTCTTTAGATAAGATGTATTTCCTGCGCCCATCAGGGATGTCCCGTTAGCTGCACAATCTGTTTTCAGTCCGCCGTTGTGCGCCAGGCCAAGACCGTGGCCCAGTTCATGGAAAAGGCCGCCGACATAAGCAGTTTTACCTGCTTTCGCATCATCAAACATAGTCGGATAATCAACAGCAAAGCAGGAGTTCCCACCTACATATCCAAAAAAGGCCCTGCCATTGGCATCATCATGGTCCTTACAGCCCAGGATCATCAATAGTGTTTCACTTGTTTTTTCTGAAGGATGGGCAGCAAAATAGGCATCCACCTCTGAGCGGATGACCCCACTTTTGGCAGAGACGTAATAGGCCTGATCGTTAACACCGGTAATCGTAGTAATCTTAATCAGGTTTTTACTGTTTTTCAATAAGCCAAAAGTAAGCTTCCCGTAACCGTTCTTATCCATCCAGTCTCTGTAGAAGTCCTGGCATTGCAGCATATAGGAACTGATACGCTGCCGGTAATTTGAATCTGGCGTACGGTCTTTCCCGATAAAATAAATCACATTGAGATTATAGGGTACCGGAGATGTGTAATCAGATAAGGAATCGGTACGCTGCGTAATTTTTGATCTTCCGGTATCCGGAGAATCATTCAATTCTTTCTTTTTACAGGAAATAAGGCACAACAGCGCCGCAAGCATTAATGGTGCTCTGCTTTTCAGTAGATTTTTAATAGGTTTCATAGATAAAAGGTTTATCATCTAAGATACCCTGAACTACAATGGGGTCAGATTTGCATTTTGCTCAAAAAGCAAACACAATCGTTTGATATCCAATTTCAAACGATTGAAATTTCATTTATTCCCTACACTTTTAAATCTACATGGGCAGAGACTACTTCTTTAGGAAAGAAGATGGAAGCATGTTTATTGAAGTCCTGATCGTCACCTGAAGTATAGAACCGCATCTTCCCTTCTTTGCCTAGCTGGCTTTCTATTTCGGGATGATTGGTCAGATATTTTTTCAGGCTGCCTGCTACTATTTCTCCCTGGGCTACCAATTGGATCCCTTCGGGAAGATAAGCTGCTATCTTCGGAATTAACAATGGATAATGGGTACAAGCCAGCAATATGGCATCGATATCCGGAGACTGGTCCAACAGGTTATCGATATACTTGCGCACAAAATAATCGGCACCTTCATTGACATGTTCATTATTTTCTATCAGCGGTACCCACATCGGGCAGCTTTGCTGAATGACTTTAATTTCGGGATAAAGATGGCGGATTTCCATCAGGTAAGATTCTGAGTTTACAGTACCCCTGGTCCCCATCACCCCAATGGTATTGGACCGGGTATAGGAACCAATCACCTCGGCAGTGGGACGGATTACACCGAGCACACGATAACCGGGATATTTGAAAGGCAATACTTTCTGCTGAATGGTACGCAGCGCTTTTGCCGAAGCAGTATTACAAGCCAGGATAACCAATGGGCAACCCTGCGCGAATAACCACTCTACACATTCTAAAGTATACTGGTAAATAGTCTCAAAGGAATGATCTCCATAAGGGGCACGGGCATTATCACCAAAATAGATATAGTTGTAATCAGGCAGCAAATCTGCAATTGATCCGAAGACCGTTAAACCACCATAACCCGAATCAAAAATACCTATGGATTTCTTATTTATCATGACAAAAAAAAACGGCACCGGGGAAATACCCGGTGCCGCAATTTAAATATTTTTTAAGATTATTTCTTAGCAGCCGGAGTTGCAGATGCAGAGATACCTAATTTAGCTTTAACTAAAGCAGTGATATCATCACCACCTTCCCATGCTAACAGGTTGTTTGCACCATTCTGTGCTGAACTGTCAAATACATAAGCTAAACCTTTTTCTCTCGCTACAGCTTTAACTGCAGTCTGGAATTTAGCGTTTAATGGTGCTAATAATTCACCTTGTTTAGTAGCTAAATCTTGTTGAGCTTTCTGGCTTGCTTCACCGATACGTTTTTCCATATCCTGTAATTCAGCACCCATTGCCTGTAATTCTTTACCTACTGTTTCTTTGTTAGCTTCACTTAAAGTTTTGTTTTTAGCAACTGCTGCTTCATACTTTACAGAATACTCACTTTTCATTTTTTCAACTTCAGCTTGTTTCTGTTTGCTAAGAGCTTCTAAAGTAGCCGATGCAGTTTTCGCTTCAGGCATTACTGCAAAAATAGCCTCAGAATCAAGATGTGCAATTTTTTGTTGAGCACTAGCAACATTAGCAGTAAACACTAAACCAGCTGCTACAAAAAATACGTTAATTAACTTTCTCATTTTTATTGTTCTTAATAATTGTTTTTAAAATTTATTTAGGTGTGTCTATTTTACGGTGTTTGGTTTATAACCTAATCTGATAATCACATCATTGCTCAGATCATAATTACTGCTTGCATAAATCATCATGGTTGCTTCGCTGCTTTTATCAAAGATAAAGTCGAGAAACTTAGTTTTTGCAAGGTCAGAAATCACAGCAGTTACTTTGTCCTGGATAGGCTTCAGTAATTTTGCCCTGGTCTGGAAATGACTCTTATACACATATCAGAGCTCACGAGACT
>Ga0194135_10002628_pt1 | contig 10919 bp, 15 predicted proteins | sample LitLau_LLRF_2013_FD_134024 | JGI IMG/M metagenome (GOLD analysis project Ga0194135, IMG submission 134024) | Freshwater sediment microbial communities in response to fracking from North America - Little Laurel Run_MetaG_LLRF_2013 (version 2) | ecosystem: Environmental > Aquatic > Freshwater >... | reverse complement strand
GTTAGTTTGGTTCTGTCTTTTCGATAGGTATCATCACGAAGAAGCAGATAAGAATAAAGAAGTTCTGCCAGGCGGCACTTTGTCTCCGGAGTTAAGACACGCGTTGGGTCTTTCAGGCCACCAAATTCCCCTTCATATTTATCGCATGCGAATTTACGGTTACCCCCCTGGTTGGCTTGAACAAGCGAAGGCAGCGTCGCAACCGCTGAAAGTTTACGATCCCAGGAAAAACAAGTTTCTACCGCAGGGCTCAGGGCTCGGCGCTGATTACGTCGTAGAGAAAAGCAGAATAATCGAATACCCTGGCTTTAACGTGCCACTGCCTCAAGGCTTCGTTGATGTAAGTTGTGTGTTTGTGTGCATTTTTTTGGAGCTTATGTAAAAACCTGTGTAATAGTAAAATTCTAATAAGATCGTTTTAATTATTGTTTGTAGGAAAGTAGTAAATTGAAATTTCCCCCTATGCACATTGACGATTCAGTTGAGTCATTCCTAAGCAGGGTAAACGCACCGGATAATCACAGGAAGATAATGGAAGACATGATGGACAGAAGGGGAGCTTTGTCACCTGGAATGAGAGATACTGATATGCGTCCGTCATTGCTGCGCGGGTTGCAGAGCTCGCCGTCAAAAGAAGACTGTTGGACTGGGGTAGCTTCTATGGATAGTCTAGATACTCCAGTGCTTAATTCTGGGGCGAGACTTGGATGTGGTCGAGGACGATATAGACCCTCGGATGATTTGGGGGATGTCGTGAAGCCAGGTATTGGTAGGGGCATGGGAGGCATATTGCCGTACAAGTTCCCTGTCTACGCTTCGACGCCGAAGAAGAAGGTCGACCAAGAGGCGGCGGCTGGTTCATCATCATCGGCTGCTACTGCAGTGGTGGCGCCTGATGTCATCCCTCCTGCTACTGTGGTTTCAGATATTGATGAACGGTACTTGCCTCGTTTGCCAAATGCTCGGGATGTCCCCAAGAAGAGTGCCAGGTTAGTTTACTCCTTATAAATGTCCGAGCTGGTGTTTTTGCACTGGATTTAGCAAATGTATTGTAGTAGTTCTCTGCATGATACGCATATGGCGTATGCCTTTGTGTGTGACTGGACAACGACTTATTTGCATACATGTCCGGAAATAACTTGACTCATCTGAAATGAAAACGCAAATGAGTAACTAGATTTACAAACTCAAGTTTTAAGGAATTTCGGAAATTCGTAAGGGTCGCCAGCGGCGGCGGTCAAAACGACATTTTGTTTTTAATTCTGGATTTACACCGACCGACATCACCGATTCTTTGATATTGTCGGATCGGTGCTCCTGATAATATGTTGTACATATTTCGTTCCCGAGTTTTCTTTTTTGCACTGACAATGAGTTTCTATTAAATGGTTTTCGTCGTTTGTCAGCTATAAATGCATTAAAATGCTATCTACTAATACACTCATTTTGTTTGTTTATAGTAGCCAAATAACTCAAAAGTCTTGAAATAAGCGTTAGTTATGGAGATCTTCTTGGTCTATTTATGTAACTAACGATAAGGCTTTGTATATTTTAAGGCCGAAGTCTCCGAGCCTGTTGCGCACTGGCGGAGGAGGTGACGACGAAGAGGAGTTGGAGTCAGTAGACGAGCGTCCCGAGTCTCCTGTTATTCTTAATTTGCCTCCTGTCGTTCAAGAACCGATCGTTGAAGCATTTGGGCGCCGGTCGAACTCAACTTCTTCTTCAACTACGGGAGGATCTGCTACGTATGTCAGACCAAGTACGCTGGTCGTTGATCTAGAGAAGGAAGATGGTGAGTGTGATACTACCATCGATTCTACCGTGGTCAAGAATTCTCAGGAGCAGATCTGCATTGGTACGTTTAACAACGTTAAGATTTTACTTTAAATGATGTCATGTTTTTGAATGCTAAAATTCGGCTTGTTGGAAACAGATCTCGGGAGTGATGAAGAAGATGTTGCGGTGTCACAGAGTTCATCAGCTCTCGTGATAGGTGAGTAGAACCTTCTAAACTTCATCAATTTTCTAGTTTTAACCACCTGCCAATAAAAGGTTATATTTTCATGCAAGATTTGGAGCGATGGGAGAGGGAAGCACGGGAAGCTCGTTTAAACGAATCGATTGCTTCATCGGCTTCGCTTGCTTCTGTTACTAGTACGTTTTTTTACTTTTGCAAATGCTGAATATTATTTTAGTGTTTTAACACATACTCATGCGTTTCTTTAGAGCGTAAGGTGCAACAGGAGTCGCCTCTCAAAACCCCTGGAGCAACAGCTTCCAAGAGGAGGAAGGAAAAGAGTAGTCTCTCATCCCAAGATGCAAGTCAGAATAGTTTAATTGGATGCATTGATGTCGAAAGCGACGAGTACATTCCACCAGCGAAACAAGCTAAGGAGATTCCGAAAGAAGTTTTAGTTGAAATAGAGTCATCTGGCGAAGAGGCAGGAGGAGCAAGCTGCGAAAGTGACTGGGATAAGGAATCCAACGGAAGTGGAAAGCGGAAACGTGGAAACGAGGAACCAGTAGGATCAGGAGCTAAAGCCGGAGCTAGTGACTCAGAAACAGGAGACGAGGAAGTTGAGTCCCAGCCTAATGGTTAGTAAATCAGCTGCTTTCTTATTTCATTATTTCTATTTCACGTTTCAACGGGTTTCTTTTTTAGGGGATGTTAAACTGTCATACAAAAAGCGGAAAGTTGGTGGCGACGAAGAAAATTGGGAGGACGAAACACCTACGCAGACTCAGCGTAAGTTCGCAAGCGTAGCAGAGTTAACTCCCTTTGTTTGGAAAATCTCTAATTGACTTTATTCAAACAATAGACACTACGTATCAGGCAACGATGGCTAAGACAGCTGAGGTCACAAATGCTGAATTCGTCCCTGCCAACTCACGTAAGCCTTCCTTAGTTAGTTTAGTATTGTATTGTGAGATATTGTTTGTTCTTAAACGTAATGCCTCTAATGAAATAAACTCGCGTGTGATCAGAGCTCGAAGCCATGAAGGCAGTTATTTTGTCTACCGCCATGGATGACGAAGACGACGACGAGATAGCTGTGGTTGGAGAGGTGAAGAATGCCAATAAGGGACCGTCAGGGGATGATGAGGCAAAAGGAACAGGAGGAACTGTGACTAAGTTGCCTTCATTCGATAAGTTCGCAGCAGGAATGCCACCCATGGTATTCGAAAGTAATGAAGCCTCGCCCACGGGACGATTTGACAAAGTCCTCGACATTCTTCGACAAAAAAAGGTTAACCGTGGGAAGTAAATGAATGTTTACTTGAAAGAATGTTTTAATGAGCTACTGTTAATGCAGATAAGCGATATTTTTTTATCATGGTGAATGAATTGTGCACGCACACGCTACTTCAATCTAATTTTATTGACGCAATATAAATTTTAATACGTAAACGATAAAATGGTCAATAAATTGAATTCTATCGTGAGATAGAAAATGTCTCTTCAAATTAACCCTCCAATATCCAATGGTCAATGATAAATTTGTTGTTGTCCAGGTTCTTGAGCAAGTCTGCGTACTCTTGTGTTAAATATTCCAATCCCCACTCCTGACGATGATGACGCTCCAGTCTCCCAAGGTGAGTATACTCCGGGAAGTGAGTAGGAAGAGGCTCCTCCTGGCTGGTAAGGACTCCTGTTCACTCGGTTACTATTGGGGAGGAAGGGTCCTCCTCCACGCTGCTCAATAGGATAGGGTATTCCAGGAGGGCCTCCATTAGGTCCATTGTTAGGTAATCCATAGAAAGGAACAAAATTGAATTGAGGCGGAGGCTGGGGAAATATCAATGGTTGCAGTCGTGGTTGAGGGGGTGGCAGTAGAAATGGTCGATTGTAGAAGTTTCCTCCAGGAGGAATAAAGCCTTGAGGGGGATACGGCATTTGACTCTGCTGCTGTTGATAATAACGGAATTGCTGAAGGGAAGGAGGACCCTGTTGTGGAGGTGGGAGGAATCCAGGTGGAGGGCCCATCAAATAGAAGGGAGGAGGGGGAGCAGGACCTGAAGAAGATAGATATCCAGTAGACGTGGTAAATCCAGAGGATGTTTCGGTTTGAATTCCGTAATGAGTGAATTGGGAGCCATCAGGACGGGTACAAATGTGAACAGGACTGCAATATCAACGGACAAATTATTTTAGCATTCAGAAACATGAGGGTAAAGGTTTTGACTAATCACGAACCAGCAGTCTGCATTAGATCCCACAATGGGAATAATTGGGTTGAGTTGTTTCTCTCCGTTGGTAGCTCTGCATTGTCCTCCTGGGACGACTGGGGGTGCATCACAAACGATTCCTATGCATGACTTCTTTTCCTCAAGGGGAGGAGGTGGCAAAGGACCAACAAGTTCTCCTGCTTCTGGTGGATTGTCGTCCAAGTCAATCCCACCACTTCCAGCCGACACTTCTACTACTGTTAGACTGTCTATGTTGGAGCCTGTTGAGTCATCACTTGAACTACTGGCGTCGCCAGATTGAATCGTAGATGCTGCGTTATCAGAGGATCCGCCAACTTCTCCAGAGTTCGCTGCAGCCGAACCATCGTCTGGTGATCCGGTTTTGTGGTGACCTTTAGGAATGCCGTTGGTCGTTGTAACGGCAATGAGCAAGATAAGAGACAACGCAATCTGATAATGAGCAAACATATTGTTGGCTTGCTCCAAGGTCCAATTATAAGTGTTGTTGGAATGACTTGTGTGGACGGAGTTGTCCGAACAGAAAGGCGATCTATTGCCAAACTATATGGACATAAGTCTAAACTAGGCCACTTCCGCATTCTTCCTGGAAACTTCGCTCAGAACTTCGAGAGACCACTGAACTCTAAGACTGACAAAGTCTTCACGAAGAATGAACAATATATATATTCAAATCATACAAGGTATTTATTCAATTCGTGTCATATGTAATTGGCTGTTGAGATTGGTTGGGGGTGTGGTCAGTTACACTGGGATGATCGGAGGTCCCTCATCTTTGAAATGTGTTGGTCTTGGGTTTTCAAACAAAAGGCTCGGACTTTGGTCTCCTCTGTTTCTACTTCTCTCCTGCAAAGCAACATATACCCCGATATAGTGACTTCACAAAAGTCATGTATGAAAATAACTTAATGGTGATGATGATGCGTTAATAGCATGCAAGAGCGTACTTTCGTCTGCGTCGAATGGGCGACACAGGTCGACTAAGTCTGTGAAGGAAAGGAGAGCCAATGTATGCGCCTTGAGCACACGCGTCCATAACTCTCATGGTCCTATTGACGGGGCCCCCGAGGAGATTGTCATAAAGCGAGTCGTCCATCGTCCTAGTAGCTTTTGACCACCTCGGAAGGAGAGAGCGTCGAAAGAGCTGCTCCATTGCCACTTGGAACTTATGGTGAATGTTGAGATTAGCTCTGAACGTAGCGAAGCACATTCCATGAACGATGTCTATGACATGCCACGCTCCATCTAGAACAACGTCATACGCTCCCCATGCAAAGTTAGCCTCGTCTTTTTCATCGAAAGGGAGTATAGTTCCATTTCGTTTGGTGTCAGTCAATTCAAATCCTGCGGGACAAGGAGAGCCTACAAAAGAAATGGCAGTGCCTTCAGGATCAGCCATGCAAAGGTCTAAAGCCCTGCGGAGGAGATCGTAGTCGTCCCCATCAATGTCTTCGATATTGTGGAGTCCCGTTTCCTTCAGGAGGAAGAAGAAAGCGTCGTGGAGTTTGTCCAGGAAGATTTCATGGAGAAACGTCGAATCACAGAGAACGTTGACAAGGCGGATAGAAGCTGTGAACAAGGATAAGAGTCTAAGGGGTGCGCCAACTTCTTCGGGATTTAGTTTGCCTAGGAAGTAGAATAGTCTGTGGGTTTGTTCCTCTAAAGCTTGTCGATCATCTCCAGCCACCAATTCACGACGTAATCGACTGTGAGAGTGTGAATGGGAAGACTCAAGTTCATTGGCTAATGGAGGCTCAACACAAGCGTCGACGGATAAGTTGGCTGCATGACAAATCACACACACACACGCCTTGTTTAAAGACTCACTATCAGATACTGGAGGAGCGATTGGAAGAAATGTACTTACCTAGACGGAAGAGTGAGTGTGAATGGTCAGACGGAGCGATCCACTGGAAGACTGAGTCTTCCTCCCATTCCTGGAGACACTGGAGACGTCCACTACAAATGTCACTCTGGACACAAAACCTTCACAAAAGAACATTGTTACAAAACGAGAGAGAGCAATCAAAATTGGCTGTTTATATGTATTCCTTACTGTGTGGGCTCCCAGTCATTCCCAGTCCCATTGAGGTCAAGACGAACCGGTCGGTCAAAGAGGACCCCGAAGGGACAATAGCTGGATTTGAGTGGGGGGGAGGAGGGTGAGGGTGAGGATATAGTCGTCCTGCAGAGCAAGTCCCCCCGAGCGAATAAGGGAGTGGACAGAAGGTGCAGAAGAAGAAGATGAAACATGTTGTTGGCTCTATTTCAACTTTTTAATGACTTCCACGAAGTTGTACAAGTTTAATAAACAAAGTTATAATTTAGTTAAAGGGGAGGAGTTGAGATGGGAGGAGTCCACAAGTCCCACCCGCCCCTTCGCGCATTACAGCCCATGCCATTCGTTCGCTCGTGAAAGCCACTCCAGTCTCCCCGTCCTTTGACACGGAGATTACGCCCCCAGCTCCTCCCACTCGGCAGGCCATTCTCTCCAAACACTTCTCAGCCGAGATTTGAGGAGATAGCCCTGTGTAGTGTGGATATGAGAGGCAGTCAGAGACATTCTTTGTTTGACTTTTGACTTTCAAAACATAAAGAAAGGGGAGGAGTCTTTTATTTGTGTCTATACCTGAGGACACTCCATCGGCGACACTCTTGGCTAGGCAGACTTTAGCTATAGCCTCTCCATATCCCGTACAGGAGACTGCGGCAGAAGAGTTATCAGCGTATCCTCCACAGCCAACTAGAGGAGAGTCTCCCACACGACCGACTCGTTTCGCTGTGATTCCTCCAGTGGAGGTCCCTGCGGCCAAGTTCCCTTCGGAGTCAAGTACTACAGCGCCAACTGTGTCGTGACCGGGGTTCTTCAGGGCGAAAAGTGACCCTACTGTTTTCTAAATACCAGCGTGAGTGAACATGTGTGACTATTCGCAGAATCCTTCATGAACTATTTGCATTATATTATATGCTTCAGTTGAATCTGTACTAACGTGATATTTCTTGTAAGTCTCCCATTCCTGGATAGCGGCAGGAGTGACAAGTTCATCAAGAGAGGCTCGAGGCACCCCCACTTCGTCTGCAAACGCTCCTGCACCTTCCCCCACGAGGAGGATGTGTTCCGTTTTCTCCATGACTGCCCTAGCAAGGCGAATTGGGTTCTTTACATTCTGCACACAAGCCACAGCTCCTGTTCCCAGAGACTTTCCTATTGAACGAGATAGAGAGTTTGTCAATGTTTGTCAATGAAAGAAGTCTCCGCGGATAAAAACCACCGTGTTCCATGCCTTCCATGATGAGGGCGTCAAGTTCCACAGTCCCTGCTGAAGTGAGTACAGCGCCAGTTCCTGCGTCAAAGACGGGATCATCTTCCAAGGCACATACTGCAGCCTCCACTGCATCTAATGCTCGACCTCCCTTTGACAAAACAGCCCAGGCAGCTCTCGCAGCGACTCGTACTCCTTCCAGTGACGCTTCCACCTTGTCATCTGGAATAGCCCAGGCTCCCCCGTGGACTACAACCACTGGACGATGACAGGTATTATTGATGCTGTTCTTAATACTCTCCATAATATCACTCTTACAGAAATAAACTTGCAACAAGTTGAGGAGCTATCTAAATATATATCAATTTATTAAGAATGACTATTTATCTATATATATCTAGTTAGCTTTGTGTGTCACTGGCGAAGTGCGAAGTCAATTTGTCTTTGTGTCTCTACAAGTTTATCTGCCAGACGATCTCTACGTCGCTTCAGGAATTTGAGTCTCCATTCCTTCGTCTTGTAGCCCGCAAAGAATCCTGTGAGGAAGGCCACACCCACCACCACCAGCAACGCACCTCGTCCAGCCATTTTTATGTATAACTGTGGAAAGATAACGAATGAATAAGATTAGTGAGAAAGAAGTCAGAGGTCACCAATTCGTCTCAAGGCTACCTTTTTTCATTCATTCATATTCACTACACATCTGTGTATTACTGTATGCAAATATTACGTAATATTACTTAATTTACGTTTGTATAACCGGCTACAATTATTTTTTAAAGTACTACATGACAAAAAACTGCTCCTGGAGGAACAATTAAAGAGGGAAAAGGGTTTCTTTCTATTCTGCCATAAACTAAAGGTAGAGAAGGAGGCCAAAAGGCTAAGAATGAGACTTACAGTGGTTTTTTAAGTGACTTCGTCCAGCGGAGTTCTTACATGTCGCACGTGTGTTTGTTGTTGACCGAAGAAGTGACTCACCTAAGGAAGGGTTTTTTAAATGTGGCGGCCCGGGTTTTTTCTTAGGTGAGGCTGAGCGTCTCATCTTCGCTTCGTCTTGAGTTATTACTTCTTGAGTATAATCTTGAGTAAGAAGAAATCTCATCTCTCATGACGAACGAGTGTTCGTTGCATGGAATGTGAAACCAAATGATGCGGACAATTAGGTCACCCTATTAATTAATTACAAACACTTCTGCTTTCTGTTTGATTAATCGCTTCATTACTTCTCCCACTTGGAGTGCACAATAAAATAAATCAGGCCAAGGAGTCCGCTGAGATTGTATTGTCTTTATATTACGAAAAAATAAATAGGGTTTTATTTTTAAAATGACCTAACTCTAACAAACACATCATTACTGAAGGATACACGTTCCGTCGTCTACAGCCTTAACGATTTGTGGGTAGAAATAGACAATGATGGCTGCAGTGTCTGCGGAAATGGTCATCTGTGTCGAAATCTTAAGACTGACTCGAGTGAACTCCTTCTTACGCTCGGCTCCTTTCTTCAGGAAGTACATTATCACTTGAGACGCTTTTGACAGGTCCAACTTCCCCGTTTCTTTAAAGAGTAATAAAACGGAGTTTCAAATAATGTGTATATATGTCTACGTATATGCATATGACATGAGAATACTTGTCACTTTGTCACAACTAAATAATCAATATTGAAAAAAGTACCTTCTTCGTCAACTGCACTAACAAGGGTGGCAAGTTCATCTTCATTCCAAGAGTCAACGAGGGAAGAGAGGATTTCAGGTAGACGAGCAGCGTCGATTGTCACATTCTCCAAGTCAGCGTCTTCATACTTGTCAATGATTGTCTTGAGGACTACAACGGGAAAAAGAGACAGAGAGCTATTAAGATCACAGTGTGAGGGACAAGAGTTATAATAAAACGTTATCCTAATTATTGTGAAGGAAAGTCGACGCACCAGCCTTGGGTTCCTTGTCGTACTGAGGGATGTCTTCGGGAGCGAACGTTTGCACCATTTCGAAGGAGTCTCAAGAGTCTCAATCCAGTGAAGAGGCTTTATTGCAAGAGTGAGTGTATTGGTTGGGCGAGGTTATGTGAGTGAGGCGAGGTGACCTGAGTACGGAGGTTTTATTCCGTTCGGATAAAAAAGAAGTTGGGTCAGGTTCAAGTTCGCAGATTCTGGTGAATTCCTCGGAGAATTGAGGCGAGCGAGCGAGAGGCGCCAGGCGAATGAATGGACAATAATTCGACAGTGTATGTATATTTATATGCATGGTTGTTTGGAGATGATGATCACGTAACGTGAGGAGAGAAACGATGCGGAGGAAGTGTGGGAAATGATTTATCGGACGCAAATAGAATTCTATTTTTGGAAATGATAGAGACGCTTTATTTATAGAAAGGGCGAGGAATAGAGAGAGAGAGACTTTATTGTCCCATTATATTTCGATCGAAACCCGTTTGATGAGGTGCAGAATTGGTTTTTTACGACCGACCTTGCCCTTCCCCATCCACTTCGACATTTGCACGAACACACACCGGAAGTCTTTCTCCTTTTTGTCACCCACTTGTCACCTCCAAACGATATCTATCTCCCGATCGACGAACACGGGATCCGAGCCAAGGAATGTCTCGCTGAATAATATGCAGCTGCTCAAAAAGTAGTTTTATTGGAGTGCCACTTGCGGATAGAACGATAGGATGACCACACCCCCTCCATTATCCCCACACGTAGCAATCTGCGTAGAAATCCGTAGACTCACTCGAGAAAACGCCTCCTTGTTTCGCTCAGCACTTTTCTTCAAGAAATGTAGCAACACTTGCGAAGCTCGAGACAAGTCCAGCTTGCCCCGTCCTTCAAATAGAACAAATCAATTAACGCATGTTTGTCTAATCGACGTGACGTCATTTCATACACTTGCATAACCGTAAATTACATTAACGATCTTGTCTGATAAGGAAATGATAATAATATTGTATACCTTCTTCGTCAACTGACTCCAGGAGACTTTGGAGCTCTTCATGATTCCACGACGAATCATCCAAAAGCGAGGAGAGAATATCAGGCAAGTTAGAAGTGGAAATGGTCACCTCCTCCAACTCCGCGTCACTTTGGACTTCGGTCCGTAAAACTGTACACGCGAATCGTAGTTATAGTTTAAAAGCTTAGAACCAATCGATTAGGATGAGACAACGACAATTAATTAATTAACAGGGTGAGAAAGAAACAAATAAGCTCTAGCTTAGCTTACTGGCTTTCGGTTCCATTCCTTACAATTTTTATTACAAGCGTTTTATTTATAGCGGAGAGCACAAACGAAAAAGAACAACTGAATCTGCATCGTCTCAGTCTCAAGCTTTTTTATATCCTCCCAATTAATTTCATTGTGTGGCTGTGTTTGTGTGTTGAATGTAGGTCTATATACCAATGATGATGATATTGTTCGAGAAGGGGAGGGTGGTGGTGGTGTATGT
>Ga0194135_10002627_pt1 | contig 10923 bp, 11 predicted proteins | sample LitLau_LLRF_2013_FD_134024 | JGI IMG/M metagenome (GOLD analysis project Ga0194135, IMG submission 134024) | Freshwater sediment microbial communities in response to fracking from North America - Little Laurel Run_MetaG_LLRF_2013 (version 2) | ecosystem: Environmental > Aquatic > Freshwater >... | reverse complement strand
CATTCCACCTGTACTCTCCAGGAAGCTCGGGCGCGTGTCTGAGTCTCCCTTGGGAAAGGTGAGTGACTTTCTCTTTGAGTTGGAATGACAGAGACAGAAATTAGTTTAACTTTCTTCTCCACTGTTTTTTCTACAAGAAAGATCTTACGGGAAGAGTCTCTTTCCTTGACTTGTTAAGAAATGCTTCTGACACGCCCCAATGTACAAAAGTTAAGTATCTGCTCCTAGGCGCGGGGGCGTCCCTTCAAGTGCAATTACAAATGCAACTCGAAATGCAGAAGCTGAGCTAATTAAGCCGCCTTGCTTTAATCGATTGTCTTAATCAGATTAGCATATGCCTATTAATTAGTTAAACTTTCCTTAAGCTCTGGGGGACACTCAAGATAACGGGAAGGACAGGGAAAGTTGTATTAATGTTAGCACTAATTTTTCTCATTATACTTGGCGGAATTCCCTCCAGAGAAGTTTTTACTTTTAAAAAGTCATAAAAGATCTTGACGACGGGAGGAAATTGCAAGTGGAAAAGTCTCCTCGTTATGATGAAGTGCCTTGACTTGAATTATCAGTCTGGCTAATGCCAAAAGTGAAAACGTAGTCCCGGAAAAAGAACCCCTCCGTCTCTTTTAAACGATGACTCCAACTGAAATGACTTTGAGTATTAAAAGTTAAAACTTTTGTCTGGGGATGAGGGAGGGAGGGTGGAAATAAGTTAAATTTTGGAATCTAATTCATTTAATTTTTCTTTTCGTGCAAGACCCTATGAAGGTGCGTTTTCCTCTGTCATGGTTTCGGCTGAAACATCTCTCTTAAGTTTCAATAACCTTTCATTGGGTCCCCAGTTAATCGGTTTTTTGTAGGAAAATGTGGGGGAGGGGAAGGGGCGGACAGCAGGAAGTAGTAAAACCGCGTAGACGCTGGAAAGTCTCATTTCCACATGAAAGGATAATTTTCGGAAAGCGAAGCATAAAAACGGATGAAAATAGTTGTCCCTTCCTTTTGATTTTGCAGTTTCCAAGTCTTTATAGGTCATAAAATCTGCGAATCCATAAATTCATCTCCTACTCCTACACAAAGAAGAAACGTGGGGAGAGACTCACACTCAAAGAAGATTTGTTATTCGTCCATTCTGGGATGACTCCTTCCAGCAGAATGAACAAAGCCTCATTTCAGTAGTGCATTACGTCGTCGGTGATGATGACGATGATGATGGGAAGTTTCATTTGTGATGAAATGGAGACACATGCGGGCGGGAGCAGCAGTGAGTGGTCTACGTACGACCCTTCCGGATCCACGCATTTGTCACTTGGGGAAAGTCTTTTTCCCTTTCCCGGAAAGTTGGAGAGATGAGTGTGAGTGGCTGAGCGTCGCTTTCTACTAAAAAATGGAAAAGCCATCACATGAAATATGTAATCCATTATCAGAGGCAAGGGTGAGAGGGCTCTTGACTTCCCGGCTAAACCGAAGCAGGCTCAGTCTGGGAAGATGAAATTATTACTTTCGTCCTCCATAATAATCTCGTAATAATCTAAAAGTTGCGTTTCCAGAAGGGGTTATTATTACAGGGCGTGTTAAAACCTTTCACCACGAATTTAATTTCTCATCACTCCGAGCCACTCCTCTCAAACGTGACATCAAATCTTCACGCGGCTGATGTTTACTGTTTACTGTTTAGAGTTTAACCTCCGACACGTGAAGGGATCGTTTCTGAATCTTTTGGTAGGGTCCGGGTGTTGTCATTTATTGTCCACCTTGAGCCAGTGCTGCTGAAAGGGATTTCGGGAGCTGGGAGCTTGCTTGAGTTACCTCGCGTACTCTTTTCCTTGGCAGGAAGCACATCTTTGTGCGGTTCTTTAAAGACTGCTTCAACTCCTATTAAATTTTTGGCTGCAAAAGTCAACTTCGTTAAAAGCGAACAGTATAAAGGAAAGAAATATCAGGAGAAAGCGTGCAACGGACACATTTCCCGTGAGAGATTAAGAAAAGGAAAGCAGAGCTCACCATGTTCCTGCCGGGCGGGAGGATCGATAGAAAGCATTGGCGTATTAACGAGACGCCGTTTCACCACCACCACCACCACGATTCTCATCTCCTCATGTCTATTTTCCTTCTTTCATTATTCTGTCATCTTCACTTTTACTCAACCATTCAGCTGCTGTTTCTGCCTCCTGTGGCACATGATCCATTGCCTGCCTGGCTTCATTTTGGATCCTCATTTGATGATTTGTTTGTGTACTCGGACGGACCTGGTACCCCTCCCTCCTTCCTCCGCACTTAAAATAGTAATTTTAAGCTTTCATTAACAATGTATTTATATTAGGAAATCTCATCAGGGCCATAAATCCTAACTCTGGGGGTAACGACGCTGTGGTTTGGGAAAGTTTTGGTGAATCCTCCAGATTTTCCCCTTTTCCCAAAATTACGGAAAATGTCCCCTCTTCAAGACTCCTCAAGTACTTTTGGGTTTGCGAGGCAGAATAATTTCTCTATGAATAATGATGATGATGATGATGACGGAGTAAATCATCAAGTTGCGGGCAAGAGTCAAGTTAGTGGTGAATTCTGGAAGAGTGACCTTTCCCTCCACCCTGCACTTTATTCCTGGTTATGCCCGGAAACTCGCTCCCCACTCACTGCGGAGACTGAACGCAGTTCCTGAAATTGGGGATTTTTATCCCTTTGTCCATTATGGACCTTTCTCGGACCATTTACCCTTAGTTATGGGAAGGATTTTCCTTTTCTGCATCTTTTGCTCCTTTTTCAATCTTCTACTAACTGCTTCTCATTTTACGCGTAGAAGGTCAGTGCCTGGGCTGCGATGGACAGGAACCGCTTTCTTTTAGGAAGTCCAGCAGGATGGAAGGTGGAAGTATACAAGAGGGAAAACGGTCTGGTTTATTACGCTGCTGTTGGTGAATCAAGTTTCGAGTGACGAATTTCTTATTCATGAGATTCATTTCGTAAGCATGAGGTTTTTCGGAGGAGAGAAAAAAGAAAGGAAAGGAAACAAAATCATTTCCACTCCTAAAGTCAAGCCTACTTAAAATTCTAAACCGTTTACGTCGTCCTCGTCCCTGTACTTTTTATACCCATATCCCCAGAAATCCGAACCTTTCTGAAGTAGTCTTTATTTTTCTCTTATACTTTTAAAGAAGAGGAAGGAAGGGGATACATTACATTATGTCCCTATTTTATAACCATTGGCTCCCTCCCTCCGGTCCCGTCCTGCCGCAGCTTCTCCTCATCCTCACCGTGGTGAGGAGAAAGGTAGAGAAAGGAATAAGGAAAGAAAAGTGTAGAAGAGAAAACGAAAGAGAGTGAACTTGAAACTTAAAATCCTCCTTCCTTCAATCGTTCTCCTTCTTCCACCAAAATGGTAAACTGAGATTTTGAAATAAAAATCCAAACGGCCGTGTAAAGTCATCCCCCTACAGCTGAAGAGAGCCAGAAAAAAATACTCAATGAAAATTCGAAACTAGATTTTCATCTTCTTAAGCCCGATATGTATGCGAGCGACACAACTTTGCATCCAAAATGCATTTTTTCTCCTCCACCACTCCAACTCTCTCCATTTGTAGGAATGCAAATAGGAAGGAAGTGAGTTTCACCATTTCATGGTCATGGAATACAAAATTGGATCCATCCAAGTTTCCTTTTCCATTTCCTTGACTTTGTCATGCTTCCGTGCTTGTCCTGAGAACTAATTTCCAAGGGTTTAGTAAATTCATCCAAATAAAGATTTTTAGTGTAATTATCATATTATACGACTGGAACGGCGACGGCAGCTGAATCCGTGTGTTGAATTTGCATTTCGGCTATGTCGTTCCAGGGAATCCCCGATGGAAGTTTTGGTAATGTTGTTGGCAAACTTTCCTGTACTGCAAGGATTCATAATCTTTTAGCGGTGGTGTTGACTACGACGGAGGAAAATCCAAGCTCCCCTGATAATTGAACAACCCCGCGTGCACCCATGCCGAAACTAATAGTGTAAAAAGTGTCTCCATATAATAACACACTACATTACCTGCAGGCGGTGGTGGTGAGGAGCGCTGCACACCTTGAGGATCTCTCGAATAAATTAGGGACTCATCCCCCGTAAATGGCATTTAATCAAGCATGTTCCCAGCGTGAAATTAAGAAAGGAGGGACAGCAGGAAGGAAAAGGAAACAAGAGAAAGGGGAGTTTGAATTTAATAGAGTCCCATTAACTACAAAAATAGAGACTGGGGAAAGCCGGTCCTAATTTGCATATTCTTCGACTCAACTCCATACGGTCGCATCTCAAGATACCAATTTCAGTTGGCCTGCTCGTTTTACTCCTTATTTCTTGGAGGAGCAAATTCTCAATTACTCATCTGGTCTTCCCTCGGCTAGAAATTGGGATGTCAGGGAAAGGGAGCAAAAGGAATTGAATTGGTTTTCATATAAATAAAGAAAAAACGAACTCACCACTACTACCACCACCAAATCAACCCCCTCCTTTCTCTTTTGCATACCAAAATCACTTTCCCTCTCTAATATTGAAAGGGGGAGCCCTTTCCTGCCTCCTCCGCCCGACTTTCTCCACGTATAACTTGAAGAGTTCACTTTCCCTTTCATCCAAGAACCATTCGTCTTCTTTTTGCTTCAGTTGTTTTGAAGAAAAAAAGGAAACTGATGACTATGGCTCGTCTTCGTCAATCAACATCAACGGCTTTTGAGATGGGGTGAAAGAATTGCAGGGAATACGCCTCCTCCATTCTAAATAGGGAAATGAAGCCAACTTTTGCTTTCAAAGTTTCCATTTGCTTTCCGTTTTATCTTTCGTTTCTCTGTTGTAAAATAATTTTACAAAAATAGTTTTAACAATCGAATCTCGCATGAATTGAAATTAACGTGAGGACATGCATGTGGATTTAAAAAATTATTCCACTCTAATTAACAAAAATTAATGTATGGATTTACCTTGTCTCACAAGTCAGTGTCCTTGACAGGCTTCGTTGATTGTGAATGTTTTCGTTGGGTCCTCCTACTTTTGAAGATATTTGTATAATCCGTGAGCATTGTGAGTGAGATGTAAGTAGAAGGGGGGTGAAATGAAGAGATCCTTCATTGAAATGGTATGAAAACTTTTCCCAGCTTGGAAAGCATTCTGGTTTTCCATTGTTTGGTGGTAGACGGTTGTATTGGAGAGAAAGTATGATGTAATGCATTCAATTTTTCTTGCACTCCTTCAAAAATATTTATGTGAAGATAGAGTGACAATGACAATGGGATGCAATTTAATCTCCTGCACCGGGAGAGAGAAACTTTTAGTGAAAGTACTACGTGCGTGGCTGTTGGGAGGAGATGGAGATGATGGCTGCTGGATTTAAGCTGCGGATACGATTCCCGAAATTCATACTTGGTGGCTGGGAGAGTCGTCTCCTCGCCTGCCGCCGCGTTCAGGCAGGTACACATGATAGGTCCTGGCGCTGCGGCTCTCTCATAAAATCTGGGTGCATTACATTTCCTTTCTGTTTGCGACGTAAGCAAAAGTAAGTGGAGGGAGGACGACATGGGCTGGTGCTATGCTGGGTCGCAGATGGTCGTAATCTAAACAGCAGGGGTTTCCCATTTTATGGTCTCAGATTGAAAACTTTTCCCTCCTTTCTCTTTCGCCTCACACTTTCTTCCAACAGAAAAAAAAAGATATTCTATTGATTTTCACAAAGAGCATCCAGGAAGGATGTTTTTATTTATATTTATTATTACTCTATCCAAGCTTCATCTCTTGTATTTGAGACTAGAGGACGGTCATTTTGATTTTGGAAGTACGCACGCCGGGAAGCTTTGTGACGGTTGTGGGATGTGGCAGGCAGGAGCGTGGCGCCGCCTGGGTAATGGGTAATTAATATTTAATACAAGCTCTTGACTTGCATTAGTTTCCATTGGTTTCTGTGTCAGAGGACGTGACATTTCTATGACAATGCACCCAGTAAAGTGGCGGAGAAAACGCAAGGCATGGAAACTGGGAGATGGAAGCTTATCTCTGGTGTTTCTACCAACAACTATGACTTCCAGTTCCAAAATCCCATCGTTCACTCAAGATCTTCATCGGATTTTACAATTATTTGGAAAGTAAAAGAGAGTGTCTCCCCCATTAACTTCAAGTGCTCGGGGGGTTTAGATTTCACTTTATGGGAAGTGATGTGCTATTTCACAGGCTTGGAGAGAGACTCACTTCAACAAGCTTAGACTTGGATGCATCTGGATTGTTCCGAGTTTTGGCCTCTACAGGGATTCTATTGTCCTTATATCTGTTGTTCCGGGTGTATCATTAGAATCAATAAATGAGACAAGTCAATGTTGACTTTTGGCCATGAGTGTAAATCTTTCCGAGGCGAGATAGATTTCAACCGCTTTCCAGTGCTCCTCCTCTCCCATTCCATCCGCCACCAAACTTAATTCACTTTTACTATTTTCCTGACACCCGTACTGGGTAATCCTGTATGCGGCTCATGTTTATCCTCTGGAGACACACTCAATATCCCACCTTGGTGTTTACAAGAATGAAAGGAGATATTAAGGGAAACGTGTGTTCCGCTTATTGAGTCAAGCCTTTTCTTTTTAGGTGAAAGTAATGCTGCGAGTTTGTGAGAATTCCGATGATGCGAGCGGAATTCTCGGAGTTGACTCAAGAAAGAAGCAGGTGACGTTAATTGACCCGGGAGGAAGCTCAGTTTCCGGTATCACACCAGAGGAGCGGCGGGTCGGCGTCTCCGCCCCAAAAATGTTTGCTTTCGACGGGATATTTGGAGATGAAGATGACCAGGTAAGAATCTCAATTTGACTCAATTCATATTAAAATTTACATGACAAAGTTTACAGCTACAATTTAAAGTTGACAGCTAGACGTCAAAGTTTGCATGAAAGAAAATAAATAGAAATGTAATGCAAGGGAAAGTGAAAGGTGGAGAAAAGGTTGGTATATTGGATTCTAGAGGAAAGTCAAGCGCGGAGACCACAAGCAGAATTACGACCCGACTTTCTCCCCTCGCCCTCCTCCTCCTCCCTTCTGCTTGGTTGGCAATATGTGATGGGGATGTTGATCTTATGAGCTCTGCTGAGGACGATAATAGGGACAATATCTGCGAAATCGTGAATCAAAGCATCAAATCCTCTAAATTTCTTTAGGGAAGAGGGCTTGGCTGTGATTGGATAAGACAAAAGTGACTTAAGATGATCGGAGTGAGGGTTGGAGGGAGGAGGGGGAGCGTAATAAGAAGATGAGCTTTATGTGGCATTTACTTTCCGTCTCCTCCGGAGTCACCCCACTGGACTCGAAATACTTTCATGGGAGAATGAAGCCTAGGAAGAGGTCTTGGAACTTTCCAACAGGATGTTGGAGACGGTCTTCTGGACTTCCGTGGAAGACGATATACGGGATGACGATGACATATGATGCAATGTATAAAAATGGAAGATTTTGATCCATGTAAAATCCAGAATCAAAGAGAAATGCATCTTTTGTTTCCCCCTTACCCCCTGACTCTCCTTGATCTTTTATTATTGGGAACCATTCATCATGTAGGGGACCTTGGAGGAGAGTATCAAAATCCAACGTTAAAGTTTATAGCCCTTCAAAACCATATGACGAACTTTGGAACGATTTCCGAGGCGGACCCAGCCTTTCATTTTGTCATTAGAATTTATTCTCTTCATTCTATCCTCTTATGATTCAGATTCAAACGGATACGCAGATTGTGATTCCGAGATTTTAACTCTCTCTCTCTGAGTCAGAGAATTGTAGGCTTTGGGATTTGGTAATCTCTGGATTGGGCCAAAGTCCCGGCTAGCCCTTGATCCCAACAAGGCTCGGAGTCGTAAAATAATGAAACCGGGGCCTTTTGTCCTTCATTATCTTTTGTTGGACCATATCGATTACTGTCCATTTTCATATCAAACCGCTTCGTTTAAATTAGAGTTTTTGAACATAATAAAAAAGGGCTCAGCATCCGTCCTCTTTGATTTCCGATTGTGGTGTTTACCTTCCGGATTTTCAAGAGCGGGAGTGCTACTGGTGCAGTGGAGCTCCCGGGAGTCGAGCCAAGGCGAGGCGTGTTGGGAAAGTAGGCTTGAGAAAATGCCGAAGGAGACGCAGCAGCAGGAAGTGAAATACGGGGTTCATATGATTTATGTGATTAGAGATATGAACCTCAGTGCCCTTTTCCATTTCAATATGTGTTCCGTCGCATATTCATTACGAATCATTGTCCTCTGGAGACAGATTATTCCACCAAATCATAAAGTGGAGAGAACTTTCTCCGCTCACAAACTATTTATTCCCTTTCTCCTCCTCGGCAACGCTGGGAGAAAAAGGGAAGGCGAATGGAACGGAACGTGCGTACGGCATAGGGAATAGGAATCAACCCTTTTTATTTCATCTCGTCTATTCTTTTTATCTACTCCACTCCAAAAATTTCTACGTGCCTTTCCCCTTTCCGGATTACAAGTGCTCAAAAGACGACGGAATCCCACCGACTTCCTGCTGCTGAATGAATGATGAATTATACCCCGTACTTTATACCATAACCCAAGATGAAGACAATGGAAAAGCTCCCTTTTAAACAATGAGAATTCAAACTAATCTAAAGCATAAGGACTTCCTTCGCTTCCAGCAGACAGAGACGTTTGACGCTAAGTCGTCGTAGGCATACTTACTACCTTCATTTCACAAAATTATGAAAGGGAATTGATCATGCCATATCCCCTTCCAAGGCGTGTGAGAAACGGAACTGTCAACTTGACTGACGCTCGATTACTTCCGCTTAATAAGACTGGCTGACAGTGCCATGATGATGATTCAACTTCTCATATCTTCCCTCATGCGTGAAATGGACTTGGGCAATATGAAATTCCATCCAAGACTTCTTTTAAAAGCATATTTTAAACATTTAAAAGTGAATAACTTAAGTTTCGCCACTCCTTTTGATCAAGGAGGAAGGCCAACTTTGTCGAATGTTTGGGAGTCTTCGAGCAACTGGAAAAGTTTGTGGTAAAAACAAGGAACAACAAAGTTTAACAAGTGTCTTTTGAAATGTAAAACAGGCGGAAATTTGTGCAGCATCTGCTGCAGAGCTGGTGGCAGCTGTAGTTGGGGCAGCCGAGGATGGGTGTTTCGTCTCATTAGGATCTTCAAGCACAGGTTAGCACGTTCTCTACAAATTCATTCAAAGTTGTATCATCTTACTTGCGTTCCCTTGTATGCTGTTTGCAAGTTTGCAAGCATTAAATACGCGCAGCAGGACTTAGGACGCTTCTTTTCAATGCTTCATGTTTGAAGGATTTTACAGTGGATGGAGAATGACAAAATGACAAGACGGGCAGTGAGTCAGTCAATGTCTGTAGATGAATAGACTCCTTCCATTTCCCTTCCCAGCAATTTTTACCCATAATTTTTTTCTAATGCTTAAATTTCAACATCTCTGGAATTGAGTAATTTTCACTTTATTTTGAAAAGTTGCAAATGACATTTCTCCTTCCGGGGTGCCGGTTCAGGTTTGCTGTACAAAGCTATAACGGGCGACAGACTCCTTCTAATGCTGTGCATATCCCAAATTCTTATGATGGTGAATAAACTAACTTTCCATTAAGGCCGAACCCTTTTCATCAAAAAAGTGAAAGCAAGAAATCAGAACTCCTTTTGTCCGATGTAGTTTACGAGATTGTGAAACCCGGAAAGGAAAGTCTGATTTTGATTAAATCTCTGCGAGCAGCATCCATCCATCGCTTTCGAATCCAGTTTCAAAAGACTTGGGTCATTGATAAGTAAAATTCAATTTTGGTCGACTTAGGGTTGACGTTTTGGGCTTCGGTTGAGGAGAGAGCCGTTTCATGTGAATGCGTCTTTTCCGTTTCTTCTCCAGGAAAGAAACAAACAATGTTTGGTAAACCAGCGAACCAGAAAATGGGAATTGTGCCCACGATCCTCTCCTGGCTATTCAAATCAATTCAGGAACAGAAGCAAAAGGCAGGCTCACGATTTTCCGTACGGATTTCCGCTCTGACCGTTACTGGAGGTTCTGGACATGAAGTTATCAACGATTTACTCCTTCCGTTTGCCAGTGGTAAGTGCCTGGACGCAAAAGCTCACTTTCTTTTCCATTATTCCTTCCGTCTTCATCTCATATAAAGGGAGCTTAAGAATTGGGAACAAAAATTACAATCCGTAGCCCGTATCATTATACTGCGGAGAAAGTTGGGGATCCATGTAAGAAATTGGCAAGAATGGAAATTGAAAAATCTTAATAAAGGATCCTCCACCTCCAAATTCCCCAATTTCCTTTTCGGTAGGAAAAGAAGAAAGAGGAGAGGCTGAAAAGCTTAATCACACCCCTAATCTGATTATGGAAGTCTCGACACCCATTTGCTAAAGTAGGCAGTTACGTCAGTGGGAATTTTCGAGTTATTTAGAGGGGAGAAAGCGAATTTCTCTAGTTGCATCATTTACGAGCAAAGGGAAAGACGGCCAGGGAAAAAGATACCAGATGTGAGGAAAGATTTCGAGGAGCCGATTAAGAGTGAGATGAATGAGAAAAATGGAGAAAGGCATGTCGTAAAAATAGGACTGCTAAATAATTTTGAATCAACTAATAAAACCAACTTCAAAGAGTAACTGCAAAAGGAGGCTGAAGAACAACGATTCATTCCTCCAGTTGTGTGGACACACATGAAAGTTTAGATTTAGTTGGTTTTAGCTCCATCCAATTCTTCAAGTTGAGTCAAGAGAAAAGAGGAGTGAGAATGTGTTGTCTACGACATTCCCAGTCCCAAATGGAGAAGGAAAGTAAAGTGAGTTAGAGATCTGCCAGAAGTGGAGCCGTCAATAATGCAGAAAGTAACAGAAAAGGAAGAAAATTTAATTTAGAAACTCCCAATGTTCAAGTTAAAGTTTTAATTTAACTT
>Ga0194135_10002626_pt1 | contig 10926 bp, 13 predicted proteins | sample LitLau_LLRF_2013_FD_134024 | JGI IMG/M metagenome (GOLD analysis project Ga0194135, IMG submission 134024) | Freshwater sediment microbial communities in response to fracking from North America - Little Laurel Run_MetaG_LLRF_2013 (version 2) | ecosystem: Environmental > Aquatic > Freshwater >... | reverse complement strand
AGCTCAGCGTCCTGACCTCCTGGGCTATTGATTTTGATATGAGAACAGTCTACTGCACCAGTCACACCTATTGAAAAGATAAATTAATCTCAAAAATCAAAGTCAATGTCCATCACATAAAACCAAAATGTTCTCACCTGGAAATCCGGCAATTGCGTAGAATCCCTGTCTAACAGCGGCCGCCTCTTGAACGTTGGGAAATTTAATGAAGTCTGGGGCTAGCGAGGCAATTAATTTTGACACTCTTTTCACAAGTTGGCACATTGTTGACTGGTTCACATTGGAGTAGTCGGCAATGACTAGTTGAAAGCTATTGGTACAATAGAAACGTAGAACAGCCAAGAATTGTAATGCCGGTGGTAGTTGGCAGCCTCGTTTCAGTCTACTGACCAATTTTGGTCCAATTAAACCTAAAACGTATTCTGCTGTGTCTGGGTACATATGATACCTCCGTTTGAACTCAAATGGTCTGTAGGCTTCAAGTGGATTACTCCTATCCTTCAATCTTCTGGTTGGGATCTTGCTAATGGTATATCTGCGGCGAAGTCGTCTCTCAAATCTACGTAAACGCTGAAACACACTTTCGTGGGACATTTTGACCCAAAATGTGCTAATTCGCTGTAATCTACGATAAATCTTTAAACCAACCAGAAGCTGAACCTACCCCCTGACCAGGGTTAGATTTTTGACTACGGTTCACCAAAGTAACCTGTGAACTCTAGTCACTTTGGCATTTGTCAATACCAAAAAGTTACTTTGACCATCAGGTCGAAGTTAAATGATGAACCGTGGGTGATGGTAACCTTTACCAAGGGATAAACCCATTGTCAATTTCAAAAAGTTACTTTGACCATTCGGTAAGGGTAAAAAAGTCATTGTCAATACCACCCTGAGAAGTTGAACTATTATTGAATGTCTGATTAGGTTGCTAGGGTTGAAAAGTTTAGCAACTGTTCATCCGTCATAGTCACGACCCTTGCGTTTGTGGTAGAGAGGAGCACCAGTAGTAGGAGGATAGCCAAGTGCTGCATTCTAAAAAGGATGTACTTATTGGTATCAGTTTTAAGCGAAGCCTTTCGCCAAGTTTTACTGTAATATCTATTTAATAACTTAATTAACTTAAAGAAGAAAGTTTCTTAATTTGTTAGGTTATGACTATTTGTTAAAGAGGTAAATTATGGAGCTTCTTACAGAAGGTTGTTTATTCAGCCATTCTTTGGTAAGAGTAATATTTTTGTGGTTGTGGCTGAATTTCTAAGGTATCATCCTCCTTATTGTATATTGTATTAAATGATTTATGTGTTACTAAGTAGGGAACGTAGGGAACTCCTTAGGTGACGGGGTGGTAGGGGGGATTGGATTTTCGCAAGGGATGTCTAAATTAGGTTGTCTGGGGGTCGTCTCTGGTGTTGTGGTGAATGTTATCTCTGTTGTTGAATTGGATGTCATCTCCGGTGTTATTGTGGGTGTCGCCTCTTGTGTTGTTGGGGGTGAAGGTGTCGTACTTGTTGCGCTGTGTGATGGTGAGTCAGTAGGGATTGTCCGTGGTACTCGAGGGTTGGTTTCCTCGTCCAATAGTCTTTGGTCAATCTTTCAAAATCTTGGGGAATATGTGGGGTCAAATTCCTCTCCTTGGTTGCCGGGTGTCTGGTTGTCAAAATCTATTGAGATTTGAGGGTGGTTGGTATTTAGTAGTATGATTGGTAGGACTTCCTTTAGTGTTCTGAGTTCGCAAGATCCAACATGTAGGATCTTCAGAAAGCTTGGCTGGCCGATTTTGACATGATTGTATAAATTTTGGAAGTCGAGGTCAATTTTAAAACGTTGTCGGACGTCAGTTATGTTACGATCCCTAGGGTCCAGTCCTTGCGAGTCTTCAATAATTCCTCTAAGGACTCCTAATCGTGCACCGCATGAGTCATTAGCCGATAGTTCCGTATCTGCTACACTGAGACCTAAATCAGTGCAGACTAAGTGAGTTGGATTCAGAAACAACTAGACGCGATTCTGCTGGTGAGGGAACAATATCCCTTGTTTTCTCCTAATAGTCTCCATACTAGAATTCTGCGGGAAGACCAGCAACTGTTTTCGTCAAATTCGCAGTCCTTGTCGAGATCATTGAGATGGAAGATGCGGACATGTCCAGTGTGGTGGTCATATGAAATTTGTACTTTTGTGACGTAGTAGTTATCCATTTGGACTCCCCAGGCGTTGGCTGCTCCGAATTGGGTATTGCTGGTAACTAAGAGGTTCCGTGTTCCCCAGGTGGTGTGATTGATTTTTTCCGTAGCATATCCTTCTGGGTCCAAGTGGGTATTGTACATGTGTGCACATTCAGTTGGCGTGATTGATTCCGGGTCGTAGGTAATGGTAGATTCTAGTGATGTAAGGACATTGGGGCGGTGGATGTAAATCGGTTTTTCGTGGATACAATGGTATGCATCCACGTTTAGATTTTTTGGTTCGCTGCTCCAAAATTCCGCGGACATCATTATTGAGTTTTCAAATGAGTAAGGGCAAATATCTGCCCTGATTTTCAGCATTCCCATTGTCCAAATTCGAGTTGGTGTGAGTGAAGCGTCTGGAATAATATGAGATGAGCGTCTGGTTCTATTTCGATGTGGACAGTGTTGAATAATGGATCAAGGGTTAGCCTGCCGTCTCTGACGATTGATGATACTAGTGGCAGCAGCAGGAGGATCCACGGGGCGATATACATTGTCTGGAAGTAAAATGAATGTATTATTTAGAGCTACATTCTCCCAGTTCTATCGCTTGAACGTATGTCTGGGGGTTGAGTCGGAAAAGGTTAAAAATTTGACCCACGTTGGGGTCAATGAAAAATTTGGAAGAAGTTGAAATCTTAGGAGGGTAACTGGTTGTTAATGTAATTTTGAACAATGATCCTGGTCCTGAATACGTATAGGCCGGGATAATTAATTTTCTTGAGTTTGGACAATATCCTCTTGTGGAAATAAAACAGAAGTGGTCGACAAAACTTGACCAAGGTTTTCTCCATTTTTCTTGAGGTGGTAAACCAGATTGCTGTAATAGTAATCCGTTTTTGAGTTGGCATACTGGTTGACCATAAAAGCAAAGATTTTTTGTTCGTCCTTGAATAAGTTGTTGATAATGCGGTTCGAGGGTGAGTCAATTTGGAATTAAATCCGATGGATGTGCATGTCATAGTAATTCATGATGACGCCGGAAGTGATGTTTTTGTTACAAGGGGAACGACGCATTCTGTGACATCCTTTGACTGAGACAGTAGGGTTGTGTTGAGGTTTTCGTACTTTGAATGTCGTAATATTATTAATAGGGGTTTCACTAAGGATTTTAAGGGAATTACTGGTGCAGGCATAGGCCAAGAAAGGACTAGAAGAAATTAAAACTCTCTACGATATTTTATTTTCAGTTCACATTAATAATTACAACCAGTTTACCCCAGATTCACTAAAGTCACTATAACTTGGCATTGCAGAGCCTACTGGCAAGAGGGAGTGAGAGAAATTACAGCAGAAGGGGAAGAGGGAGGAGTACTCTCAGGAGAAGTGGAAGGAGAAAGTTCGGGTGAAGATTAGGGTTAGGTTAGGGTTCTCTTGGGATCGAAGAAGAGCAGAAGATACAATTCCGAGAAAACATAATTGATTATAATCCAAGGGAGTATTTCCGCGCAGAAAGATTAAGGCAGCAATTTCCAAACTTAAAACTGAAGACGCTAATGAAATAAACACATTTATTTCATGACCGCCCTCAATGACATACACGCGATCAGAGCGCGCGACACCATAAAAACTATAAGGAGTAGAATGCAGGCACCCGCAGTGCGGTGTACCTTCATAAAAAGCTACATGACGAAGGGCCTCGTACTCCGGCTTGTGGATATACTGCAGAAGTAATTCATCTAAAAATTCCAGAATATGTAGGGGGTCAGAAGTCTCCTTCGGTGTGACTGACCCAGCAGACGGGAAATATTGCAAGGTCATCTGTTCCACGCCAATTATAACAGTAAAAAATCCACTCTCGCAACATAATGTACCATCAGCACTGAGACGTTTAGACGGGAACTAATTAAGGTAGGGTAAAACAGGCTTCAGAAGAAAAGGCAATCCCTGTAACAAATTGAATCAAAACAAGAAAGTAAATTTAGCAAACAAACTTCACTCAATCTATAAAATGACCAGAGGGTAGTACCGGTATTATCGAATGGTGGGGAGAAATGGTAGAAGATCTCAGGGGCACCTGGGGAACAAGGGTCTCAGACGAACGATACTCGGAGTAACGAGTCAATGTCCACAGCTTGCAATGGACAAGTACAGCCACTTCCAAAAGTAGAACGGCTGATGCTAAGGGCATGACAGTACAGGAAGCATCCGTCCAGTACATGACAGTAGGGAGAGAGGTGTCACCAAAGTTCGTAAGTGTTATATCAATATGAGACAGGCCACTTGATAGCGAAGGACCAGCCGGCAGCCCATCATTAAAAGACACGCGGTGCAGAGCTTCATACTCAGAAAGGGGAAGTTTGCGGCAAAGTGAGTCCAAAAATTCCAGAATAATGGATAAATTGTTAGTACGCCGCGACGTTGCAGCTGGGAAAAAATCCTCGTAATAATAAAGAGTAATGACAGTTGACAACAGTTCCACCTGATGATGAAAGTTGTAAGGAGATCCCAATCGCCCCAAAGGCAAACCACGATGGGGATGAACTAAAGGGAGCTGAGGCGCCAAATATTTATAAGCCGTTTCGGATAGCAAGGTCAGGTTCAAAGTCCAGCAAGAAGAAAGGCGTAAAGTACACGCAATTGTGGTAGCGGACGAGAATGATCTAAGGCGGACCAGAGGGCCGAACGTTATAACCTCACCGGCAGTGATCTCGTCATCGCTCACCCGCCACCCGTCCTCAAACTCATCACGAATTAGAGTCCAAGAATGTTCGTTAAAGTAACGTTCCAAGATCACTTTCAACATAGGCAGGCTTAGGCCGTGGGTGAAAGCACTATGGAAAAAGTGCAATCGATTAAAAACCGGTTGGCTTCAAGTAGAATTAGTCCACTCATCAACCACTTGGACAGTCCAAGAAGAATAAATCACTCGAGAGGAGTGTGAGGAGTCAGGATCTGATTACATACCGTGTTGTAGGCACTAGACAGGTTTTGAAAATAACAATTGTCGGGCCCACAAGTAGCAGGAGTAGAAGAAAGAGCGTCAAACACACAAGATAGAACGTCTACTACCCGAAGATTGTCAGAAAAAGTACAAGGAGTGAAACCTCCCCTTTTGCGTGATTCTAATAACCGCGGAAGGTGACGGGGATCAGTTACGTTCGTTCGTTCGCCTACTTTCACTATCGGCATTCAAACAGCAACTGGCCTTAAATCTAATCATGCCTTACTTATAAGTCCTTTTCTTGCCTTGTCATTAGAAAAGGGAGGTTTGTGTTTTTCTTACAGTAGGGGACTCTAATCTCTGACCTCATGCTCACCCTTACTTACTTGGTGAGGGAAAACAGAGTAATTAAGATATGATATTTTCTCTTACTCTAGTGGATTCTAGAGATTCTAATTCCTCACACTACGTTCACCCTGAGTAATTAAGATACAAAGTTGCTAACTCCGAAGGAGATTAAATTTAGCTAACTTGGTGACATTGCTTAAGATTGGTTTGAATCAGTCACGCTGTGTGTGGCTGATTGTTCTGCGTTCTAGGAATCTTACTTTCACCTTACTTTACTATTAACCTTACCTTTCATTTATACCTGTTACAACACCTCACGACTTATTCAACTTCCCGTCCCGGGAAGAATGGACTAATAAGCATAACCTAAAAATAATTTTCATTTGTCCTAAATAAGTAATCTAAAGTATTTAATTGAATCGAGTTAACTAATAGACTAATAATGCTAATATAAATTTATGTTGCAAGGGATGTTTTCATTTTCGGCTATATTCTTCTACAAAGTCTTGAGTGAAGTATCCTGGATTTTGAAATAGGGAAGCGGTGATTGGGCTGCGGAATTGTGGCATGAGGGGATTTTACTCATCAGAGTCGTTTACGATGGAAGGAGAAATTGGCCGACGGAAAAGTGTAGCTGATGGAGGGGGAAATTTTGGTTTGGTAAAGTAGTGAGCATTCGGTCCCGTTCGAGCTTGGGTGGAGGAAGTGATTTGTTTTTAAGGCAAATTTTTGAGTTCGCTTTCCAATTTCGCAATTCGGGAAGTGGCATTGTTGCATCAACTCCCTGTATTGTCGGGATTCCGCTTCTTGTTTTCACCGTTTTCTTTTGCGAGAAGCCTTTCGTCGTTCTTCTCTGTGCGTTGGGATTCGTTCGGGGTCTTCGGGAAGTGGATTGTAAGCAGTAGCCTCTCGCTGTTCCTTGTCGCCATATTTGGTGAATGTGGTTTTTAGTTACAGAAGGATAAGGTTGTAGATTTCACTTTTATCGAAATGGTAGTTGTCGGGAATGGTAATTTGTCCGAGGGCTAAACGAAGGGAAACGAGGACTTCATTTTCGCTTCGCTTCAGCCAGAGGGTGAGTCCGTGAGTTGTGCAAAGTATTTCAAAATGAGGCTGACGCGAGTATATCGAGTTTTAAGTAGTGGTGTTAAAGGAAGTTCAGTGGTACTTATTGGCTGGCTTACTTTTGGAGCTCGTTGATGTCTTTTTACGATGCGTCTCCAGGATCGTGGGAACAGAATTCATTCGGTGGACTCGAATATGGTCCGGAATTCGATTCCACAGCATTTCGGCTGTGTTTCCTCATCATTTCCAAATGTTCTTTAATGTAAGGATCAAAGACTCTTTCGGGTTCATGATGACATTCTTTGAGGAAGACTTCACACAAGTTGTTAAATCGCGTGCCGGCCATATCAAAGAGTACAGTTTTATGTAAGAACTGAAAGTCAATAAGGGACAAGGGTTGAATCACGGGAGAGCCACTGGTATAGACGTCTGGTGTTAAAGAAAACTTTGGCGAGACGGGGATCGGTTGGACGGGGATATTTCGTATTGTTTGTTTAAAGCCGTCGAAGTGTGGAGGAACGTCGATGACATGAATATCTTTGGCAGTGGTAATTGTAATTGTTCTCTTCTCTCCAAGAAATGTGTTGGGCTTTTCAAAACAAAGCACACTAATATATTCAGATGAGGGAAGGTTTTGTACCATCTGCCACAATGGGTACAGCTCATAGATGATTCTTCCAACGTGGTCAGGGAATGAAACCACTGGTGGTGAGAGGAAATTTTGGATTAAGGATCCGATGTCGGTTTTTCCTAGTTTTGATTCGTAATCTCTGGGTTATGCGATGTGTGTTTGGTTTAAGTGGACCCTGCTGAGTTGATAAGCTTTCGGAAGTTTTGGTGAATTAGTTTGCGCCATCTGTAATAAGCGGTTCAATTTCAATTTTACAATGTCGAGTAAATCCTCCCTAATTGGGCCACAAATGTTTTTGAGGATGTTGAGTCTTTTGTTAAAGTTTTTGAAACTCGTCAAAGAGTCTTTACAAGGTAAGTCAAGGCACAAGTGGCCGGGATAGAGGTCATGGAAATTTGCTGTGTAACCTGTGAAGTACGTCCATAACGTCTTCCAAGTCCCTTTGAAAGAGAATCTCTAAGTCGATGGCCACTTGGAGCTCGGTTTTAATGCCTAACCGTAAAACTTCTTGTAGGACGTCCTAGAGAACTGAGCAGCGTCTACAGAATACCCTCATTTGAATAGGAGTATTTTTCGCTGAAGCGTACGGTGTGCTCCTGTGATGATTTTAATGTTGTCTCGAACTTCGTCCAGCCAATTTGCCCAAGTATCCTCTGAGGTTTCCGGAAGGATGGAAGGAGGGATGAGAAAAAGAGAGGAGCGATGACTCTGGTTCTGGAGTCTGTTTGCTGGATCCGAAACCTCTAGTTCCTCGCATTGTGCTCGTAATTAAAGTATCTGCTTCTCTAATTATAGGTTCTACAACTCTCTCACAGATAATTTGAGCGATAAAGTCTCCTCTCTGAATAGAAAATGGTTGATTTCCATTATTTACTACTATTATTCCCACATTGCCTGTATAGTCCCGGTCAATAACTCCTGCAGCTATGTCGACAGAATGGTGTAGTGCTATTCCTGATCTTGGGGCGATTCTACCGTAAGTACCACATGGTACTAGTATTGGTAAATCTGTTTGAACAAGAGCTCTCTTATTTTTAAGGATTACGACATTATAAGCACTAGCTACATCTGTTCCGGAGGAGTGTGGGGAACCTTTTCTCGGGTCAGTAGCGTAGAGAGATAATTTCTTATAATAGAATATATTAGACATTTGACTCAAAGAAAAGTATGTTTATGAGTTCAATACTATTAGTAATGAACTGTCTTCAAATATTTTAGAAATATTAGTAGGTATTTTATGGGGTTGTTGGTGCTCGGAAGTAGGCTACTGTTTGAGATTGCTACTGAGATTGCGATGCTTTCCCCAATTTTGGCCTCTCAGGACAGAGAGCACAAACATATTTCCTCTCTCCGACCTCGACCTTTTTTGCTTCATGGGCCTTCTCAAAAGCTGAAAATAGTACAATAAATTAGCCTTCCGTCGATTTGATTTAAAAATTGCAGAAAAATGGAATTAGACTTCACATACCGGGACTCGTAGCAAATTGGCTACCATCCAGGCAAGCATCCAAGGCAGCTATCAAAGCATCAGTGTATGCTCGCTTGATCCTATCCTGCTGGACAGCTCGGGCATTGACTAAACACTCCATTTTCACACCCGAAGTCCTTGATGATTGCCTCACCAAGGGTAGTGACCCGAGACAGAAAGGCTCGGGACAACGTCTCTCCGGCTCTCCAACGTCAGAGGCTCAACCCCTCGTGCTCAGGAGAATGACGACCATCCACCCTCCCGTCAGCGGTAATCCGCCGAGGGTGGAATCGACCCCGTTTTCCGACTAGGTGAAGATCGTCATGGTGGAATCTTTCCTTGATTTAGAAGAATGTAAATTCAGAAACTCTGCCCTCACAAATGTCAGAATAGCAAATAAATAGAGTCGAGACACGGCAGGAATGAGCTATTACAAGAATCCTTGAGGATAGCAGGGCCCCCTTCACGTTGAAAATCCGACCTTGTCCAAGAAAGGGTCCCACCCCTGGGGAATCTTTGGGAATACATCAGCGGTTTCAAATGGCATCGGCATTAACCCCTACCCCATTTTGACACGTAAATCAAAATCCCTTTTCCATTCTCGCAGATACTCGACCCAATACAACCAAGCGTCATTGGAACAGGAAAGAAGGCCTAAAAACAGAAGGACCAGGGGAAGGTTCTAAATTACGGAATGGCTCGGAAAAAAGCAGAACAGAAAGAGGAAACTTGACACCTTTTCGGGGCTCCCTTCCCTTTCTAAGAAAACTCAAACATCCATTCTAAAAATAAATGCTTACAGACTCAGTGCAACAACGCATTCCGCATCATGTGCTTACTACGTGGACCTCATCCACTACAATCATGAAAGGGCTACACACTCTGAATATTGTCTCCAATGCTCCTTTCATTTCGAAAACTTCCGGTGAAAACAAGAGAAACGACGGGGAGTTGAAAAGCCTGGAATCTAAGAAATTAGAATTCTTAGTAGCTTCTACAAACTTCCATTTCCACCTTTTAAAGCAAAAGTCTTAAACGTGTTTGTTCTTCCTATCTCCAATTTCAAACTTAAAGTTTTACACCCTCCCGATTCTTACTTCCAAGAGGTCCATAAAATGATCTGTGATTTCTTGTGGGATGGAAAACGGCACCAGGTTAAACCCCTGTCTGTTTACTTGCCTGTTGAAACCGGAGGTCTTGGAATTAAAAATAATTTCGTCCAGTATCTGATCTTTAAGCAGAGAGCAATTTTAAAGGGTATAACGGTAAATGACACATCCTATTTCCTGCGTAATCCGAGACATTTGGCCTATGATTTTCACTTTAACAATAAAAAAAACTGGTGCAAACTTCAGCCAATTACTGGTTGCTTTAATGTTTTGAAATTCAAGTTTAAAAAATCCCCCAAAACCATCTTAATAACTTTAGCTTGACAAACCAACTTTATTTCAATGAAACTGACTTTCCTTTTTACTTTCGATTGGTTGTATGTCCGTTGGTAATGCTTTGGCCTTCGAAATTGCGCACTCTCCCAATCTTCGTGCTATCCAAGTGCGTAAATTAAGATCTGAGAAAGAACTTTTGAACCTAAGAGTGAGTCAAATTAAAACATAGATCAAAGTTAACTCCAAAGAATTTGAGTTTGAAACTTATGACTCTATCTCCGACGCTAGAATAAGCTTTAATCGCTACAGTGATTCTTCTTTTTTCAAAATTTGAAATCTCCAAAATCACAGAATTAAAGATCTGATCCTTTTGAGATTAGATAAATGGAAAAGATTAAAGTCTTGTTCACTTTCTCTAAGTGAAAAAGGAGTTGTTTGGAGGCTCTGGCATAATGCGCTTATTACTTTCCACGTGGCTAGTATTATGGGGTTAATCTCTAATTCCAAATGCCCGTATTGTTCTTCTTTAAAGCCTGACTGTAGACACGTCATTTTTGCCATTCTTCAAACGATTTATGGAAATTGGTTTGATCTCTGATTGATTTAGTTTTAGGTCCAAATGTAGCTAGACCTAAAGACAGAATGTTTGGAGTTGATGATCCCTTATTTATAAATGAGTTAGTTTTCTTAGCTACAAATGTATTATATAAACGGTTTTTACATAACATAAATAGTGGTGAGGTCGATTATGATTTAGTTACAAAATACAAAATAAGTCTTTATGAGAAAATTTATTTTGAATACATACTTGCGAAAGATGTGAGCAAATTCACATCAAAGGCTTGGAAATTGAATAGGATTTTATTCAGACGCAAATGAAGTTGACAGGATAAACGCAGGGAATTGAATGTTGCAGTTCT
>Ga0194135_10002625_pt1 | contig 10927 bp, 10 predicted proteins | sample LitLau_LLRF_2013_FD_134024 | JGI IMG/M metagenome (GOLD analysis project Ga0194135, IMG submission 134024) | Freshwater sediment microbial communities in response to fracking from North America - Little Laurel Run_MetaG_LLRF_2013 (version 2) | ecosystem: Environmental > Aquatic > Freshwater >... | reverse complement strand
GCTTCTCTTGACTTTTCCTCTTTGGAGATCCATTATCCATTGAACTCACGGAAGGAAGGCAATGTGTTTATTTCCCCTAGGATGTAAAAAAAGCTTTTCTCTGTCCTTTCTACCAGTCTTGATCTGATAGCACAAGAATGGAAATCAAAAAGGGTAGCTACTTCTCTTGAGCTATAACATAGAGTACCAAATCAGCTTTCTTGGAATCAGCCATGGAGAATTTCTTACCGGAGTTCAATCCGATGTAATATGTCCGTATGAACGCTATTACTACTTTGATTTACTTACACAATAGTGGTATGGGATATGGCATGATGAGGATGCTAACTAAAAGACTTTTTCATTCGTATTCATTGAATTTTTCTAATGGAAATGGCACCAGCAGAAGAAAGAAATGAACGAAACCCCACTTGATTCTTCGAATTCGTCGAAGAGGTTATGGACGTGGCGGTGTGTGTGTGAGCATTAGGAATCTTTTTAAGGGTAGAAGGATTTTTTGATCAAAATTACATTGAAATTCTGTAGAAGAAGAATTTTTGTAGACTTTCGTTCGCGTTCACTCATCAAATAGACGCGAGACCTCCTTTTAGTCCTCTAACTCACATTCACCCATACTTTTATACATACACCCCAAATAAATCCTCTTGCCAAAACGAGTCAGAAATGTGCTTTCATATAAAAGCTGGATTACTCACAGAAAGCTTCGTGTTAAAAAGTCTCTCTGAACAAAGTGAAGTGTGAAGATCACAGAATGGAACGGGGCAAATAATATGATATATGAGGTCGTACTGCGTGATCTATCAAGAAGCCAATATATTTGGGGAAAAACTGCTTAAAATCGAAACATTATTTGACATACCTCGTTTATCTACATCAACCATAATCGCCTGATAAAAAGTAGATTCGTGCATCAATTTATTTCATAAAAATAGCGATCTTAAATAAATCCACTCACGTGCTTTTGATTTAAGAATATAACTGCGGGGAGTTTCAGTTCAGTTATTTCAATACATTACTACCTCACTCTTCCTCTTGTACTTCTAGTCACGATACACAGAAGATGAAATAAAGCAATATATATTTCGCTACCACCCAATGATTGATGATTGATCTACTTCTTTACTTTCTCAAACGGTGAAAGAAAGTATAAGGAGACAATTACAAATCACATTCGCGTGTAATATTTCTCGGAGATTTAAGATGAAAAGACTTTTTTATTATGGAAGTCAGGTTCCTCCTTGACAATATACACGATTTAAATCTAAATCTAAATGATACGAGAATTCGTTCCCATACAGGTGTTTGATTTCAGGCATGATTTGGACAGAAATGTAATTTATTTTATTCGATGAACGTATTCGTTCTCTCACTCGACCTTATATTATCTCTAGTTACAAAGAGTCTGAAAAGTTCTCTGCTAGTCCTTCTATGTCAGGAGAAAGTCGAAGGACGAACTTACTCTTCTATATTATATGTACACGATACCGGCGGTGTGGCAGTATTAAGATAAAGTATCTCCGTGCACAGTTTATCTCGAATTGTTTGGCTGTTGACACAAGAGAAGGAAAGGAGAAAAGGAAGGGAAGGGAAGTGAACCGAAAAATTGGTGGCCAGAGGATGGAGGGTTAAAAAGCAATAAACAACTCTATCATTCCACCAAGTGCTTCTCTCTCAAACTTGAAGAAATCTATTGTCATTTTACCCACGTCCGCTTAAGAAGGTACTTTGGATAATTGCAAAAGGAAATCTGCGGATGAATCGTCAAAAATGACATCAAATTAGTCTATGCTGCGCAACGACTGCTACTTCAAAGAAATCGAGTCTTTTTATTGTAAGGATACAGAAGATGAAAAACTTGTGATGAAAAAGAGTAAAAGAGAAAAAGATGAAAGCATTCACAAATCGTACACACACATACACACACAGAGGAGCTTTGTACACAAAACCAAGTTCGTAAATTGATGATGATAACTTGGAGAAACTAGAAGTACTGCGGGTGGTGGTGTACGAATAGCCGCATTAGCTGCATATCGACTAAAGGAAAAATTTATTTTTACCTTTTCATATATTATATACATATATGTGTAAAGGAGTGAGAGCAATCATTCTGTAAGATTCTAGCTATAAGTTAATATTAAACGATGAAGGATATAGTATTCAGAAGGGAACATCATATAAAAGTGAATATGTCTCTCAAGGGACAAGGTTTTAGTGGAGAAAGAAATCACTCAAAGTGGAAAATCGTCAGATTTCTTTTTTATCCTTTCCACAGTAGTCTTCAATCAAATGACATTTCTCTTTCTTCAAACCGCTTAAGCTTTACTACTACTTCTCTTACTATTCACTTAATATTTCAGCTCTAAATAAACTGTCATCTCTCAAAAACTTCATCCTTTCACAGCGCAATTTGCTACTACTATTGCTGCTGTACAAATGGTTGTGGTACAAAAGTTATCAACTAACCAGGACACAATACAATAATGAATCAATGGTGTAAAATCATGAAACTACAAATACATTGAAAGGAATGCAAAGCTAACGTTAATCTCAGGAAGCATTTCAGCATTCTTCGTTCTTACTTTCTTCAATTCTTCATGCAAATGCTTTGGACGCGACTTTCACTGCTCTCGAGAGACAAAGAACGGTTGTTTATATTTGAGCGGGGCAAGTTGGGATTTTTCAGAATCCCGGGAACTTTCAATTTCACCTCATTCCGTCTTTTGGGATAAAATTTTTACTTGTCATTTTCTCCTCTCGTTCTCGCTTTGTCGTCAGTCTCGTCAGTAAGGTTTACGCTGATTTTCCAAAGTTATAATTTTTGGAGAAATTTCGAATTCAAAGACATCAAAATTATCATTGAAGTGTTAGAATAAGGTAAGAAATTTTATTGATTGCATTACTATTGTACAGATCGAGTTTTGTGTGATCGTGTTGGGTGGATGATGATGATGAGGGGAGGTTGTAAAATGTCCCGTTTTGTAACTGTCCTTTCGAGTTCCCGTTGATTGGAGTTTGGATTATATTTCTATTTTTATTCGTAATCTGTTCTTATGATTCAAGTGTATCTAATAGTTTGTTTGTGGCTGTGGGCATAGATAGAGTGACGTTGGAGAGTAAGGGAAAAGTGAAGTATCGATCGCACCTGTCATTAAGTGTCTACTACTACCTACCTGGCACCTGGACTAACTTGGAGGAGGATTAATAAATCCTCTTTTAAATTCATCTGCAGTGCGGTTCCTTCTGGTTCCTTAGTTTGTTTTATTGCTGGCCCAAAACCCATCCCAGTCTTCTGAGGCTCAGCTGGAGATTTGAAGGTGAGTAGATTTGTGGTATATAACTCAAACCTTGTCTGTATGTCAATATAACAGGAAATTAATTACAGCTTCCGTTATTTCTTGTCTAATTAGGAAAGAAGAATCAAGTAAGACGCAGAAATAGTGTGGCCTTAGTGGATTTATGTTGCCTTGTAGTTCCCGACTGTGCAGTAGAATTTCTTTTAGCAAGAGATCTTCGTGGATTACACTTCCAGTTTCATTCTCAGCCAAACACAAATCTAACTACACGGTAAGAAAAACATTAAAAGCTATCTTATGGTGTATTAAAAACCAACCAACAACTATTGTAGTAGCTGGTTTAATTAGTTAATATATAGGCGTTTCTGGGAACTTAATTGCGATAGATCAATGTTCAATTTGTGGATGAGGATAAGAGCATAGGCAATGGTGTGTCAGGATATATTTATGGCTTATACCTGATACAGATAACACAAGTTTTTAAGCCGTATGTAGTTGAACGGGTTTGTTTCTCGCTACCTGAATTTACAATTTGCAAATAATATTGTGACCTTTGGGGTCCCTGCTGATCCTGTTTCTCTGAGAGTGATTATAGTAAGGATTTGTATCTGAAGCAAAAGAGCAATATATTAGAAGAACCGTATTTTTGATCGCAGATGGAACTTTCAAATTCAATTGCTAAGAGATCTGAGTGAATTCAGTGAGGGAAAAAGTTCTTAGATTGTACTCAGAATGTGTCAAGAAAATGTGTAACTCAAAGTCAAGATACCCACAAAGCGACTAAATAAATCATCCGAAATGAACCACCCACACCGTCGGTATTCATCCTACGAAGATGCTCATGTGGACTTCGTAAGCACCGAGGATGGTGCAACTGTAGGGGAAATCCTGAAAGTTCTGCTCTCCATCACACTTACACCGTTACTGTCATCGTTGATTCTGCCTTGGGTAGTGCCTCCTTCCTTCGCTCGGCATGCGGTTCAGGAGCCGTCTTTATTCATGTACATCCGGTCTATCGTTGAGTACCCTTGTATTGTTATCCTGCCCTTGTGGATGATCACAATATTTGCAGGACCAGATGAAACAGGAGCCACCGAGGGAAAGGCAAAACCAAATGATATTGCTGGAATTGTGATTTTAGCAGCTTGCTTTGGAATAATGATAGTTAATTACGGTCTAATCGAGCCGAAGTGGGAAGGATTCCAAATTTGGTGGAATAAAATTAAGCAGAAGCCTTTAACCTCAACTTCTCGGCCGCCCGGTAACAAAGACAAAGACGAGACAAGTAGTAGAAAGGAAAAAGAAAAAGTCCCATGTGGCCAAAGCGAAGAGAAAGTCAAATACACTTTCATCACCAATTATCGTGCCATTGTTACTTACGTCACAGTCCTCGCAATTCTCGCAGTAGACTTCACCATATTTCCCCGCAGATATTCGAAGACGAAGAAATATGGTTACAGTTTGATGGATATTGGAACAGGAACATTTATGTTCAGCAACGGAATCGTAGCACCTGAAGCGAAAGACCGGAAATCTAATTTACGAAAATCTCTGATTTCCTCCCTTCCTCTGTTTATCTTAGGATTCATTCGGTTGATTTCTGTCAAAGGTAGGCTTTCGCTTTGTTCTACATTGAAATGAATTGTCTTTGTCGATAGGATACTAAATTGTCTCGTGTGATAGTTACTAAATGAATCCCCTTTTACGCAGGGATTGAATACCATGAGGTAATCGAAGAATACGGGGTACACTGGAACTTCTTCTTTACTCTTGCGGCCGTCAAGCTTTTAAGTGCCACACTGTTTTCTCTTACTGAACCGTCTAATTCATTGAAGTTGTCTGTTCTGAGTGGAATTGCATATGAAATTTTGTTGGTGAAGTATGATATTCAAGAAGGCTATCTTATGAACTCATCTGTATCACGAGACAGTTTAATAGATGCTAATAGGGAAGGGATCTTTTCTGTCGTTGGATATCTCTCAATTTACTTTGCAAGTGTGTATGTGGGGAAAGTGATATATACTGGGAAGAAAGCAACTATTGAAGAATGGATGGTTTATGCCTGTCGCTCGGGGTTCCATGTGATTCTATTGTGGTTGGTGTTTATGGTCTCAACGGCTTATGGATATCCGGCTTCACGTCGTGTCGCAAATATGAGCTATATCTTATGGATTCTAGCTTCGAACTGCACTGTACTGTGGGTATGCATTGTGGTGAATTTAATGCAAAGTATTGCTCAGCATTCGGGACTTCTTCACGGGCCGTTAATTACATATGAGCTCAACGAGCTGAAGAAGAAAGGAGTGAAGAAAATCAATAACGCGGTAGTAAATGACAAGACGAAAAAGAAATGTTATGGAAAATCCAGTGAGGAGGTACAGGTGGAAGAGAAATTATTGGAGTTGGAAGATAAACTGCAGGAATTCAAGCAATCAGGAAGAGCATCAATCTCAAGTGAAGTTGCTTCCTTGATAGAGAACATTGAAGTGGAACTAGAGCTCATTGGGAAGAAAGTTAAGGAAGAAGAGGAAGAGGAATCGGAAAAAGACAAACAAACCAGAGAGGAAACGACTGAAAGGAATTTAATCTCGCTGCCAGATTTGGCCAAATCTCCAGTGACTTTAGATGCGATTTGTTACAATGGTTTGGGAGTATTTCTTTTAGGGAATGTATTGACAGGACTTGTAAATTGTATGGTGCAAACAATGTACGTACCGGGGTATGTAGGATTGTGTTTCTTGTGGGCATATGCGAGTGTAGTGGCATTGGCTAGTCTAGTTTTACATGCTTACGAAATTCAACTAAAATTTTGGTAGCGTGTTATATGGTGTATTTTAGATCACTAAAATCAACAAATCGTACAAACAAAGTATATGCATAGTAATATAAACAAGTAAGGGGTTCTCTTGTTAACTTTCAGCTGAGCGAAGCCTTACGTTTTCTGAAATTCGTATCGTAACTTCTGAATTCTTGTATGAAATGTATTTAATGTGTATATTTAAAAAAAAATTGTATAATTTTGTATTTTTATGTAAGTGTAAGTTTCCCATAATTCTAAGTGCTATGCTAATAAATTAAGTTCCCAGATCGCTAAGTCAACACTTCTTTGTTACGCGTGTATTAGAATTATTTGAGACGAAAGTGTACCTTGAAGTACAAGATTTTAAGACTGTTCTGCATACATGAATTCTTTTTCGTGATACGCACAGAATCAGAAATATTGACAAAGTCCTTGACTGCTTGTATCATATTTTTATTTTACCTCTTTCAGAGTGTGAAACAGAAACAGTGCCGAAAACCAGTGCTCAATTTCAACTCTCCATCTTATCGTAACTTATCTTCCTGGTCACCAAATTCTATAAAAAAACCTGCGCAAGTGACAATGTCTGGATTTGCCTATCCGGAAGTTGAGAGAGACGATACTGTCGTAGACGAATACCATGGAGTTCAAATCAAAGATCCCTACCGTTGGTTGGAAGATCCAGACAGCGAAAAAACAAAGACATTCGTGGATGCTCAAAATAGCATAACTGTTCCGTTCCTGGAGAAATGCGAAGTAAGAGAACAAATTGGGAAGCGCCTTACCCAACTCTGGAACTACCCAAAGTACTCCTGTCCTTTTAAGAGAGGACAAAGGTACTTTTATTTCAAAAACACGGGGCTGCAAAATCAGAGGTAAATATTGATAACTTTTGAGGTTTAAACGAAGATATTACGCACATGTAAAATCAAAATTATTTTCGGTCTACTTAGTGTGATTTATGTCCAAAATTCTGTGGAAGAAGATGGAGAAGTATTCTTTGACCCGAACTCGTTGTCCGAAGATGGAACGGTGGCCATTTCCACATACAAATTTTCTGATGACGGAGAAACTTTTGCTTATGGTTTGAGCGAGAGTGGTAGCGATTGGATAACTATCCATTTCAAGAATGTGTCAACCAGAGACAAATATCCTGAAGTATTAGAGAAAGTGAAATTTTCAGGAATTGCATGGAGTCATGATAATAAAGGCATTTTTTATGGTGTAAGTATAACTTAATTACGATGACTTTATACACTTGTAGACTTTATACACTTTCGAGCACTCAGGGGTATACTGTTACTAATAAAAATCATGACTTCCAGAGATACCCAGCTCAGGAAGGAAAGACAGATGGATCTGAGACAACTTCAAACGAACATCAAAAACTGTATTACCATCGTTTAGGTACAAATCAGTCAGAGGTAAATTGTCGAATTGATTTTTTTGAATTAAACGATAGAAGAGCATTTAATCACCTGGTTCCTGACTTATTACAGGATGTTTTGGTTGTGGAATTTCCGGATAATCCCAAGTGGAGAATCGCTGCGGAAGTATCAGACTGCGGAAAATACTTGATTGTTTGCCCTCAACAAGACTGTCGAGACAACTTAGTCTATTATGCTGATATAAGTGAAGCAATGAAAACAGGAATTCAATCTAAAATCGAGTTAACTCCTTTAGTGACAAAATTCGAAGCGGATTATGATGTAAGTTTTCATAATGCTTGTTGATTTCTCCCAATATTTCTAGTTTTGTAAAAACATTGTTTTCTGGATTCAGTATGTGACGAATGTGGGATCGACTTTGTACTTCAGAACCAGCAAAGGAGCTCCAAATTACCAGGTCTCTGGAATCGACGTGTCTAAGCCAATATCTGATAATGCGTGGACTACTCTTGTTCCTGAACACCCTAAGGATGTTCTCGATTGGATTTCTTGCGTCAACGAGTAAGTTAGAGTTTACATCTTAAATCTGTCTAGTCCTGCATTTTTTTATTAAACAATGTTATCTTTTAGAGACAAACTTTTGGTTTGCTACATTCATGATGTCAAGAACACTCTGGAATTACGAAGTCTACATGACGGTAGCCTTATTCAGCAATTTCCTTTGGAGGTTGGAACTGTGACTGGGTATTCCGGGAAACGGGAGCACTCAGAATTCTTCTACCAGTTCGCATCGTTCTTAAGTCCTGGTCGAATTTATCATGTTGATCTGAGTCGTCATCCGTTTGAAGCCAAGGTGAAACTGCAGTTCAAACAGCAAATGTATTTTTGGGGGTAATTTGTTAAATAAAAAGTACTTCACTAATTTTTAGCTGATTCGAGAAGTTCGTTTGGATGGATTCGATCCATCCATATTCACCACGGAACAAATATTTTACCCCAGTAAGGACGGTACACAAATTCCGATGTTCATCGTGCGAAAGAAGGTAATACATTAAGTTACTGGCAAATTTTTAATCCCCGCCATCGCCTTAGAGAGCCCTTCTTCCAAGAAAAGGATAATTCCATCGTATGGAAGCTGGGCGCGAATCATTCGAAGGGACTATCCTTAAATGGGTTTTCTAGGGGCATGGTGGGGATTATAGAATGCGCCAATAACTTTGGCATTAGCTCTAACAAAACCTTTAAGCCTCGTGTATTGTATCTTATGCAATTATTAACATACCTTATGCGTATGATTTACAGGATATTCAGCTAAATGGAGAGAATGTTTGTCTATTATACGGTAAGCACTTTTTATTATAATGCAGAGAACAGACAGGGTCATCAGGGCTGCAGCAATTATAATAATAATGTACAAATGCGTTCTGTTTACGTAGGGTATGGTGGATTCAACGTAAGTGTTCAGCCTACCTTCTCAGTTACCCGACTGGTTTTCATGCAGCACTTTGATGGCGTTGTCGCTATCCCGAATATCAGGGGAGGAGGGTAAGTTTCAAATTTGCCTTTTCTAATCTGTGTTATTTAACTGATAAGCTCATGTGTACTATAGTGAATACGGGGAATCTTGGCATAATGGAGGACGGTTGTTTAACAAACAAAATGTATTCGACGATTTTCATGCTGCGGCTGAATATTTGGTGGATAAGAAGTATACCAAATCTTCAAAGTTGGTGATTCAAGGTGCCTCAAATGGTGGCTTGCTTGTCGGGGCTTGCATTAATCAACGACCAGAATTGTATGGAGCAGCTATTGCTCAAGTGGGGTAAGTATTTAATGTAATGTAGCATACAGGCTGTATAACAACATAAATTCATTCTTTTAAATCACCTTCTTTTGTAACTGAAGTGTGATGGATATGCTCCGCTTTCACAAGTTTACCATCGGCTACGCCTGGTGTTCGGGTAAGATTGAAATAGTTATTGGTGACATTTAAAGAGTACCATATTGAACGATTTTTTGTATGCAGATTACGGTTGTTCTGATGACAAGGCCCATTTCGAGAATCTAATAAAGTTTTCTCCGATTCACAATGTTGAGATGCCCAATAATGGAAATTCGCAGTATCCAGCAGTTTTGTTATTGACGGCTGACCATGATGATCGTGTGGTTCCTTTGCATTCATTCAAGTATATTTGCGAGCTCCAGCGCAAGATAGGGTCCAATCCGAACCAAGTAATTAATGATTTACATTAAGGAATAATTGTTTTAGTTTGTATATGAAACAAACCTATTTATTTGATGTAGACAAACCCACTGCTCATTCGAATTGAAACAAAAGCAGGTCACGGTGCTGGAAAACCGACAGCGAAAGTGGTAAGTATATAAGCATCTAATCATGACAATCGAGATAGCATGTTACCAGAAAGATACAATCTGAAATTTCGTTTCTTTCAGATTGAAGAACACACAGACATTTTGAGCTTCCTAGTTCAAACTTTGGGAATCAAATTCTCCCCACTTTGATTATCCCGTTTGTATATTTCTAAAAAATTGTAAAACATTTCAAATTTCAATTGATCGGGTGGGCAATCAATCCATCCCTAACCTAAATTCGATTAGCACCAATCCTGTTAAATATGTATCTTATTTCTTACTGCAACATGTGCTTACTTTTACTGTATTTACATACTGAAGTGTATGTATCATTTTTAAGTACAATTGAAAGAAGTTGTCGTGTTAGTGTAATAACCAGAAAAGTAATAAAAACATTGATCACTACAATCTTGTAACTCACTCTTAAGTCCGAAATGATTATTGGATAACCAGACTTCAAGTTGTCTTCATTGTTGATGTTGCTGAGCTTGGCATTAGCATTCTTTGATTTGGCACTGTTAGCACCAATGTTATGTTCAGTCTAGAAACAGTTCTGTTGTAGAAACTATCACTAGAGACATATTATACTATCTGGCATGCCTGAGCAATTACTCTTCCTGAAGCTTATGATTTTTACTATTGAACAATTGAAAAATAGTGAGTATAATTCTGTGATAAGTTTTTGGGGTTATATGCGAGTCTGAGTCATTATTGCGAGTCGGCTAAACTCGCTGCCGATGTTGAAATCTGGTGAGTCTATATGATCCTGTCAAAATACTGGGCATCAAGTACAGCGGTGTGAAGTAAGCAGGCTCAGCAGGTTCGAATTTTTTCGGTGTGAAGTAAGCAGGCTCAGCAGGTTCAAACTTAGAGAATTTTTAAAAATTTTTTTCAACTCAACCGAGCCTGCGAGCCTGCTAGAATAACATAGCAGGCTCAGCAGGTTCAAACTTAGAGAATTTTAAAAAAATTTTTTCAACTCAACCGAGCCTGCGAGCCTGCTAGAATAACATAGCAGGCTCAGCAGGTTCAAACTTAGAGAATTTTTAAAAAATTTTTTCAACTGAACCGAG
>Ga0194135_10002624_pt1 | contig 10928 bp, 8 predicted proteins | sample LitLau_LLRF_2013_FD_134024 | JGI IMG/M metagenome (GOLD analysis project Ga0194135, IMG submission 134024) | Freshwater sediment microbial communities in response to fracking from North America - Little Laurel Run_MetaG_LLRF_2013 (version 2) | ecosystem: Environmental > Aquatic > Freshwater >... | reverse complement strand
TCCACAAGTCAACGTGTTTCCTTACTAGTATTTTACAAAGCAGAAACTTAATAACAACTAAACCAAATAAAACTAGATTGGTTAAGTTTCCAAAATCCTTTTTAATACCCAAGTTGGACTACGAGAGGCGTGAGAAAGAACTTGGGAGATAAAATTTAGTTAAATGAGGCTTTTGCCTACTCTGTGGTACATTATTTTAAATTGGCGTCGTATTCCATTAGAGTCAAGACTAAAAACTTCAGTACATTAAATTAAAATCGGTAACCGCGCTTATTTAACATTTAAATTATGGTAGAGTGAAAAGAGAAATTTCAGGTTACAAAATTTCAATGGCAATTGAAAGCGTTTAATTTTAGTCGGTATACAGTGGACTCGCTCTCTGCATCTCCGAATGTCGTTCAATTCAAATGCAACATTTCAGAGTTATCTTGATTTGCCGCATCTAACCGATCCCGGAAATTCCAGACTATATAAGGCAGTAATATAGAAAAAGAGACAACATGACATAACTAAAAGGAGTCTTTTCCTAAAGCTTATTTTAAGGATAAAATTAATTTGAAATGAGTCAACCACTTTCCAGGGTTTCAATTAAGGTTAGGTTATTGAATATTGAATGGGGTTTAATAAGTTGGAAATGGATATTTTTAATTTCCTGTGCTACCTTGAACATAGCACCGCCTGCGTATAATGGGCTTTGGATTTATTAAGTAGCGTATAAGCTACTTTATTTTATTCTTCATTGGCTCCTTGACTGCTGGACTGCGGGAATTATCCCAACCAAGATGCTCCTCTCAAGGAAATCGCTGTCCTACATCCGCCTTCTGAACATTTTCTACCACTTTTTTCTTATAAACACCTACTACGAATTTACGAAAGGGGGAAAGAATCTCAGCGTTTGGAGGGATCCCCAAGGCTTCCGCGAGAAGTTGTCACCCATCATCCTGTCCCTGTGAGTTGGGGCGCAGGCGGCCGTTTTGACTGTCAGTTGCTGCTACGAGTGGGCCCAGTTCGAACGTATCCCTTTTTCTGCAAGAGTCCTATTTATTATACACTTCCAGCTATACCTTTCAGTCATTTTGATCCAAACTTTTCTCATTCTACAGCGAAACCAATTCTTTAATATAAATTCGAGCTTGTTTAGGATGAATAACAAATTTGGTAAGGCGTTAAATGGCAAAACAATGATAGTTTTACAAAGCAATTACTATGTCTATCAATTAAGGAATGTTCCTGGATTTGAAAGATGAGCTGAAGAATGACGAAGCGGAGCGCGTATCCTCAAATGCATAACATACACGCATTCATCACTTGTCCTTATTTATTCAATTCTAGCTGACATTCATTTTCTGAGTTTAATACATGAAATTTTTACTTATTTATTTTCGGAAACTGCTGCACTGGCTACGTTTGGGCTTGGTTTCTGTTACATTGCGGCCGCTCTAATCGAATGGATAAGCGTCGCCCACTTGGTAATTATACCCGTTTCGATGGTGGTCCATTCAGACTTGTTCAAAGGGAAAAGGTAATTTATCCTTTTTATTACGTTTCTATTAATATTGAGATCCATTTTAAGGATTCATTTTATTAGACAAAAGGTGGAGCTCAAGTTCAAGCGTGGCTTCGTTCCTCACTACACGGCTGCCTTTGTTTGGGCCAAAGTCTACACTGCTGATTTTGCATGGGCGTTTTCACTGATCCTAACTCAGTTCCTGTGCACAGCCACTGTGCACTTGTTCTGCCTTATTCATTGCTACCAAGAGTGCGGACCAATCTTGACCGCACTACCCATTGTTATTATCGTAGTAAAAATTTGGATCTTACTTTTGAACAACGATGAATGTCGCGGAGTGCAAGATCCGACAGGGACTACTCGGCTATGGCTACTTCCCTGCATACCATCGGGGGTTATTAACGCCGCTGCGGCTGCCATTCAAACCCTTCCTCAAAATTGGACAAGAAACATTTTTGCTCCTCCTCGGAGTGGTTCTGTCGAGAACGGTAGACTTGGTCTTACTCTATCGATACTAAGAACCCATAGTGGTACACTAAATATGTATACAACTAGTTCATCTGCGCCTATTGCCTGGCCCTTAAATGTATAAATTATTTACCTTTAGTACTAAACCACGGTGGCCTCTTTACAATTAAAGTAAGTCTGTTTTTCAGAAGCGCGACTTCCTTACCACAAAAAAGCTTGGGCCAATCTCAAAAGTCGACTATTGGACCACCTTTCTGCTGTGTGCCATTTCGCAATTAAAGCATTTGTCGGTAAAACTAAAAGGTAAACCCTTGTGATACAGGAGACTGGTTGAGGAATTAAGACTCAATTTGCAAGTAAGTAAAAACTTTGCATCTCAAGAAATTTCGCCACAACCCGCAATAGAGAATTGATTAACCCGCCCTCAAATTAGTGACAAGCATCAGAATATTTTGGCGACAATATAGGTAACCTGTTAAGGAACTAGTTAAGCAAATCCACTACTTAACTCATGGAAAGCTAGAGTAGAGAATTTATTTTTTGACAAGATTGTTTATGTTAATAATACTGATAATACTGTAGCGTGTAGCATTAAAGTGTAAATTAGTTTCAACACGACGGTATACAAGATGTATAAGTACATTCCAACATGGAGTTAAGAAGATTCACATATTAGAACTGGTTTAGGTTAGGTTAGCCTACATCAGAAAGCGGGCATTGGGAAATTTAATTAATTTTTTAGGTTAAAAGGGCAGGAGTGATTTCCCAGTATTTGGTTTGGTAAATGTTATTTTAAACTGATCAGAATGTAATGATGAGCTTGATTAATAATTTGACAACCACATTCTTTATCAAGGACGGAAAGGTTTTCTTTGTCACGTAGTAAGCCCCTCCCATTTTCCATCGCATTTGGCGACAGGATATCCTAAATTGAGGTGAAAGTATCCTGATGTGGGCCTTTGGGTACTTCCCAGAACTGGTCCCCACGGCAGAGAGGAGTTCCATGATGGCAAAATAAAGAAAGAAAGTGACCAGCCCAATTAACGCAAATAGAATTACGATAAAGGGGTTGAAATGATGTCCCAATTTGACCAAAAAGAATCCAATGGTTATCAACATGGCTGCCGCCGCACACTGTGCTCCAGGACAGACAATTCGACTCATCGTCGTCACTTCCTCATGGAGTAGCTGAAGGGAACGGTAGAGTAGCTCACAATCCCTCACTCGTGCCTCACTGCCCTCTCGCTTCACCCTAAATGTAGAATGGAAAAGTAAGGTTTTGAACTTTTATTTCTAAACATTCGTTGTTCGGATACGAAAGCCTAGTTACATTGCTTACGCTTTGTTTCTCATCCTGAGCCAGCGGTTCGGTGAGACCTGAATGAAAATGCAAGCGGTGAAGAAGGTGAGGACTTGGATCCAAAGCAAAGTACAGAAAAGGACACCGGACGCAATGGCTATAGAGATGTGAAGTCCAAATAAATTTGACATCCATCGTACGAATTTGATGACTTCCCAGCCTTGTGAGAATACGATGATGAATCCCGGAAGTTCGACCAAGGGTGAGATGAGGACGCAACCATACATGACCATGAACAGTTTCTCCAGCCCGTCACGCTGGGGGGTCTTCACATGAAATTTCTCCTCTGTCAACATTACGCGGAAATTAAAATAAACTGTGCTGGTAATTTCTTGTGTTGAGTTCTTACGAAATTTCTTGTTGAGTTGGAGCAAGTTGTTCATGTGTTTCACTGCATTTTCAGATTCAGTGCAAAGGAAATGCTGGATGAGGGCGGGAATGGCTAAAATGCAGACGAGGCAGATGCTGGAGAGTACCTCTGCCGTAGACGGCGAACCAAAGACAGCAACTCCAAGGAATACTGATGGAATAGCGGCTAAGCAGGCACTCATGGAATATGCCACGACCTTCCAGTAATGGATTCCGAGCATGGGGATGCGTGTAGCCTTCATCACAAATTTATATGATTCTGAGTCAAAGGCAATGGGTGAGAGCCACAATGAGCTTGTAATGGCATACGTCAGTTTTACAAAAGCAAATGTCTCCACTGCAATCATGACTGACTGACCAACACGGGTAAAATACGCAATAAACACTAACCGTCTTCTTTCGGAGCAATAAATTTAGAATGGTCGATAAGGTGTTTCTCTCCTTCATTTGCAAAATTGTTGGGTAAAATATTTAGAATCTTTTCCCGGGAATGAGGCGGAACTTGTAAAATAACAACCGCCGCATAATTCAAAATTCATTGGCAGTATTGATCCAATGCAACATGGTGGCTTTACAAACTTGAGTTTTTGGAGAAGTGAAAGCTGATCATATTGCTTTAAAAAGACATTTTGAGTATAATGGAGTACTTAGAGGTTGCTAATGAGTCGTGAGATACAAATATGTTACCCTAGAGATGTTGAAGTGGCATCAATCTTGCCATTTTAAAAGTACTTTCATCGGAAAGATTAGAAAAGAGTTGACTGGAAAGGGTAACGCTCAACTCTAGAAATAACTTAAATTAGGTATGGCCAGCTCTATTAAATTGAAAAACGTGGAACTCGTTTCAATCCTTACATGCGGCTATCAACTTTAATACAGAGAAGAAAAATCCACCAAAGTCAAATTCTGGCCTTACTATAGTCATTTTTGAAATGAGTCTATTATTAACTATGTGGATCAGGCTTCTAGGCTAATAGGCAGAGTCACATAGACATAATATTTGACATTGGCATCGTATCCCAATAGAGTCAGAACGGAAGATGTTCAATACATTAAATAAATTATTATTAAAGACTGAAAAGAGAAATTTCTGGTTATAAAATTTCAATGGCAACTGAAAGTTTTATTAGAAGAAAGGATTTCCATTTGCCATTTTTATCCTTTTAGTAATTAGTAATTTAATTTAGTACGAAGTTGGATTCTATTGGACTCGTTCTCCGCATCGCCCGATGCCGTTCATGTCAAATCCAACATCTGGATTAGCCGCATTCACCCAATCCTAGAAATTCCACGCTAGGCGGTAAAGTCAAATCTTCTTATAGCGACATAGGTTGTAACGACATCTGCCGTTATAACGTCGGATTTTTAGGCTTTACATTCCTCTTACGTAGGTTTTAAATTCTAAATTCATAATTAAAACGACATAGTTTATAACGACAACTTGGCTATAACGCCGTGATTTATACCTCAAATTTTCGGATTTAGCTAAGTATTGACTTGGCTCTTGTCCATAGGCAAATGCACCTCATTGGCATAAAAAGTAAAAATGTGAATGAGGTTTTGCTAGGCACTACACACTTGGCATGAGATTCTCCGCCAAAGTTTATGACATGCCAAAAAAAAGTAGATTCTTTTTGCTAGCAAAACAGAAAACCTCCAAAGAGGTTATTTTTGCTAGGAAACACTCTCACCGCCAAAAACTGTATCTATAAATTCAAACACATGCAGTTCGAGGAATATCTGTTGCAAAACCCAGGTTCACATTACGGACCGCGTGTTTTGGAAAGTGTTCAAGAGGTGAGGGGAACTTTTTTTCTCAGGGTGACACAATGTCAATGCCTTTGCGAGAGGAGTACCCATTACTCCATAGTAAACCCCATTAGCAAAACCTGTCAAACTTCTTGTTTTTCCTTCTGAATTTTAACAGGCAGAAATTGTTTAGTCAAAACTTTTTGTTGATGAATGTCAACGGCAATGAAGTGAACATTAACCTTTCATAACGCCATTTCTAGGAATTTTTCATAAAACTGTGTAACCTTCTGGTCTGAAAGAAATTGGAACCTTGACAGACTAACCACAGAATTCAAGATTCCAAAGACAAAACTGCCTTGGTTTACAGTTATAACCACCTTCTACGCATTCGGAAACAACCGAATGTGGCACTCCAGTTTCATTTATACTCGCGACATCAAGGTCAGACCACAAATTCAGTAAATAAATTTCAATTCAGAATCGGTTATGTATATGGTCTAACTAACATCACCGCCAAGGGCTTGAAGATTACTACCTGGAACACTCCCGTTTTGAGGCCACATTCTCACAAACAAAATCTAATTTTTAAGGCCTGTGAGTTTTTGAAACCCAAAAATTCCAGGGCTCTTGAATTCAGTGGCCCCAAAAATTTAGAGGCCCTATAAGCGGTTGCTTTAGGTTCGTACTCCCGAAGGCACGCCGCACCGAAATTTAGCATAGGAACATTTTATAACGACGGGCTGTCGTCATTACCATGAAGGAGGTTGCAACGACGCCTCTTCATAACGTCCAGAAGCTCGATCTCCCAGAGCGGACGTAACAAAAAGGTTTGACTGTATTAACAAACTTTGATTATTTCATTCATGTGGGCCTTTTTCACCAATTTGGGGTTCAGTTATCTTTGTCAAAATTTAAATATTTTAGTATTTTTTCAAGTTCAGCATTTCCTTTCTCCAAACACTTTTAAAATACCGTGGCGGGTAACATTGCCATCTAACCTCCAGCAGTTACCCTTTTTCTGCCACTACACCTATATATCTGCTTTATTAAACAATTTTCCGGGGACTCTACATTTGCTGTTGCTTTTTTTAACTTATCAGAAAGTAATGATGAGCTTGATTAATAATTTAACGACCACGTTCTTCATCATGGACGGAAAGGTTTTCTTTGTCACGTAGTAAGTCCCGCCCATTTTCCATCGCATTTGGCGACAGGATATCCTAAATTGAGGTGAAAGTATCCTGATGTGGGCCTTTGGGTACTTCCCAGAACTGGTCCCCACGGCAGACAGGAGTTCCATGATGCCAAAATAAAGAAAGAAAGTGACCAGCCCAATTAACGCAAATAGAATTACAATGAAGGGGTTGAAATGATGTCCCAATTTGACCAAAAAGAATCCAATGGTTATCAACATGGCTGCCGCCGCACAATGTGCTCCAGGACACACAATTCGACTCATCGTCGTCACTTCCTCATGGAGTAACTGAAGGGAACGGTAGAGTAGCTCACAATCCCTCGCTCGTGCCTCCCTTTCTTTCCGTTTTACCCTAAATGTGGAATGGAAAAGTAATATTGTCAATTTCATTTCTCATTTCTACAAATCCGCGTTTGGATTCGAGTATTTCCTTGACTAACGCTTTGTTCCTCATCCTGAGCCAACGATTCGGCGAAACTTGAATCAAGATGCAAGCAGTAAAGAAAGTGAGGACTTGAATCCAAAGCATAGTGCAGAAAACTACACCACCCACGATGAATACAGACGTGTGAAGTCCAAATAGATTTGAGATCCATCGTGCGAATTTGATGACTTCCCAGAGAATACGATGACGAATCCCGGAAATTCGACCAAGGGTGAGATGAGGACGCAACCATACATGACCATGAACAGTTTCTCCAGCCCATCACGCTGGAGGGTCTTCACATTAAATTTCTCCTCTATATCAACATTATGCAGAGAATAAGGTAACTCGTTGGTTATTACTTGTTTTGGGTCCTTACGAAACTTTTTGTTGAGATGGAGCAAGTTGTTCATGTGCTTCACTGCATTTTCAGATTCAGTGAGAAGGAAATGCTGGATGAGGGTGGGAATGGCTAAAATGCAGACGATGCAGATGCTGGAGAGTACCTCTGCCGTAGACGGCGAACCAAAGACCGCAACTCCGAGGAATGCCGATGGAATAGCGGCTAAGCATGCACTCAGTAAATACACCACCACCTTCCAGAGGGGGAATCCGAGCTTGGGGATAAGTATAGTTTTCATACCAAACTTATTTAATTTGAGGTCAAATGCAATCGGTGCGAGCGAAAATGAGCTCGTAATGGCAAACGTCAGTTTTACAAACGCAAATGTCTTCACGGCAATCATGACCAAACAAGAAGGGTAAAATACGGGTTAAATTCTAACAGGCCTCTTATTCTGAGCACCGAACTTAGAATGATGGATTAGGTGGATATGGTTTTTTCAATTCTCGCAATGATTGCTTAAAATATTAAAAATCTTTCACTGGGAATCAGGCGGAACTTATAAAGTAACAACCGCGGGAATCCAAAATTCGTTTCGGGGAGCTCTAAAAATATTTTGTTGAGAAATGGAAACCCGAAAATATTTCTTTGCAAAAGATATTTGCTCAACTGAGCAAGAAAACTCAAAAAAAATATATTCCTCTAAATGGCCTTCATGTGGCAATTTGAGAAAGCTTTTAGGAGATTCGAAAGAAGTGGTCTAGCCAGGGCTTTCACTCAAGACAATATAAATTGTTTAAGGCCAGTGCCATTAAAAGGAAAACATGGTAATGCTTTCAGGAAATATGACTTTAAGCTTTAATTCGGAAACTACAAATCCGCCAAGTTTGAATTATTTCTCAACTTTTCTGTATATTTGTTCTAAATCAAATGTTCGATATCCCTTCATAGATAATTGGAAAAATAAACGATCAATCCGACAAATAATAAGATCCGTACATACAAAGTGTGCTGTAAAGAATTTCTTACTTTTAAAGAAATTATTTAATCCCCTTGTACTTTCCCTCCATTTCTAATAATAAAATTAAGTAGAATCACATTTGTCCGCCTACCAAATCCAATCCGGAAGAAGAACTCCAATCCGGAATTCCCACTAGGAGCGTTATATTATAGTGTTATACTGTTTCGTGAATTTGGATCATTTGAGCTTCATTTCCTGCTAAAAGCTTTTCATATTAGAAACTAATTAGCGAAAGTAGGCTTCTGGTCGTTATTACTTAAGCGTGTCTGCCTAATTCGCTCCGGGTTAGGCTTAATTGATCGAGTAAATTTATTTTTTCCCTTTTAACTCTGAAATTCTACCAAGCTACAAATTGCGAAAACAAATCATGTATTACACGCCAAGGTAATGGATAGGAGAAAGTCACTCGGGTCTGGAGTGTTGTGAATAGAGAAAGAAAAGTCAGTAGACTCATTTCGAGGGAACATGATGAAGCGTTTGGCATAACTTCCATGCAACTACTCCGACAGAGAAACAAAAACATCAATTTGAGAAGACTGTTTTGAGATTTGGGGAAGAAAGAATTGTGGTGAAATATGGTGATCATTACTGAATTACCGCACTACCGAAACAATATCCTAACCCAAGCAAGCAGAGAGGATAGTAGTGATGGATTCATCACCGTCGTTCCTATCCGACAAGCACCTCGTGAAGCTGGTCCTCATGGTGAGCAGGAGGAAAAACAATTACAAGTTGAAGCAGAGGAAAGCGGCCGCGGTACGTGCTGTTGCTCCCACGGCTCCAGCTGGAGAGAAAGCAATGTGTGGTGGTGGGAACCAAAACAGGAACGACTCCCAATTGAATTTGTTTGGGACACTTCATTACACGGCTTAAAGGTAATTTTGTAGACAGTACTTTAGTTCCAAAGACCCGCTGGATATCGAGAGGTTGGGCTTGGCAAAGATTTTAAAATTTAACCAAACTCTGAAATGGTTCTAAAAACCCACAAAATGTTTTTTTTAGTACGTCGGCCAACCCCATCGACATGTTTCCGAGAGGTACATTTTAGTTTATTGTTTATTTACGCAACGATCGGAGACTTATAGACGCCAAATCTTTTGACATTTCAGAATTTTCTGGTTACTTGCATTTGTCACAGGCGTCATTTGTGAGTGTTTGAAATAAAATTATAATAAACTCTTCTCATTTTAATGAAAAAACAAACGCGTTAACTCAACTGAAATCAAGGTGCCGTGTTCCTGATTTATGGGATCTATGAGAGGTTCAGCAAGAGTCCGGCCATTGTTGCCTTCCAAGACAAAGAAGTCTACGTATTCCAAATCCCGTTTCCTGCTATCACGATTTGCAACGTAAATAGCATCCTGCGGAATAAGGCAGAACTGTATCGTCGGTAACTTTACTCACTTTCTGTCTTTGTTAAACTTAAGATCGTGACTTTCTTGGATGTTTATCAGCCAGACAACTTTTGCCAATTGTTAGAAATGCACTTCGGGCGGATGCCACTGAGAAGGACAAGATTTATTTTAGGCTCACTGAACACATCTGCGCCGTCGCGGCGCCGAGTTTTAGTCAACAATTAAATTACTACATTGCGGAAACGCGGGAGAAGTTGGTGACAACCGTACACACCACCACTACAGAAACCACAACCGTAGGCGGAACGGAAACTTCACAAAAATAATCTTTCATTCACAGTTGTGTATGTGTAATCTTTTCCGTAAATTTGCTGTTTTTCAGTGTTGCACTTTTAGTATGATCCCACAATCACTCCTGGAAATTTACGGGTAAGAATTTGCTGGGATTTTAAAGGAATTTCCAAAAATTCAAAAACGCTTCTTATAGACCTAAATCCTCTGCCGTCTCTCCAGTGTTAACAGGAGAGAAAAGTGGGCGGGCCTTCTCTGATTGGCCATGGCCTTAGAATTCAAACCTGGGAAGCGGGAAAGGCTTTCTGTTATTGTTTTCACATGCGTTTTTTCATGAGTTTAGCATTTTTAAATCATTTCTCACTGCTCAGAGCCGGTACTTAGCCATAACTACTCATCTAATTGATAGTAATGTCCTCAGGTGAGAAACTACAGTGTAACCTTTGATAACTTTTGCAATTAAAAACTTAAGCAGCTATGTATGCAGGGATTTTGGGAGTCCAGACAGAATTATCAGCTCTGTCCTGGAAAGACGACATGAGGAATTGGCCTACCGTGACCTTGGAAATGATTGACAAGTTCCTACTCACTACAAGAGCACCGGACGGAAATGCTGAGGATGCAAGGAAGAGCTCGCAGGCATTCAACTATCTTTCAAGTGGCTGGGTAAGGTAGAACTGGGTAGAAATTCAGAACACAGATAATACAACCGTGACTAAATTTATCAAACCCTTAATAGGTTGACACCATTCTACTGGCTAAATGCGATGGAAATTTATACTTGAAGGGGAACGTATGTCCTTCTCAGAGTCTGAACAAAAATTGGCACCGTGCTCTGGT
>Ga0194135_10002623_pt1 | contig 10929 bp, 10 predicted proteins | sample LitLau_LLRF_2013_FD_134024 | JGI IMG/M metagenome (GOLD analysis project Ga0194135, IMG submission 134024) | Freshwater sediment microbial communities in response to fracking from North America - Little Laurel Run_MetaG_LLRF_2013 (version 2) | ecosystem: Environmental > Aquatic > Freshwater >... | reverse complement strand
TAACTCTTCAGTGGAGGATCTTGTAACGGAAAATGTTGTCTACAATCCTACAAGTATTCTGCATAAACTTTCCACTTGTGAACAAATAACGGCCCTGAACTATCTATATGTACAGATACGTCTTATGTGTATAGCATGCTGTGTGTCTTGTATTTACACTGAATCTCCAATGCTGTTGCTTTCACAAGAAACATTTGTGTTGTGATGTGGTGTAAAGCCAGGAGTTAGCCAGAATGGAAATGGACAGAAGAAGGGGAATAGTGTAAGTCTCATCTTGAAATCCGTGCACGAACTTTGATTCCTGAAATACGTATACCTTCAAAATACCAAGAGGAATTGTACCACTCGCGTTTATGCCTCTGAAGAAATACCTTGTAGGAAAGGATGACTGCAAATGATCAGACGCATCTCACACGTGTACTCTCTACATCTCTCTCTCTCTCTCTCTTTGTCTGTCCACTGTACACTCTGGAGAAAGTCTCTTTAAACCAAAAGAGACTTAAAGCTGAACCATACTCACAGATGACCAGTATAGCATGATCATCTTCAGTAGAAACGTGTCTGAAACTTAATGCATACACTCGTACGAAAGCAATTATTTTTAGTTCTTCTAATCATAATAATAATCCTGATGAGAAAGATATTTCAAGAACAAAAGACTCATTTCAATTTCAGAAGATAAAAAATGAGGAAATAGCTTTTTGCTTCGCTCTCTATCTTGACTATAATATTAAGAGAGAGAGAGAGAGACGACATGTCATCTCCTTTTTCTTCGCATTGATTAAAAACGAAGTAGACTTGGAACAAAGCCCAAATAAACCTCTCATCTGTCATGCTAAGCTTAATTAAAAAAGTATCTAATCCTCTCTCTCCTCGTTCTTCATGGCTTTCTCTTTTCTTGGAGTCAGTACATAAAATATCTTCCAAGCCTTGCTTTCTTTTCTTTCTCCAACCTTATCTTTACATGCATAATATTTCTTCCTATAGTAATAAATTTTTGTACTTAAAAAACTCTCCACTCTCCTCTCTCTCTGTATGTTTTACACATGAGCTATAAACGTACATACGTACATGTAGTAAATTTCAATATTTAAGCTTTAAAGCTTTATATTTATAATCCTCGAGCTTGCTGTATGTAAGTGTGTGTAAGTGCTGAGTTGAGAAAACATTTTAGAGCCTAGTCGGGTGCAATATTTTATTGTTATTCGTTACTTTCTCCATGTTGACTCGTGTGTACGTACATCTCGGTAGACGACACAAATGGGAAATTACACACGGAGTATAAAGATATTTATCCACAAACATATTATACACAACCCATTCTGCTAAAATGAGCCATTATTATTCGGTGCAAGGAAACTCTTACGTGGGACGTAGACTCGTTCGCGTATAAAAATATTACACAGGACATGATACACACAAGACTACCTTTTGTTCGTACATGGCTCGTTGTTCGTGTCTTTTTTATTACTTGTAAGGTTCGGTTTCATATCTCCAGGCTTGCCATATCTATCTCGTTTCCTATTTCATCCGTTAAGGTTTCGTCTGAACAAATCTATTTCATTCAATGGGTATATATTATATGTATATGAGATGGTTCCTATCCTTGAAGGTTGGTCATAGCCAGACGGAAACTCTTCTTTTCAATTTCCTTCAATTCAAAACCTTGTAGTGAAAGGTGGTTTCTTGTGTAACATCTAAATTGCAATCGAGACTGAATAAATAGAGAGAAGTTTTTTTTTTGGTAAATTCGCAACATTGTATGAAATTGAGAGATGTAGTAGGAAGAGAACTTCAATTTGGTCTTTTTAAGAACTCGGCCGAAGGCACGAAAGTTTAATCCGTCGATCATCATATAATACAATAAAACTTTCTCTGCCTTTCCTTATTGCTTGCTTTCTCTCGTCCAAGCATAGATTAAGTAATTCGCAAGATCAATTCAAGTGAAAAGATATCGAAGGCACAAACACAAGGCTCACTTTCTCCGTTTTACTTTATCGTTCATTTATTTATGGAAAGTTTAACATTCCAGGTATATACTTTCTCTTTCCATTTTCTATCATTTCCTTGATGTGGTTCTTTAGGTCTTTATGGCGCTCTGAACTTTATATTGTAAAACCAATTCGAAGAAACATTTGAGAGAGTCTTAAATTCTTAATCCTTCCACCTGTAACTGCGAACTGAGCTGAGCTGGAGATGTACGAAAGTAGTACAAAGAGAGGTTCCTACCGTTAGCCATTTGTAAGGAAAGCAGATGTGCAAAATTGCAAACGTGTGCTTGCGAATGTTCACTTGAATTTGCTTCAAAGGAATAACATTATCGTTATAAGAATCAGATGGACTTTCACTTTATTCTTGCTTCAATGAATTCCAAACATTGAGTGAGGTTTAAATTGTATTGCATTTCATTTGTTATACTTTCTCTTCAATTGAAATAATTATATACAGTGTTCATAGGAAAACCGTTCATTCCCTTTATCACAATTGTAAATCTACTTCAAAGGCTTGTCTTTGCGGAATTCCTTCCTTTGAATTTAACTGATTCCAAACTTAACTGTGCATGGTTTAATAGTGAAAATATTTGTTATACGTGTGTTCAAAGCGATCACCGTAGGCTAACATGAGACTTTGTGTTTAACTCTGTGTTCGCTTAGTTAAGGTTAAAACTGACAAATAAAACAAAAGTGTACACAAAGCTGTGAGCAAAGACTTTCTCCCCTTAAGTAATATTATTCCTGTGTGTGTAGCAAATTATTTGCGTAGCTAATGACTTGATACGTTCCATAGTTTAATTGGGTTCATTCTTCATCATTACTGCACAAGTCCCGTGGGAAAGTATTATATGTATGCACAACCTTCTATGAGGTCTATATAGTCTTAGGATCCAAGCCTCAGATTTCTCAGAGCAGGCACTTCATCATCATTTAGATGAATGCTTAACGTGGAATCAAATGAGAGATTCGTGTTATTCATATTATACACATTATGCATATCGTTAGATCATTCGCAAGGAATAACTGAACGAACGAATTTGGCCAATTTGGGTTCGAATTTTGGCGAGTGGCTCAACTTGTTCTACCTTTAAATTCTTGTGTATGTTGCGTCTATTAATTCTTGAGAATCCATTTACTCTATCATTAATCACTTGTTTAATCAAATCCTTGTGGATTTCTCGTCCTTATGTAATCATTTGGTCATAGGTATAGAGAGCATTCCATATAGTTTAGAATATACGTCTATTGGGCCCAAGTGTAAATGAATGACAGACTGCTGTGCTGCCTATTTCTCGAGTGATCTTTCTTATTCTGTGAAACACGCCTTTCCAATACAGATGAGGAGGATCGTGACCAAGTCCTTTCTCTTTTCGTTGATTGAGTTATGAAGCCAATATCATCTTCATCAGAGAGAACACTGGAGGAAAATTTAGCCTTTTCTTCCTTTTTGTCCCACGAGGCTTTACTCAACTGTGAACCCTACTTCTTCTTATTCTTCAAGAACTCTCTCGTTCATATCTTCACTTTCTTTTTCGGTCGATATTTCTTACGTCGGTTTTTGGGTGTGAACTTTTTTTTTGATAGTTTGATCCTTACGGTCTCTGTGAATCTCTGGGACACAAAGAACTTAATTCTTTACTTAAGACTTTATCATTAGAAGTTGGAACATCTTCGACTAGTGGAATATATTTTACAAATACATTTCACACACGTCTCCCATGTGAATCTTCTCAATCTAATATATTGCAGCTTTATGGGCACACAATCCACTTAAACTGACCAAACATAGGATTAGTTATGAATCTTGTTACGAGAGTAAATAGGATAGAACGGGATTTATTACGGATCACAAGGTACAATAATATAGTGTCGCACGGGTAGGAAACTGTATATATATATATATATCTTCGTCGTCTTCTGTGGCTGGAAGCAGAAGCAGATAAATTACTCTTCTCTGTCATTGGTAGTAGTCTGTATTGTAATTCAGTAGATTTCTTGTGGGAACAACACAAAATCAGTTTCATTATTTCTTGTGCCAAGAGATACTTCGCACACAGCCATGACCATATTAATGATTCATAAGAAGAATGATGCAAAAGAATAATAATAAAACTCACCAGGTTTTTTGTCTCCTTGAAAGAAGAGATGATCAATCATTTCATGCTTTCTTTCCCTTTGTCACTTCCACCTCGTTTACATATTCTTCCTTTATTCTTTCCATCTTTTATACACCTGGGATTCGCGTAGATTCGTCACTGCAAAAAGGATCTTTTCGTGGAAACGTATTTCATGGAAATATTCATGCACATGGGACACACATTCAATATTTATAAGCAATTTCATACATATATATCTCCGTTGTAGAACGTGTTCCATTTGCTTGTGTGATGATTCCTTTTTTGTAGGTTTCAAATCAACACAAACACTGTGAACAAAACACACAAATACATATATATTTATAGATTATGTGAGTGTAGGTGAAATGTATGTTGAAGCTAATAAATCTTTAACTTGTTTTCAGATACACGGTGTTCCCTAATGGGTCGCTGTTGATTCACCGTGTTCGAATGACGGACGAAGGGGTTTACAAGTGCCTTGGAAATTCTATTTCGTTTCCTGAACAAGAGCCACAGATTTATTCGGCCTCTTTAAGAGTAGCATGTAAATAATTCATCCGCATCTTCTCCGCGTTCTCCTTTGTTTTCTTTTTCCCTTTAGTTTACCCTTCGGATTTACTCTAAATGTGTCCCACTAAAAAGATCAATGTTTTTTCGTAGACTTTCTCCCATAGCCTCACCTGACCTGAATTCTTTTCCTTCTTGAGTAGAATTCGTTTTTAAAACCTTCCTTTTCCCCGTTCCATACTGCGTTTTTGTTTCTTTCCATCCATCCGTATTTCTCCCGATAAACTTCATCCCTAGTGAATATTTACATGTTATTTCACCTTCAATTTGTTATGTGTCTTTCAGATCTCCAGCAACTAAGTAGCAACTACTCTTTCGATCCACTCCCTCTAATCCCAAGTTACAAATTGCCCGTTCCTACTGATGGATCTGTTGAAATTTTTTGTGAGAGACCTGCGGGACTCCCTACACCCAAAGTATGGTGGGAAGGTCCCAATGGAAAAGTCATCCCGGTATATTCATCTCAAGATCAAGATGAAACGAGAAGGAGGAACAATAAAGGAACAGCCTTCACATCGGCAGACTCTGGGACTCTCTTCCTTCAAAATGTTAAGACAGATCAAACCGGAAATTACACTTGTGTTGGTGAGAACATCGATGGTTTCACAAGAGCTTCCTTCCAATTGGTTGTTACAAGTAAGAACACACAAAATGAAGTTGATGATTGAAATACTCTTGCACGATTGAAATACTTACACTCTGTGTGTATGAAACCTTCAAGAATCTCTCCCCCTTCACTAATCTTTCCAATAATCATAAAACATTATTAGCAACATTCAATTATTATATTTCTGCGTTGGTCTACGGTCCAAAATATACTCTTAGTCCTTGTCATCATGATCTCTTTGACTTTCTCTCTCTCTCCGGTCATCATAACCAACTGACTGTGTGTTACTATATATTTACTATGTGTGCACTTTAGTACACTCGCCCACAAGTCAGCTCTAGTTAGAGTCTAGAGTCATAAAACTCTGCAGGGTGGATTGAATTGCATAGAGGGTTGAAGTCTTATAAAGCTTCTCTCTCTCATTTAAACGTAGGAAGGGTGTTCTTTTCTAAATGGCTATTTCACCAAATGGGCAAAGTGAAAATAATCGTGTACTCTCTCGCTCTCAAAGCTTTCTTTCTCTGAAGTCTTATATGACAAGAATCAAATGCACACACCAGACTTAAAGAGAGAGAGAGAGAGTTCCGTGTGTTGTGTTGCTATCTTTCTTTACGTGGAACTTTTATGCAGAGATTGTCTTCCTCCCCTTCTCTCTCTCTCTCCCTCTTAACCATTAAACATCATGACATGGAAATGGCAGTTGAGCCTTCTCACATACAAATAAATATGTAGGAACCTTCTGGAGAGAAATCTCAGGCGTTTTCATAGAAAAAGAGAAGGAGATAAGAGGAGAGTCATATTGAACACGTAAACAACAAAGCTCTAGCGTGGACTGTGTCCATATGAATGAATGAAATCTAAATTCAGATAGAGAAATACATTTTTCATTCTTTTCCAGTTAGGAGTTGTGATTTGAAAGGTAGGAATCTGAATAGGGAATGCATACGAATATGGAAAGGATGGGGGGAGTTCTATGGATGTATATTTTTTGAGAGATAATAAAAGTAAATTATTTGTTCCAGCCCCACCCACGATTTTTGGGCATCCCTTAAGCACAATCGCGGAAGAAGGAGAGAGTGCTTTCTTCATGTGTCAATTCCGAGGAGCTGAGTGGCCTGTCAGTCAGATCAGATGGTTGAGGAATCGAATTCCACTTGTTAATTCGAATCAAATGATGAGAGGATACTCTGGAGCAACTCAGGTTGGAGGGTTTGTCGTGTCTCATCATCCAGGTCCTCAGTTTCTTCATCCTCAGAGAGTCATTTCATTTCCGGAGAATGGAACTCTTAAAATTGAACCAGTTCAGATGGGAGACGCTGGGGAGTACACGTGCGAAGTAATCACTCCAGGTCATCCTTCCACGGAGTCTCGTCCGGCTCAACTTTTCGTGACAGGTAAGCTGTAAGCTGGGACAGATTTTTTATTTAGCTGAGGTTGTCAAATCAAAAGGCTGACTACATGTATTGATTGAAGCTTCTCTTGAAAATGTGTAATCAAATAACTCTCGATTCGTTTACTATCGTTTGGACATAGAAACTCTCAAGTTCATGCCGAAACCGATTGACCGGAAGTTGGAACTAGGATCTAATACCAAAATTCACTGTAGAGCTTCTGGATCTCCTCAACCTGTAATAAAATGGGTGAAGGTTCGTTAGCTTTCTATGTGGATTTTCTAAATCTTGAGTAATTTATATATTTATATATATATATGTATTGTGTGTGTATGGTTTACACAGGAAGGGCAACCATTGTTTCAATGGCCGAGTCACATCACAGACCAAAATGGAACTCTCCACTTTACACAAGTCAAATTAGACGACAAGGGAAAGTACACTTGTGTTGCGACCAACTCTCAAGGAATAATTAACACTACGATTTATGTGGATGTCATCGGTGAGTCACATTTGTCCTGTTGACTCCAACGACTGTTTTATTCCCTCTGGCCTCGTAGACACATTCTCAAATAACTACTAGTTTAGTCTCAAATACAACATGACTTTCACTCGTGAACCAATTTAACATTAATCATAATTAATAACCATACACACACACTGAATTCAGAATGTGTGTGTGTTTGTGTGTCCCATTTCACTTCATAATTCATATAAGTAGTTGAGTTCAAAGAGTCTAGAATAATATGAATATGGGTTTGTTTGTTCAGTATCTCCAAAGTTTTCCATTTTGCCCCAAAACCCAACGGAAGCCGTTGAAGGAGAGTCGATAATGATTCACTGCCAAGCTTATGGGGATCCAATGCCAACAATCCAGTGGGATAAGAATAATGATATGCATGGCATTGATCGTCACAGGTAATAACGACACTTAACTGCAGATTACCTAACGTTAGAGAATTATTATAACTTAGGAGGATGTTATTTATTGATAATGTTTTTAGATTTCGAATGCTGCAAAATGGGACACTCCTTGTGACTCAAGTAGTAAAAGAAGATGAGGGTCGTTACGGATGTACTGCTGGGAACTCCGGAGGTTTCAACAGAGAGGAAGTTCGTCTCATTGTCAAAAGTACGGCCAAATGATAAAACTTTTAATGTTCAACCAAATCATTATTATTATACAGCTTGAGATGGAATCACCACTTAAAGTCCTTAATTGCTATTCCCTTTCACCACACAATCCTTGTTCATTCCATAACTTGCCTTCATACAAGTCTGAACTTTTACAATGACGATATTTAAGAGAGAGTATTCAATTTATTTGGCGTGGTTTATTTCGTGCTAAAAAGCTCATATGCATTTATTGATTGGGCAGGCAATGACGGGTACTATTCAGAGTCCCTGGATGAAACAGTGATGACCCGAACTGTCTCGATTACTCTGGGCGTCGCAGCAGGATACATGTTCCTAGTCATTGGACTCATGCTGTGGTGTCGTTACAGACAACTCAGGAGAAAGCAAGCATACCTGGCAGAAAGTATGAGACGAAGCACTTAATTAATATTATTTTTAGAGCCTTTAAGACTTTTTTACTCTATTTACCTGTTCAGTTGGGAAAGACACAGGAGACTCGGAGATGAAAGACACAGGCCCATTGTGTAATGGAACTACTGTCACCATTCTAGTTGACAATGGGCACATCATTAAGCCTGAAAGCTGCAGGTAACAATACACAGTCACATTGACTATACTTAATTTCATATTCGCATAATTTATCTATTCAGTAGACCACAACTTTCACTCGGGCTTGCAGTATGTATGTAGTTCGTCTTTAATTACATTTAGAATGATTCGTGAAGCATAGAATTTGTAATAACCAGAGAATATACATTTATCTCGCTAATTAGAATCCTTTCACCTTGGTTCATTCCTGAGATACATGTATGGAATAATTAGATTTCTCCTTATTGCTACTCGTCGCACGATATTCTAATAAACTAATTAATCCTTCAAGGACTATGTGTCATTACTTATTCGTATTGTATAGATCGTACGTATTCTTATGAAGGTGTTTTACGTAATGCAGGGAAAGCGTAAAAAGCGACGGAGAGACAGCCAAGTCATCCCACAGTTCAACAATAGGCGGAGGAACTAACAAGACAGCATCAATAACCAGCCATAGATCTGGATTGTCTCAGGGCTCAAAGCGATCTGCTGGTTCTGGCCTAGACAAGATATCATTCCCTCGTCAAGATCTGCAGTTTGTGATGCTCCTAGGCCACGGGGATTTCGGTGAAGTGTTCCTAGCGAAAGCAAAGAACTTGAGGGAAGATGGGAGAGTAGAAGAACGAGATGGGGAAAGTTTAGTGATGGTGAAAGCTCTCCAGACCAAAGAGGAAACTGCTCTTTTTGAGTACAAGAGGGAGATTGACATGTACCACAAGTTGAGTCATGAAAATGTCACGAAATTAGTGAGACTTTGTAGGGAGATGGATCCTCATTATATGATCATGGAATATAGCGATTGGGTAAGACTATTAATACACACCTTGTATCAGATATATATACATATATATGCATATGGATGTATATTCTAAGTAAACGATTGTCTTCACAGGGAGACTTGAAACAATTCCTTCTAGCTACGAGAAAAGACAATCCAAATCCAAGGAACGTACCAAAACCCCCTCCATTAAATGTCACACAAATATTACAAGTCATCTCACAAGTCGCTCTTGGAATGGAACATCTTTCTAATCACAGATTTATCCATAAAGATCTCGCAACGAGAAATTGTCTCATTTCATCCGGGTTGAGGATTAAAGTATCAAATCCTGGGTTAAGTAGGGATACTTACTCGGCAGAATATTACAAGAGCAGAAATCAGGTAAGATATCAATAAGAAATAAGTTATGTGTAGAGAGACAGTACATATTTAATTAATTTAATTAATTTACTCTCAGCAGCTTATGCCAATCCGATGGCTCCCATCGGAAGCTGCAGTTGAAGATGATTTCTCATCAAAGTCTGATGTCTGGTCGTTTGCTGTGCTTATCTGGGAAGTTGTGTACCAAGCAGCAATGCCTTTTCCTTCATTGACAAATGAGCAAGTTTTGTCATCTCTTGAAAGGAAAGAGCAGTTGTGGTGTAATAAGTCTGACTTTGAGAGAGTGGGACCGAGAGGACTTCAGAAACTAATGAGTCAATGTCTCGATTTGTGTCCGAGAGATAGACCGAGCTTTAGTTCTGTGGTTGTCCAGCTCTCTGAGATTTTGAAGGAGTCAGTAAATCAAGATAAATAGCATGAGGAGGTCCCTTCCAGTGGGGACAATAAGAGGAATAGTTGTATGGTACTTAAATCCTCTTCTGAATCGAGTCATCTTCATACTTACATTTTGTAATCTAGTTTAACACACGCTAGCGGTATATTATATAAAAATGTCTTCTTCTACTTGACTGTTGTAACGTCCATGAAATGTAACTTGTACAAAGGATGATATTTATAAAAGGATAAATGTTTGCAGTGTTGTTTGTTATAATCAGTCATAGGTTGAATGAACCAAAGGAAGGGAGCAGATGTGAATTGTAATTTATTAGAGAATGATGCGTATTTAATGTGTCATTGGGTGTGTAAAGAGAATACTACTAATGATGTGTAACGAGGCTGAGGGCAAAGCAGGACTCAAAAAAGACTTATTTTTAGACAATATCTGGAAGTCTAAAAGTTAATTGTATTGTGTGCGTGTATGTGAGTGCAACTGAAAATTAACTATTAAGTGGGTGAATGAAACTAGTATTAATTTGTAGTTAGATTACAACATTTAACTTCATAGTTTTTGATAATTTACAAAGCTTAATTACTTATTCGTATACATACCCTTGTGTAATTTTTGCTTTATTGTGTAGAAATCAGATATAATATTGTCGTTTGTGTGATCTTTGCTTTATTTATTTTTTATTAAAGATTTTATCACTTGTTTTTTATCGAGCTGTATATGTTGTGCATGTGATTTTATTTATTATTCATGTTTACGAATAGAGTGTGTAAGTAGAAATGTAGAACTAACGAAGTAGATAGATATTTGTCGCATACTACATGGTTGCATGGCATACACTAGACACACGTATCATCATGCAGCATTTGGATGTGAAGCAGCTAAATAAAAGACTCAATTTGTAATGAAGATATGTAAAAATATCAATTGACTCAGGTAATAGCTTGTATAGCTTAATATATTGTACATATATAT
>Ga0194135_10002622_pt1 | contig 10931 bp, 11 predicted proteins | sample LitLau_LLRF_2013_FD_134024 | JGI IMG/M metagenome (GOLD analysis project Ga0194135, IMG submission 134024) | Freshwater sediment microbial communities in response to fracking from North America - Little Laurel Run_MetaG_LLRF_2013 (version 2) | ecosystem: Environmental > Aquatic > Freshwater >... | reverse complement strand
TATTTTATAAAAAAAAAAAAAAAAAAAAAAAAAAAAAAAAAAAAAAAAACGGAAATGATGCAATGGTAGAGGAGCTTTCAAACTAAGCGCGAAGAAATAATTATTATCGAAAAGTAAGCAGTGTAATTCAGTGAAATTCTCTCACTATAGTAGTGTTACGCAAAGAAAGAGCTGGGAAGAGGCCAGCCCATGCCTTAAGTACAGGAGGCCTCTAAGTCGAGTTCAAAAGTGCCCACCATAATTAATTACCTGATTCGGGAAAGGAATCGTCCATGCTCATAGCGGTGTTCGTGGTATCAGAGACGAGTTGCTTGATGGCTTCCTTGCTCATGTTGGAATAGTCTGCGCAACGACGGGAAAGGACTTCATAGGCACCACTGGATACTTTGGCTATGAGATTCGACTTCTTCTCTTCTATTTCCTTCTCCAAAGTCCTCAAGATTTTCATTCTGCGAATAGTTTAAATAAGCTGGAGTAATTCAGTGAGCGGAACAAGGGAAGTATAGGTGGGGAATTGTAAGAATAATAAACCAAACTTACCTTGACCCCTGAAGCTTTCTTAGCTTGATGTATGCTCCTGTTGATTTATCAGGAACCACGGCCATTAGATTGGAACGAATGTCATGGCATGCCTCACCACTGTTAGCAGTACCCATGCGTTCCCTGATGAGAGACTGAAATTTATCCGTCCAGTTCCGAAAACCATCCCAAGGACCTAAAGGAGAGAATAACAGAGATGATGGAATGTTAAGTGGGCGTCCACCCGCTATGTTTTTTTGTTATTTGTTTTTACAAAGATTTTGTAAATGTGTATGATATTGATGGGTAACGTAAATCATATAAGCAAGGAGTTTACAAACCATGGTCAATTGGGAACGGTTTCAGTCCGTCTAGTTCAAATAGTCTACCGTTGATGGGAACAAAACTAACAAAATGGAATGCTTCCGCGGTGACACGAGTGGTAAGGCCAACTAGGAGTGGTGTTTTGTTATCGGTTTTGGGTTTGCTTGCATTTAGGGTCGCGTGTGTATTATGAGCACGAGCGAGCTCAGGGCAGTTTCCAATAGCCCAACCCTGTAAATATTAAAGAGGGATGCCGTCGCAATCATGTTTCATAATATTTGTTCCTTTGATTTGACCATCAAAGTGTGATTTCTCGCCTTATTTTGCGGATTCATTCCTAGGGTGTGCTCCTTGAGACGATCTAGAGTCGAACCCAAGGTTTTGTGTGGACAATTTAGGAGAATAGACACTAGTGCATGGGTAGCACAACTGTTGGTGACCATCTAAATAAAATGAAAAATTTCTGTATTATAACCGGGACGTTCATACTTGTATCATTGTATCCCCGCCGTTCTGTAGACCCCCTTACCTGTTCAGCAAAGAAGATGTTGTTCACGATGCTCTCATCCCGCTCAAGAGTAGACTCGGACGTTTCTTCGATATTCTTTCTTCGTGACCTCCTCTCTTCGATCCATGGAAACAGATATATGAATCCGTATACCGTACCTTCAAAGGGTTTATCCGTATCATATATTTCTTCCACCTCTACCCCCATAACACCAAAGTCCTCTACAAGCAACGTAAATAGACCTGAAACCAATAATCCAAGTTCATGATATATAAATGAGCAGCAGAATCACATCACGGTAGAATAATAATAATTCGAATCAATTTACAGAGAACCAATTTAATGTTACCTGGATCACTTTCAAGCTCCAGCCACCCATCCGCCAGCTTTTCCAGGTTTGTGGGCATTCTGAAATGAGCTTAATGGCTTCCTTTAGCTTTCAGTTGCGTTAGAAAGGCAAGGGTTCCTTCCAAGTTAAGTCCGTCTCCGTCCTTAAATATGGGGCCTTTTCTCCTCACCTCACCTGTCATTTTCCAAAAATTCCAAAGAAAAACAAAGATTTGAATGATTTTGAATCTAGCGCGTCTTTTTCTATCCCCCTTCCCATTTGCACTTTCATGAAAATGAATAACTGTGAATGCGCTCTTGCTGATGTCAATTCAAGCGTCATCAATTGATTAAATTTTTGCTGGAATGGAATACGTCAAGCATAGGTTTCTCAGGAATAATTAGTTTACTAATTAATAATTTATTCGATACTAGAAATGGTTATACTCAGTGCGCCTGTCAGGAGAGGTTTCTCATCTCATTGATCTGTGTCGGAACAACAAAAATCTACTCTGCCACCCACTTGTGCTGGGCATCAAAATTTCCCAACCCTAATGCCTTGCTAGGGCTCGTGGTTTTTAAAAAACTAAAATTTCGTATTTTTAATTTACCCTCATTTCATTAATGTGGTAGTAGAGGCAGTTAAGCAAGAAGACCTTACGGATGGAGCTTATTATTAAAAAAAAAACCACAGAGGTCACAGAGGTCTCTTTTTTTCGCGAACATGCTGACAGTTTTTTCATTGCAGGCTCCGCCCGTCTTCTTGGTTAACTGCAGAAATCTTAAGTGCCTATTGATTGAGGCTCATTAGACGAGATTTAATTGTTAAAAACCATAACATTTGATGCTTCTTGATCCACTTACAACCGGTTGGGTAAACTAATAGAATTCAGATTTTAAGTCTACAAAGTTCACCCTTGGAATTAATATTTATAAGTTGAAATTTGAAAAAAATGGAAGGAAAATTAAATGCGAAACTGATGCAAGAACGAGGACGATGTGATGCGTGAAATAATTAATTTTTACTCTCTCTACCAGTTGATGTGCATTATTGTTAAGAAAAAGACATTTTCGTAGGTTGCTTTTTTTTTGCAGGCTTTTGTGATAAGTTTGAATGGAAATGGGGATCTTCTTTTATCTGTGGATTTTGCAACCATTTTTTGGTAGATTGTGATTGGTTGTTGGTTGGATTATTGGATATGGAGGTGGCAACATGGTGGCCGACGTGTGTGATTGATAGGGTGGTGCAATGCTTCCTGGTACTCCGTGTGGCTTTTACTCAAACCAAACGGTTGCAACCAACCAACACCAACAGCCAAACAGAGAATTGGAAAGAAATTTTTACCAATTCGAAAGGTGTGTTAATAAAGGAAGAGAGACAAGAACTCCTCCTTTCCTTTCCTTTTTACAAAATTTAATTTTCTAATCTCCGTCGTACTTCGTTTCGTTGTTTAAAGTTTAAATAAAGTTGATTAACATCTTCAGAGCTATCAAAAACGGGACCCCAAGAAGTTACCAGTACCACAGCAGGAAAGTGGTGGGTTCAGAGAACAATCTCATTCTTCAACTATCAACCTGGACGGAAATGTAAAACTACGTGACGTGTGTTTAGTGTAAGAAAAAAATAAGGTCCATTAGTGATCAGTGACGTGATTAAATTAAGTTACTAGTTAAGTTCCGCAGTTGAGTCTTATGCGATGCTAGTCCAAGAACCTATTCAGGTAAGGAGAGATTGGTGATTTGATTAATGGAGTTCTTAAATACATTCCCATTCCCAAATCCCAATGATAAACACAATGTAATGGAATCTCTCATGTTTATAGGCCGCAATTTGGCACTGCCTCAATCACTATGCATACACGGATGCAATTTTTCTTGCAGAGAGGCTCCACGCTGAACGTAATAATGACGGACTTGTACCATCTGTCTTATTCATCCATTGTCCATTTCCATTTTGTCATTAAAATATTTTATTGTTTCGCAACAGTCAAATCCGAGGATAGCCTATTTCTAGTAGCTACTTGCTACTACCGAGCTAACAGACGTAATCAGTGCTACTCAATCTTACAAGCAAAGACAGACTCTCCATCTCCTGAATTGACCCCAAGATGTAGATACCTACTAGCATTATGCTGTGTGGATATGAACAAGTAAGGAGGAATTGATTTATATTTGCCAAGTCCTTCAAGTCGGGTTACCAGATGTCTAAATTGGTTAATTGTGTTTCCTTTGCTCTATGCAGAATGTCGGAAGCAGAGTGTCTTCTCAAGGGCAACAGTGAGAAAAAATTGAAAGGGGATGTGATCGACTCGGTTGTAACTACTTTCGGAGACAGTGCACCCTTTGCCTGTCAACTCCTGGGAAAGATCAACGCACAGGCCACCAGAACGAAGGAAGCCCACGAAGCCTTTCTTCGTAGTCTCAAACTGAACCCATTTCTCTGGGACTCTTTTGATAATATTTGTCAGAGTGGTGAAAATATAAATCCCGATACAGTATTCCAGGTAAAGTGTATTCTTAAATCTTAAGGTTCGTTTATTATTTTTCTAGAAATGGAAGTTTTGAGTGTTCTCATTCTCCCTTGTTTAGACTTCCCATCTTGATAGTTTCTCAATGTGTCACGGAACCCAGACTATAGTTAGTCTCGTTGGGAATCAGAACCAAGAGCCAGTTGTGATGGGAGTTTGTAATTTCAACTCAATTGATATTCAACCGAAATATATTAGGTATGTCTTCAAGAATGACGTATGCCACTGGAAATGTACAGTGCATGATTAATTGCTCTGCGTATGAAGTAGACGGCATAGTAATCAGTATGTTGGATTTATTTGTTTAGTACTCCAGTGATGGCAAGGCCGACTTTGAAACCGATTCCTGTACAAGTTCCCGAGGAAGTGAGCGTTCTCCATCCGTCAAATAAAAACAGACCCGTGAAATCAACGAGGATGCTATTTACCAGTACCCCTATGGGTGCTACTGGTAATGCTAATAACAGTAGCACGTAAGTGACGGCATACTTCACAGTTGGTGATGGCCCAATCCGCGGAGTTTATTCACCTTGAAAGGTTTTCATTGTAGATTTGGTTGCATCCCACTGGAGAGTTCGGGTGAATCACTTGGGCATCATACAGTTTCATCTCCATTTATGCTGATTTCACCATCACCGCACTGTCCGCATGACGGATCTGAACCGCGTCCGAAAAAGGTACCTCCCGCGTTTTACTCAAAGTTTTGCGACTTAACTTGAGTTAGTTTTAGTCTTTTGATAAAATCGGACATTCTCCTCTCCAACTTTCTGCCCTTTTCTTCTCCTTTTCAAAAGCTGGATTTCATTTTCACCAGAGAACTGCATTCTTTACATTTGCCAGCTTCATTTTCAAGAATTCGCTTGCTCTAAATTCTTTTTGTTGTAGATTCCTTGGAACGCTCGATTTAGTCGATTTTATTTTGTGCTTTGCTTTTTGGGAAAGGAAAACTGTGGTGTCATTGCCTTGTCAAATGGAGGTCTAACTGCGATGAATCGTCTACGGCTGAATCCTTTTATTGGGCTTGCTTCCATTTGTCCCCGCTCCCGCCAGAACCAACTTCCTGGTTTGTGTCCTTTCGGTGAAATTCACTTTTGCAATGTAAATGAAAATTATTGGTCAGTGCTTGCCATTCCTTTTCTTCTCCTTTTCCTGTCATTTCCTTCTCACGTATTGATTTGGGTAGGAGGAGTTTTGTAAATAAATTAGATTTTATATTATAAACTAAAAAACAGCCATGTTTACGTGTGCCACCCTCGTGGCAACAGCAGCAACAGCAACAGGCGGCCTCAATCCTGACGACACATACCCCGTCACCTGTCCAAACACCTACGCTACAACAACCACTCAACCCTCAGACTGCAAACGTTCGACGAAGTTCAAGACTTTTCTCAAACTCAAACGTTTCCGTGAAGGTACGAACTCGTAATTTCACTGGACTTCCTCTAGTATTATAAATAACACTTTTTACAAACCTAATGGTGGGTTTACTGTCCATATTTAGGAGAATAGCAAGACGCCTGCCCGGAGCCGTGTCACACCCTCGAAATCGCCGAATAGGAAGAACAAAATCCGCGGGTCCAAGTCTTCTACTGTGACTGCAAACAACAATTCAACTTACCAAGAGAACCAAAAAAATGTGCAGCACATGGATGACGGAGTCAATCCGGCTATCATCAATGTGATAGAGCAAGAAGGCGGAGGCGACTACCGTTTCGTAACACCTCCTTCTGAGAAGCTCATAACCTATTCCGGGGTTGCCAATCTCATCAGTGGGATGTCAGCCACGAACTCGCCTATCCTGGCACAGACAGCGCTCGCCCTCCAAAAGCAATCCGCAGGTAAAAATCTAATTCTTCATGAATTCTACTATTCAAAAAAACTGAAAATAAATGAACCGCTGGTTTGTGTTATTACCAGAGGGTCTCATGTCTCTTCTTCGCTACATGGGAAAAGCTTATTTGCACTTATGTCGTTACGAATGCAAAGAGACGATCCTGACCCTTGGTGCCCTGAGTCCACAGCACAACGAATCTGGTTGGGTCCTTGCTACCAAAGCGAAAGCTTTCTTTGAGATTGGAAACTACGAGGATGCCGTCAAGTGAGCGTTCATTCCATAAAACTCATGTCTTATCTCAATCCTTTCCTTGCAGGTTGATTATTGATTACTCTCAATTTCTTTTACAGGACGTATAAACTGATGAGAAAAGTGGAGCCTTATCGGGTGGCTGGATTGGAGTGGTTCAGCACAGCACTTTGGCACTTGCAACAGGAAATTGAGCTATCAGCTTTGGCGCAGGATCTGATTACCGTTGAGAGACAACAGTCTGCCACTTGGATTACCGCTGGGAACTGTTTCAGCCTCAACAAGGAGCATGAGACTGCTATTAAATTCTTTGAGAGAGCGATTCAGGTGAGTAGAGTTCACTGCGGAGTAGAATGCTGGATTAATAGTATTGACTGATACTCTGTATAATGTGACGTTAGGTGGACAATAGCTGCGTCTATGGGTATACCCTCCTAGGGCACGAGTATGTGGCAATAGAAGAATTGGATCGAGCTCTGAAATGTTTCCGGACTGCAATTCGGATTAATTCAAGACACTACAATGCCTGGTACGGTCTTGGGATGATTTACTACAAGCAGGAAAGATACCAAAGAGCTGAAAACTACTACAAGAAGGCTCTCTCCATTCACCCCAATAACTCCATACTTCTCTGTCATTTGGGAGTGGTGAGTTGATTCTTGATTTACTTATAGCACCTTAATCAATCAATCTTTACAAAAATGTTTTGATTACCTCTTCTTCATTAGGTCCAACACGCCTTGAATAAACCAGAGAAATCATTGGCCTCATTCGGTCGAGGTCTCCGGGAGAATCCGACTGATCCCCTTTGCAAGTTCCATCGGGCCTCGGTTCTGTTCGCACTGGGTCGGCTGGATGACGCCCTCGCGGAGCTTGAAGAATTGAAGCACATCGTTCCAAAGGAGTCCTTGGTCTACTTCCTCGTTGCTAAGGTACGCATCTCCGGCGGCAAGACCCGTGCTGCTGGTGGAACATTACAAAAATTCCTTCCCTCTCTCCTTTCAGATTTACTCCAAGAAGGGTGAGACACACCAAGCTCTGCTTCACTTCTCTTGGGCGACGGACCTCGACCCGAAAGGTGCCAACAATCAAATCAAGGAGTCCATTGAGCCGGTTCTGTCCCGTTCCCTCTCTGTGGCAAACTTAGCAGAGGCTCGTGACTCGGACTCGAATGAGTCGGAAGGTGACGAGGGAGGAGGTGGAGGGGATACGATGGAGATCACGAATCAGTCCGATGCGGATACTACAGAATGAGCTAATTATTTAGGTTACGTATTGCAATTTTGAAAAGGACGAGGGAATCTTTTAGTACTTCCGCTGCCGAAGTACAGGGCATGTCAGATGAAAAATATAGTTTTTCATAATTTCAAAAGACTTTACCAGCTTAATCCTCCCTGACTTGTATACTTGTACGCTTCCCCAAGAAGTTTTTTTTTTCGGATTTAAATTCTGTATTCGGAAGAAAGGAATTTGTAGGCTACGGTAGGACTAATTAATTATAAATGATTAAGGGAATGCTGATTAGTTTAATTCTGGAAATTTAATGCATTAAAAGTCATTTACTACACACTCAGAGGCAAGGAGTTCGGAATGCTGAAAAAATTATTAATCCTTTATTTTTCGTTTCTTAATATCTATTTCCCTCTGATTATTATTCCTCTATTGATTATACAGCCACACGATTTGTTTGCTACTTGAAAGTGAAAAAAAAAGAGAAAAGTTAATTAATAAATTAAATGCTGTATACGAGAATATTCTCAAGAAATAGAACTGGAGGAGTTTTTAGCTTAAATAAAAATGAAACACTTGATAGAAAGATGAGGGGTGTGGCTGTTGGGTAACTTAACGACATTACAAAAAAAAACGACTCTCTTTAAAAATGGGGCTTGAGCAACTCTTAAATAATAACTGAACTGAAGAGCTCAAAACGGAATCAGCTTCCGAGTAAAAACTAAACTAAAAAATAATAATTGGATTGTGAGAATCGTAGATAAACGGCGCGACGGAGGATTCATTATCAACGCTTTTCATAACATGGGTTACAACATCGTGTTCTTGGTGGTAACAGTGGATGATTAGTCAAGAGGAGCCAGTGATTGTTTGATTGTGATTCATTTCCAACCTCCTTCTGGAGTCTTCTCTGAGAATGGAGTCCAAATGGAGGTAAAGAGAGACGTAAAGTCGCTGTGGAGCTCAGAAGAATTATCCTCCAAAAAGGGTCCCGCCCCACTCGATCCAACGTGCGGTTGTGGTCCAGCCAATGGAATCGTAAAGAGTTCCGGATTCGGGGTTGGTGGGTTGCTATGTCCTTGGAAGTAGTACGAGGGTGGGGATTTACGACTCTGGCGTCCATCTCCGATAGTACTCTTGACAGGGCCACCGTCTTGCTGGGCAGGAACCGGTGGAGAGAAGTCGAGAACATCCGAAGTATCCTCTGGTGGTGACGTCGCAGGGAGCGGAGCAGGAGGTGGTGAGACCATTTGATTAAAAATACTTTGGAGAGCCACGTTCCGACGACTGGGGGCTGGGAATCCGGAGCGGAACCCGGCGAGCGTGGTGGAAGTAGAGGTCAGGCTCGTAGAGGAGGGACGAAGTGGTTGATATTCCTTGGTGAGAACGTTCCGTTCCATAAATTGCGGTTTGGAATCCGCAAGGACATCCATCCCCTGGAGGAAACGCCCCGTACGGAGTGAGTAGAGTCGAGGATCCAATTCATCAAACGGAGATCTGGAAAAGAAGAGAAAAAGGCAGAATGTTAAGCACAGGGTTTACAGAAACTATTAGCAGGCTGGAGGATAATTAGTTGGATTTTCACTCACTGTAAATGTTCATATGCCTTTGAAAGCGGAAGGAACCCAAGGAGTTTCTTCTCTTCAGGTAAAATTACATGAGCAAGATCCTTTGCAACCTCCGTATAAGTGCTCTCTGTTGGAACGAGACGATTGACGAGACGGCAGAAGGCCGGAATATCCAATTTCCCAACGAAAACTCGAGACTTCATAATATTGGGGTGAAGGCGGAGCCAGTCCACACAGATTTTCACTAGAACCAGACATATAGAAATTATTGAAGGAAGGACAACATACATTATGCAATCCGAAGTGAGTTGTAGAAGATTAGAAACAACCTCAGCTTACAATGTGGAAGATAGCGAGCTGTGAATAAGTCGGGAAAGACCATCAACCCCGCTACGAGCCCATTGAAGAGAGCAGCAATGATTTCCAAAATGTTCTCTTCATTGCTTGCCTCAATCCGTACTCGACTCTTGTCTGACTCTCGTTTCCAGGCCCAAAGCGAAATCACAAGAATGCGAAAGAGATGATGGAAGGTAAGAGACTTCTTGATCAAGATGGCGGTGAGAGAGGTAGTCAAACTGGAAGGAGATAGCGAAAGAGTATCCAACTGACCAATCCCGAGCAAGAAAACATGTACAAACTCCTCTTCTGGGTTTCTTGGAACAACGCTAGATAAGACGGGAAAAAAAAATTATATTGAACAGTTTGAGAACCCGAAACTCACAAAGTACAGGCTTGGATTAGAATTAGCTAATAAAGGTAATCTTTAAAAGAAAAGAGTGTGCTTACTTTTTGACTTTGCCGAGTAAGCTAACTAAATTATCTTGAGCCGGGACAAATGGATTTCCGACACTAACGGCTCGGACGTAGTAATAGATTCCAGATAAGAGACTGTCAATTGATTTGCTGTCGATGTGTAACTGAACAAGGCCCATTTGATTATACGGATGTCCATTGCCAGGGCAGACACTTGTCGATTTCTCGTACCTAGAAACAGTAAAGGGTCAATGGACTATCGGCGTCAATTTCCTAATTTGAATTAAATCTACGAGATTAAAGACTTCATTTACATTTTCAGAGCTTCGAGGAAACTCCCACGATAACGGAGCAAATCCCCGATGTGGACCATTGAATTCTGTATGATGTAGTAAACGGCAGATTTTGGTGGAACGGATTTCCATGTCTGCTTTGACTTTGGGGTTGTGCAATAGAGATTCCGAACCGAGTTCCTGGAGAAGAAGTTGAGGAAAAAAAAACACAAAGTTAATTCATATCCTTTGGCATAAGACGTTATCTGTGGATGTATGAAGTGAATGTACGGGACGCCGCCTCTTCTAATTCACTCACTTCTCTCGCAGCGAGAGGAGTGAATAGAGGAGGCGGCGACGGGAGGGACACGCGACTTACTTGATGAATGGAACATCAAAATGTATTCCAATGTCTTGAATAAACCCCAAGTAAAACCCAACGCCAGCCTCAATCAGCCAATGGAATAGTGTCCGGTCTTGCTTCATAAAGTACGTGAGTGGGGTCTTGAAGCAGTCAGTCCACATGAAGTTTTCCAGTTGTCGTTGAATTCCAATCTCCAGGTCACTCATGAGCAGTTTACTGTACAAAGTCTGGAACAGAGAAGAAGAGAACCGATGATACAAATCACACGCATGCAAGTCCCATCCCAACCCTCGTATGCAAAGTGAAAACGCTAAAAATAGAAGCATACTCACCTGGAGCTCAGTACTGGCAACTAGAACAAGTTCCTTGGTCATTTTCACAGACGGATCAGAGAGCTTCCCCCGCAAAACTTCTATTTTCCTATTTACAAAGTATGAAATAATTACAAAGGTAAC
>Ga0194135_10002621_pt1 | contig 10931 bp, 5 predicted proteins | sample LitLau_LLRF_2013_FD_134024 | JGI IMG/M metagenome (GOLD analysis project Ga0194135, IMG submission 134024) | Freshwater sediment microbial communities in response to fracking from North America - Little Laurel Run_MetaG_LLRF_2013 (version 2) | ecosystem: Environmental > Aquatic > Freshwater >... | reverse complement strand
ATATCAACGCATTAGTGCTTCCTTACGCACTTTGCCCCCGTTAGTCTTACATTTTACATTTTTTTAGTCGGGGGCTCTGCCCCCGAACCCCCGTTATAAATTTTTTCGGCGGGGGCTCTGCCCCCGAACCCCCGTTATTGATTTTTTCGTCGGGGGCTCTGCCCCCGAACCCCCGTCTCTTTTTGCGATAGCGCGTCCTTCGGCCGCACTATCGAGTGATGAGCCAAGATTTGCTTCCGAGATGACATTGTTGATATAGTTCCTCACTTGAAAAACTTAGAAATATTTTGGAGTGGCCCATTTTCTATAATCGCACCAAATATTAAATATACTCACTTAATCAATCAAAAGTATATCGATCTACTCGTTAAGGTGAAAGTTAAGAACTCAATATTTTAATAACTATACTATATTTTGATAACATTAAATAAACTTCTTGTACAGAAGTACTACTGCGAATCCACAAATTATTACAAATCCTGAAAGTGCTCTACATCTAAATGAATTTATTACAATCTCGTTGAGAGTATTTCAAATTATAAATACTATAATATACACTCTCATTATTCAAGTAACTGAAGCATACTATATGCACACCTTCATAAATCCAAAAGGATAAGCAAGTAGCAACAACTTCTACTATTACCAACAGAGAAGAAGGTAATTACCATCCACGATCGAAATAATTAGTATACCAGATTGAATAATCTTTTGGTTTGAAGCGCAGTAGGTTAGTTCATCTCATCCGTCATATTATCATCTCCTTCCTTCGTTTGTTATGTGCAAGTGGGTTGATTCCTGTGAAGGTTTTTATTTCGGTTATCAGCATCAAATTTTATTATTGGTAAGCTACCATACAGTATGATAATCTGTGTATGATCTCGGTGCACATCTTCTCCCACTTTTATTATTGTCAGAGGCTTGCATAGCCAGTGAAGATAGAATAACATAACTTCATAATAAAGCTCCTTCCTTCATAACTATATAAGTACATATTGCATTCTTGAGAATATTCTACGAATAAAATATACTCATCTTGAATATTCCTCTGACTGCAAAGCAACGTGTACAAAGAACGCTACTGAAATGATGACTATGAATCCTTTCAAATAATCCACCTCACCCTTGTAGATTTCTTAATCACTTGAGTGTGAACTACTGTGAACCCCTCAGGAACATGAACTCGTTTAACTTTCCACTTGAATTATTTAATTCGGTTCAGCTCTAATTTACTAAGTAAGGATGACTAGTCCAAACTCCAAAAACCATTTCCCATTCAACATTTTTTAGATCTCCATCGTCAGGCTGCTGAAACTTCAAACACTCACTCAGCTTTACGTACGTGCATGCGTCAAGCTTTTCGAATTAAATATTCTACTTATAAATATTTTTCTTGCCTCCGCTTTTAAACCGTATGCTTCTCGTTTTTATGGAACCCTTTTTTCAATTTGGATATGAATTTTAAATCAACATCATTTCTAGGTCTTCAAATTTATCACACAAATACATCTAGCATAATTTTTATTCTGAAATATTCTGAAATATGCTTTTCCGTATTTCTTCTTTGCATAGGTTAAAAAATAAGAAACATCGAACTAAATGACAAGAGTCTGGTTGCCTAAATTTCTATTTTAACTAGGCACAAGAATTCACCTTCAAATTAGTTGATTTAAGGAAGCTCACTAAGGACAGAAGAAAGACACCCGTCAAAAGCCCAGACATGTCAAGGCACATATAAATAAGTAAGCTTAACAAATTCCAACCGTTACTCATCAAGTCATCAAGTAAATCAAGTTTCATACTTAAATGTATGGTCATTAAGTATACGAACATCCATAATTTAAAAGCTTAAAATACCCGAGCTTCTCGTGTTCTGCAAGGACCGCCGCAGCATCTTTAAGGAAGGTCAGACTGCTCAATACGATGATTATTTAACGCACACTCTAGTTACAGTTGCGAGTGTGTTGAAAGTTTGAAAGACAAAAACAAATGTCAAGTTGTGCCTGTTGTTTAGAGAAGAAGAGGGTTGACCGTGAGACAAAAAATAAAACTTTTCTACTCCTACGATGAGATTTGAAATACTTCCAAACTAACACAACATCCTAGTCTTAGCAAAATAAAACAATCCTTGCATACCTTACATAATGCCGAGAGCACGAAATGAAGGAGCCCTGAACTCATTCACAGTAAGATTGATTGTGAAAGTCCAAAGGACAAGGAGAATATAGAAGTTAACGATTTCGAAAAAGTATATGCATACACTCACACGTACTTACAATTAGCTTATTGGAGTGCTCTCAACAACAATACAGATAATTTGTTCGATTTATGATGACTCTTTGAGATAAGACACCTCAAAAACATACGTACAATCTACAAAGAATTATATTAACATAGCATGTAAATCTGTATCTCTGCAAATGAGATTGGAGATTAAAAGAAACTAAGGACATTCAAATTGCACACTAGGCAGGACTAAATTGAAAGAAAACAGTAAAGAACAAATGTATGAAAAGACTTTGTAACTAGATACATAATCAATCAGCACTTACACTACAGTAAGCTCATGACATTCTATATATTATTATTAGTATGCAGTCCTACATGCGAGACAAAAATGAGATCAAATTTATTTGGAACTCTCCCCTCTTCTCATCTTCTTCTACAAAGTATACAACTGTTCCTTTTAGCCAGAGTCTCTTCCCCTTCTTCTATTTAATATTATATCTCCCCAATCTTCTTCTTTTCTGCATTCTGCTGTATGGACTGAGAGACAGAGTCTCTATAGAATATTTGTCATACAGCCAAAGAAGCCGACTAAGCCGATGGCCTATGCTGACCTTAAAACGCTTTCGGTCGTTTCAAATTTCAAATTAAAGCCAAAAATCTTTACCAAATACTGATGAACATTACCCTGAGACATTAGATGCAACTCTAGAGCCCTACTCTTCTTACAGTGTTACAGCTTACAACTAAAAAACTACCAAAAGTACACCAGACTCTACCAAATCTAACTCTTTTCACACTATCTACCAAAATAACTAATGCAAACTTTATTTCCTAATTCACATATTTTCACAACATCAAAATCTTCGTAAAAAGTAGGTCTCCCTCAGTCTCATAATAAACCATAATACACTTCTCTTTTCAGCAAACCTCAAAAGAAAAAGCATCAAAATTCAGTCCGAACTCCCACGCACAATAAAAAATATACGATATACAGTAATACACACATATCCAAGTCTGTGTCCTCTATATATAAACAACCGACCAAAAATATCTAATAGCAAGTTTGTTGAACACATTAAATTAAAAATCTCAGTCTCAAGATTATAAAAAGTTTATTTTTTATTCAATTCTTTTGTCTTCTTCATCTCGCGTATACAGACTTTGTTAACTGCCAACTTTTCGAATAAAAATGTACATGTACCACCACACGATTTCATCCATTACACCATTCACTTTCCCAACTTTTTATTGGTAGTAGGCTACAATAAAGAATCAAATGTGTGTGAATGCACCAAGCTATATATTGACTTATTATTGTACGTACTTGCTATTATTGTTAAATTCCCCAAACTTTTTCTTCAAAGGTTGAAAGTGTCAATTTTATTTATAACTCCAAAATGTAAACTTTTCTTTTTCAAGTCATCAATCATAACATACCTTACATACATATACATAATACATACATACAAATATATATTAAAACCAGATTTCAAAGCTTTGATTAATGGACTAAACTCTTGTGAAGTAAAAGAGTTGTCCTAATACAATAGTAAAGCTTGTTCAAAAGTCTCCTCAAAACAACAAATAGTAGGAAGTTCGTTCTTGAGACTACACTGACAGTCGGATTGTCCCGATATATCTAAAATGCTTTCATTCCTTACGATTCATTAGACTAGGGCAACGAGGACGTTGCCTTTCCTTTCAAAAAACGGGGAAGTTTACTCACAATAACCGAGAAATGCATGTTTGGTTCCTTTCCAGGTTGTCGACCTCCACTCACACACAAAACTCTACCCGGTTCGGGAATCTCCCGTCTAAACTTCCAGAGAGAGTAGTGCATGTGTATGTGACCATTTAAACGGCTTTTTGTTAGGTAAATGTTCCTGGCATATCCCAACATTTCTCACAAGTAGGTAGCCATACAAATGCATCTCTCACTAGCAGTCATACTCTTTAAGCTATATTATAGGTGATTACTTGCATAACTATTAACACGAGAGTACTAATTACTCACTTGCATAATTCTTTAGACTCACACAATTTTTGAATCAAAAATCACATACATACAACTTCTTAAATGTTCCACGAATGCACATCAAAGGGTGGTTCTTAATAGACTTCAGCAGACGTCATTCAGATTACTAATAGTAATGCATGCCCTCAATTTATATAGAGTCTGAGTCTGGTGTATTAAACTTCTTCTTGCTGACTCCAACATCATCAATCTACGTGTAGTTTGTGCGCTTATGAGCAATCACACGAATGGACAGCCAAAAGTCACACACTTAACTAAAAGGCTAACTGTGTCTCAGCAGAGTTGACGAAGCAAAGTTTATAATGCTCATTCATGATACTACCCAACTTTAGCATACTTACTACGTGGACATACTCCAAAAACTTTCTTGCTTTCATTACCTCATCATGATCTGGATTGCCCAATCACCTACAACTCTATAAACTTCCACCTGAAACGTTGACAGTGGCATTGTCCTTTTGAATATTAACCTCGTACGTCGTAGACTTATGAATGTTCACTACCCGTTCTCAACATATCACAGGTCACAATGAGTCACTTATAATAATCAGTACAACTTCCCCTGCTCAGACCTCTCAGACTTTTTGTGTAAACTCCAAACACCAAATCAAGTCCAAGCCTCGCTCTCAGTGAAAGCATATAGTGAACAAGTATAATGTAATTGCCGTTCAATTACCAATACCGATTCTGCGAAACATATTTGACATTTTGTATCACCGTTCTTCTTATTCCTTTTTCCTTCTCATTCTCACACAGTCAGTTCTGCACGTGCTTTGTGTCTTGGCATATGACAATTTTGTTTGATTATCGTGAATTTCGATGACAAGCCAGAAAGTTCGTCTAAACTTTCCGCGAGAGCAATGACTGCTTGTTGGCAAAAGCGAAGTAGATAATATGCTATCATCATGATGAGTTATTCATGTCCGACAGACAACCAGTACATTATTTCCCCATATCTAACCAACTCATACGCCTTCACACACGGACATCGAACAACTCTAAAAGCCGAAAGCGTTTTCACTTGCTTTCTCCTAACTAGCTCTCTCAATGTGAAATTAACGCACGACTAAGACTAATCGCTTTGGACATAAAAATATCATTATAAAACCTTTAACGACGTCATAAGTCTTGTCCTACTGCTCTATAATGGATATTCCCATCCAATAATGTTTTATCTCTATTTTACCACACAATATATATTCAGTTTAATGTTTAGTCTAAAGGGAAACGAGCGCACCATCCATACAAACACAATAAAACACCGTCTGGACTTTAGACTTTCAAATTGAAATGTAAAGTCACCTGCTATATATTAGTATATATATACACTCTCATATCATGGATTCGTTCCACCCGGAAACATATTTCTTCGATCGTTTCCTCTGAGAAAGTTCAATAACTCGTGTGATATTGACAATCAACTCACAATGAGCAGCAACAAATGATTCATTCACTCTTGTTGTTTCATACATGACAAGATGGATAGTAGTTCTTTCACACAACACCCGACACACGAAGACAAGCCATATGCTGAGTGAGTTCTGGAACTTATTGCACCGAGTCTGGCAATGTCTACTGAAAAACTCTCTTCTTCTTCTAAGCCTTTTTCATTCAACTCCACACTAAAAAGCACATGACTAATAAAGTTACTCAAGAAACCATAACCATCTCTCTCGTGTGTTTACTTAGCATAGAATTACTAACCTGCTTAACATACATCCAATACAAAATACCCGGAAGAACAAACACACCCCACCCGAAAGCACATTGAAGCACCTCTGTTAACTCCGCACACAAAGCCATCGTTCTCTATCTTCCCTTCCGGTTTCCCATGTCACTCACAAAAATTGCCAAAAGTTATGTCAATACTTCTTCACACGGTGTCAACAGTATTCTAATGTTTCATACATTTATTCACAGATACACACACACGTGTTATTCCAAAGAGCAAAGAGCTTTTTACGCTTTTCCTACAACTTTCTCTGTATACTTCCTTCGTCGCACTTCCTTATTGTCAGCTACGCTAATGGCAGTGAAAACACACACACACACATACACACCAGTACTACCAAGATAACAAAATAATTCACACACACAAGCACAGTTCATAATATTATTGCATATATAGCAAAAGGATGGCACTTGAAAAACCAGGAACAAGCTAGCAAATACACTATAACATGATGATGGTCTATATTTATAGCTCAAGCTCATTATCATTATTTACGCGTTACGAAAACTCTTCCTTACTCCAGACGATATTTATATAACGAAAAGCCATTGTGCCATGGCACACAGACACAATAGTACACACAAGCTAAAATACTAATACACAGTTTGTTGACCATACAAGTGTGTGGATATTGATCATAAATCCCCCTTTGTACCCGTGATGATTTATTCTTCACAACACAAAAATATTTTTCGGAATTCTAACCCATTCTTTTCTCCATTGTTCCAAATTTTGTTTTATTACCTAGAAATTAAATTGTGTCTCCCATTACCCCAGAAAACACGCACATAACGAATCACATACATTCCCATCAGTCTTCATTTAATCCGAAGCACACAATTTTAACAATCATAACCCTTTAATAAATCGCATTGTATTCTGGTTAAACATCATCTTACACGCGGAAAAAACTAAAAATGTCAAAATAACAAAGACAAAGTAAGCATGGCGAATCTTACTAGAAAAAACCCATCATTTAAGCTCACGAGTCCCACAAAGCTTGAAGCCTCTCATGATGATGATCATCATCAAAAGAGATATGATGTCACTTTTTCCTGTTATCTCTTTAAATAAACCGATGAGCAGACCAGCCACACCATCACCACACCGTTCTTTTTCACACTCACCATCATCCTCATCATCTTACGGTTCTTTTTAATCTGCTGGAGATCCGGTGGTGGTGGTGGTCACGCCAAAATAAAACTGTACCAAAAACTACTCTAAAAAGCCCAATAAAAAACCTATCTAAACTCTAAACGTGCTTACATTCTCATCATCATCAAATTATCATTCTACTTCATTTGTCATTCCCCTGTTTTATGTCTCATACCACTTGCCATTATTATATTACACATTGTTCTTTTGTCGCGTAGGAAGGCTCGTCATCTTTTCTCTCTCATCAAAATGTGCTATACAGTTTATATAGTACTACTCTTGCTGCCCTCACACTCACTCCATTTCAAATCTGATCAAGTCATCGATTTAAAACTAAAAACCGTTCCTCCCACAAGTCCCACATATCACTAAATTCACAAATCACCTACAGTATTAAAACTCACAATGGACAATGAAAATGTTCTTTATTCTGATTATCACAAACACACGTTGACGTTGATTGTACCATTTAATGTTGGCTATTCATCTTCATCATCAAATCATCACATTTACGATGATGCCTGTGTGTATGTTTGCTCTATAAATTATACCGACGCATAGTGAGTCCACACTTTTTCCTTCCCGTCATCACCGAACAGGGCATTTTTTGCAACACAATAAGCTGAACTGTTAGAGTACAGTTCAAAGTTCTCATCGTTTTTTCCTACTCTATTTTAAAACAAACCCAGTTATTTGCTCAACTTGCTTTTCATGCTCGCCTTCAATAATATATGATTCATGGCATTAGCAATAAGGCAATGAAAAATAAACTGAATCATTTAATCAGACTATTAAAACGCGTACAATAATAAGTTTACCACCACGTCAATTGAGAATTGTTTTGAGCTATCGCAGCCATAACACTTCATACTTGATGGCCGACAGTAGATCGTCGCATTATAAACGCCTAATTATTAAACCGTTTAAAATCAAATGTTTAAAAAGAGTCGCATTGATAATTCACTGTCACAAGTGTCACATCAGAAATGTCAGTCAAAAGTACCCTACATATTACTATTTAACTGTAGAGTCTCACTCGACTCATCATCAGACCAACACAAAGAACGGTAAACAATAACAATAAATTAATTTAGGTGATTACTGAAATCGACATAATTTAAGCAAATAGTCGTCCATTAGGAAAATGCCAGCTCACAAATTATCCATTTAAATACAGTTTAACTAGGCCATTAACTGCCACCAATGCAAATTAACTTGAACAAATGTTCCAATAATACGAAACTGTTTGCTTTAATTGATTGACACATTCGACATGGCATGTAGCATTTCATTTCATACTCTAGTAATTTACAATGTCAATAAAACTGAGATTCATTCTTTTAAAACGTCACTACTTCTACACGTTTCTCATGAAACTTTATTTCACTTCTTGCGCAGTTTTTACTCTTTTTACTGAAACAACAAGTTTCATAGATTTTTTGAAAAAGTAGCTTCTAATACAATCTCTGACATTTCATCTGCGGCAGGTATACAACGAATGACAGAAAGTTACGAAGAAGAGATATTTATCCATTTCTTAATGAAACGCAATTCCTTACTTCTCTTTGTGATTTGTGATTAGTGGTTATGATTATGAATTTGAAGAAAATATGCAATTGCATTCGAGAAGACTGTCAACAACAGTAAGGAACACGGAGAGATTATTATTACTGTCTTTACCCAGTCTCTCGTGAGGATGATGAGGTGAATATCAGGTCAAACTGTCTATTGTTACTCCCTTATCTATTTTTATGGCCAAATTACCATTTCTTTCTCATCAATATCCTGTCAAATTCAGCCCACACACACAAATCAAATTACTTTATTCCACATAAACCAAAACTACTTTATGATGACGACCCATCTCTAAGCTGATTGACAGCCAATCCCAAAACGGTACATTAAATTATGGATTAAGGACCCTTCTTCCATTCCTCACTCACACACACTCAATGCAGATCAAAACATTCAAAACTAAAACTTCACCAACAACCACACACACAACAGATGTACTGTAAACTCATCTAAAACTCATAATCATCATTACCATCCGATAATTCAGACTAAAAGCACCTCCACAATCAACAGTACTGCTGATACTCTCCTGTCTCCTTCGTCCACAAGTACACACACCCATTTTACCACCAGGAAATGATTTAGACTACAAACAGACTTTCTTAAAATTGTCTCTAGACTCTCAAATGTATACTATTAACGTAACACCAGCCATATCAAATACCAATAATAAAAATGCCTGTTGTCTCCATACATCAATCGTATAAGATTACTAATTAGGCTTATAAATAATTCAGCCATACTCATTAATGTGTACTTGAACGTCAAATGTAGCTGCAATTTCATTTTTACTTTCTATCATACTATCAAAGTCTCAAACCACTTGTGCCGGATATTTAAACCATACTATAAAGTTTCAAATCCCTACTCATAATCATTTCAATCTCTAGATTAGCATTCATATTTGTATTTCATTGAATCTTAAATCTGCACAGTATTTATATAAATTATTCAATTTCTCCTTTCAAGAATTCACATTTGTTTCAATTAGCTATGCCAATAATAAAATAACCAATCACCTATCGTTAAGCATGATTTGCACATAAAATATAAAACTACACGGATATATAACTTGAGAATTGAGATTCAATGAAAAAACTTTTCATCCTTCCATGTAGACATTAAAAAGAAGAGTGTCTCTCGATGGAAATATTACACACACTCGTGTTAAAAAACATACTTCTCTACTAAAGTTTTGCATGACGAGCTTTCTCTCTTAACGTGTCTTTTATTACAACTCCCTCATCCTCACATATTTCTTTTTATGTACACGTAAACACATCCTCACGTATCACATAGCCATTTCCATATTATCATCAAAGTCTCCACACTATATAAACCTATTATTCTACTCAAACGACTCTTGACAATTGGCAATTTGCATTCCTTCTTCTTCACTCTTCCAAACGACCAGTGTGTGTACACTTTTATTACCTAAGAGCCAAACAGATACCTCAGTACTATTAATACTCTGTCAAAAATCTTTTTACAGCCATAAAATCTTGTTCTGGTTCACTGGGAAAGTACATATATATACATATATGAACCACTCTCAAAGGAATCATCAAACCACACATTTGCCCATTTACAATTATTAGTACAATAGTGGACGATGCGCATTCAAAAACAACAAACACAACACAACATTACTTTTAGATCTTACACGACACAATACGTCCATTAACCCATTGTCATATGTGTCTCATGTTGTACGACAATGAATAATATTCCAATTCCAAAATATATTTAGTTAAATGTATGTACTTAAGTTATTTAGTTAGTTCATATAACATTTTCATAATCGTCTCTCATGATGATATATACATGGTCAGTGTGTCCGACTCTCCGACAGTATATTACTCTCTAGGTATGTATATTTATATATACACCGGAACGAAACATCCGGAAGTTTATACACAAAGAGAATGACAATGTACGAATCGTTGATCCTCAAATCCTCTTCAGTGTCGCAGTGTGTGGGTTCCTGAAAGCTCTCCAGTAGTAGCATCTCTTTCAAATTGCATCTCATCTATTAATCATTACATGTGATTCCACCGTTGCGAATGTTCACTGCATGGTCACATCTAATTCTATAATTGGCTAAAACTGTGAGTCTGCTTTTTTAAATCTCCCGGTTTGTAGCATGGGGTAAGTTGAGATATGCGCAGGTTGGGGTACACTGAGACTGCTACAATAACAACCCCT
>Ga0194135_10002620_pt1 | contig 10935 bp, 10 predicted proteins | sample LitLau_LLRF_2013_FD_134024 | JGI IMG/M metagenome (GOLD analysis project Ga0194135, IMG submission 134024) | Freshwater sediment microbial communities in response to fracking from North America - Little Laurel Run_MetaG_LLRF_2013 (version 2) | ecosystem: Environmental > Aquatic > Freshwater >... | reverse complement strand
TATGCTTTATAATTTTATAAACTTAAGTCATAGCTTTTTAGTGCATCATATGTATACATATGCTTAAGGGAAGTTTTAAAAGTTGCAATGTTGATTTAGATATGAAACTAACTCTACGATGCACCTTACTTACTGCAGAGTAGTGGGAGCTTTCGCAAAAGACCCTTTAAAGATTCATTGATACTTCTTGTACAATCACGTAATGTAACAATCCTTCAATAATGATTCATTTATTCTTTTAAATATGCTGAAATCTCCGAGCTTACAAAAATATCCATTTATCAACATTTGATCAAAAACATTTAAAGATTGTGGATAATACTTATTATATTAATAACAATAATAATAAGTATATAATTCTGTACCTGGATATTTCATGCAAATGAATTTCTATATCACTATCATATAATATTATTCGTTTCAGCTGAGGAAAGCATTGAATCGTAGCGTCGCGTCGTGTCATATCATTAAGCAACGGGTTTAACACTGGCTGATGGCAAGAGAGACAGAGACATGATATTATAAATAACTTACACGTATGTTTAATTGAAGGTAGTTTCATTAGTTTAGAAAGAAGAGAGGGGAGCGATGATGATGATGAAAGCAACATGAGACGACGCGTTATAGGATGCAATTTTTGCATTTTGAATGTTTTTATACTTAAAGAATGATAATAAAATGCATAAAGGTACGTTTTTAAAATACGAGCAATTCTGAACGAGCTTGTCCTTCGTATATACTGACAATTAATAATCATATCTACTTTCAAAAACTAATATCTTGATTTTCATCATGACTAATATAGAATTATTTATATACCTACGTTAAGACAGCTTTTACTAGGTCTGCATAGTCTTCCGTATTATTATTATTTTTGTATAATACCAATTTATTGTAATTTGATTGGCATTACAAGTTTGAAGTGTTTCCGAAGTCATATCATCATCGTCAGCTTTCTTTTTAGCATAGCATTGTTTCATTCAGTCATCTGTGCGAAATCAGTTACTTCTGTGAAGTTGGCGTTGAAGGTTTTTTAGTAAAATAAATGGAAATAGCTGGAAATGCAAATAATAAATGAAATGCTCTAATAATAATTAACGAATACACATGGACATGCAGGAAATAAAATGGAAAGAAAGGCGAACATAAGAAGCAACAGAAATTGAATTTTGCACATTTTTGTTTGATTTTATTGTAGGTATATTGAGTGTCACTTAAATGATAATGAAACTTAAGAACTGACACGAGAGGTCAGAAACGTAACATATTCATATAATAATAATTGTAGAAGTAAAAGTAAACCCCAACCGAAATTATCCCGTGAATAAGTAAATCTCTGTGTCTAAACGGTATAAGTTGTTGTGTATTGCTTGATAACGTAAGAATATATAATATTTATGTATTTATACTGTAGAGTAATCGTGGATAATATTCAACTGATAAGTGATCTTTCTTGGACGACGGTTTAGTGACCGCTACTTAAGAGCAGGTCAATTATGTTTGTCACTAACAAGAACTTAAACGATAGTATGTTTACTACTACATAACTAAACTTAATAAGATAGCTGACATTGGATAATAAATTGGATTATTATTACAATATGCTAAGTTTACATTGATTGTAGCAATATTATTAACTGAAAGAGAAGTACAACGGAGCGTTAACAAGTTATAGCGCACTCACGTATCTATATATTATGCATAATCATATTATGATCCAGAATTATATCGCACCTTATGGATTACATCTTTCCTGTCTTTTTACTTATGATGATGAAGACAAGATTTTATAGCATCTTATTATTCTACAACAAGCTTCTTAAATTCGTTATACAGTACAACACGCGTGTTTGGTTACTGACACACATATAGCTCATTCTCGTGCGATACACATGCTGGAAACAATTAAGTGTATACAGTTTGCTTCTAATTAATTGTAGCAACTTAAACAAAAGCCAACTTATTTTCGAATTTATAATGGGGAGATGTGTTATTATTATTTACTCAACGGAAACTGTGATCAACTTTCCAGCTGAAGCCTTGCGCTAGTTAGTTTAGTTGGAAACTCGTGGTATTTTTGGTGTACGCTTTCTTTTCTTTTAGTGACACGAAATAACTTTGATGTACTACTTGTCATAATTTTAAGAAATGTGTACCCAATTTTTATGTTTATACAATATATAGCTACCGAATAAACTCTTTTTCAACAAATCTATACATATCAGTAGACACATAATATATCCGTCGAACTTTTCTATATATTTCATTAAGGACTCTTGATTAGAAGTTAAGTTGGGGAAACTTGCATAAAAGATGAAAAGAGTTAACTTGCCTTCTATAGAGTCTCATGGTTGAATATTAATTGTAAGAGAATAAAGAATGTTTTGTACCAACAGTGAAAAGTTTAACGAAAGAAGACTACTGAATTATGAGCTAAGTAGTAGGACGTTTTATCCTTAGTTCTATCTAGAATGAAAAAGGGTTTAATAGAGGAGACCTTTGGGAAAATATGAGAAACTTATAATTATGTGAGGAAGACATTTCAACCACGAAAAGGCTGATTAGTAGGCTCTCTAGTAGATTGCGTAAGAATATTCATCATTGTCTATCTGCTCATGTAACAACTCAACGATTTGGAGGAACGGGGTAATAATGTTAACATAAGAAAGAAATCAAATCTATGAGTTTTAGATGGCGAAAATAATATATCTGATATTTTAAGTTTTATACGATTTTTGTGGTGATTTTGTTAAGTTCAGTAAGACCATCCCAGGTAATGACGGATTTCCGTGCCCATTTTAATTTTTTACATCTTTCGATTCATCAGTGTTTATCATGTTGAGAGAATCTCATCAACAAGTCGGTGTGTCCTGCCTAAGCGATTCTACTTTTGAGAATTGTCATACATTTACTACTAAGAGAGAGTCATTCAAGGTATTGAAAGAAGTCAATTAACTCATCTTAACTCTTTTTTGGTAATCTCGGCCCTCGGGTAGTATAATGCTTTTAGTCTTGATATGGATTAAATTTTACATTTTTAGTCGAATTTTCATCAGAAAAATTGGCTTGTCGGTCACTCAACACAATTCTATCTTTTCAGTTTAAAGGTGACTGGTACGCATTAATTTTTTTTAATTCGTCATTAGCGAGGGTGAATATGAGTAAATACCTTCCTAAGTTAGTGGTTTTTGATGATGAAAATACCGATTTCGGTAGGTACACTTGTTTCATGGAGCTGATTTTTAGGTCGAAGAGTTATTTTGAGTTTTTAGAAGTGCTTTCGAGCTCCCCAAGCTGAATTCAGGGGTTTGGAAGGAGCAGCAACTGGTGCTGATGGAGCTTCACTGTTATTGGAATTTTCAATTCCATTTCCGAAAGTTGGGAAGTCAACAGTGCTCTAGGAACAAAATGGTGTTGAGATGAGTCGATTGGACTATTTGAAAACACGATTTATTTTAAAGGAAATACTTACCTGTGTATCAGGGGGTGCTTCCCAAGGAGCTCCTTTGACCACAAACCCGTTGGTTTGCTTGTCTTTCTTAGATTTCTTCTCACTTTCGTCTTTGCGGAGATATTTCTGCATATACTCATTTTCAGTGACATCTTGGATGAACTCTTCCTCCATGTTTAGTAAATGATCTTTAGCATCCAACACTTTGTCTTGATCAGCTCCGGAGATAACCACGAGGTTTGGATTATCTGAATCTGATCGTGGGAATCGAATGTCCACCTACACAATATTACATTATTTATTTCTAAGCAAATTACAACCTCGCATTCACAGGGAAATTTCCTAAAAATTCAAAACTCACGTTGAAATCTTTCATGATTTGTCGAACAGTGTTCCCTCTGGAACCAATGATTCGTGAATGGACACGGTGGTCGATCTCCACATCTTCTTTGAATTTCTCGCGTTCCACCTACAAGAAATTTCGAAAATATTGTGATCAAGTCAATCCAGACGAAGTTTATAGGGCATAAAAGTTACTCACCAATGCGTTCACGATCGACAAGATTTCGTCTCGGGCCTGATTGGCTGCATCTTCATAACCAGTGATGGTGATTATGTCCTGGTCAGGCTCATTCTTCCGAGGAAGTTGAATGTTGACTTTGAATTGGTCTCGTATTTTTCCAATGACGGCTCCTTGCTTTCCTATAATCTTAGGATGGAACTCGGGGTCGACTTGGACCTTGACCTCAAACGATCGGGCTTCCCTGTCTCTCTCCTTCGCATCTAAGTCTTCTTTTAAGTTGAGCAAGGCCTCTTTGGCAGCAGCCACATTCTTAGGTGACCCTAAAATCTGAAAGTATAATTAAATATTAAATAAATTACTCCTTGAATGAAATCCGAAATCTTGTTAACATTAACAAAAACGGCTCTCACTGCATACCATTATAGTATCAGACTGTTGATCCAGGGGCGGAACAGTGATGTGCACATCATGCGTTTTCATCAAGTTTCGAACATCTTTTCCACTTTGGCCGATGATATGACGATGCATCTTAAGAGGAATGTCGACCTCAAGGATGACAGGCACTTGATCAAGGAGAGCTTGTTTAGCCCCCTCACAATTTTCAGGCCGACCAGACACACGAATTATGTCTGAAGCTCTAGTCCCTCCATCGCCGTTCTCCTCAGGGACAGCCTTTAAAATAAAACACTCGGTAAGACTACGAATTGTGAACAAGATGGAATTCTAATACTTACATCAGGATTTTCATTCTTCTCAGGGAATTTGATGTCCACGTTGAAATCAGATTGTATCTGTTTAACTTTGCTTCCCTGTGATCCCATAATTGTTCTGTGATGTTTCTGTTCAATAATGACGTCAATGCTGACTCGCTTGCTGAGGTCATCAACAATCGAAGCGATTCGTTTTTTGGCTGCCTCAACACATTCAGGAGGTCCTGGAGTAAAATATAAAAACCCACAGCAAACTTAATAATAAGGTTCCATAAGACAGATATCCATAAGAAGAGTACAGCAAGATTTACATAATAAATATGAAAAAAATAAATCAGTGTTCGAGCCACTTGGCACTTTAGAAAGCACAATTGGCAAGTAAAGTTCGGTTAGGTTCGAATCACTTTCCCTGGGGTCGGAACTCCTTTGAGAAACGATTCCTCTCAGGTGGTATAACCCAGGATTCTTTGAAATTAACAATACCAAATACAATACAAGGACATAATTACCTTTCAGAGTAACTTTAGTGGAGTTCGTTCCAGCCTTTGGAAAAGAGATAGCGACACCACCTAAGTCATCAGAAATCTGCCTGAGGATCTCTCCACGTCGTAAAACAAAGTGTCGGTGGTATTGTGGGTCTACTTCAATGTCAGCTTCCACAACCTTGTCTAAATCTTTGAGCATCTGTAGCATAGCATAGATGAATAAATTAATATTATTAAAATGTAGTTTTGTTAACAAAATAATTCGTCCGATAAGGAAACACTATGGAAGACAAAACTTACATCCAATAGCTGCTGCTTGGCACTCAGAACGTTTTCCTTTTTGCCAATGATTGTAATGGACTCTGGATTCTCGTCTCTTTCGTTAGGAAATATAATACGGGCATTGGTAGCTTCTCGGATCTAAACGAAAGGTGGTTACGAAACGTTTAAAAAGTTCACTGAGAACGCTAAGAATAGGTAAAAGATTAAGAAGAAATAAAAATATACTTTTTTGATGTTGGCTCCGTTCTTTCCTATCAAGAACTTGTGGTGTTGTATTTTCGCCTGTATTGTTTCCGTGTAGCCACTGACTTCTTTGTCGCGGCTCAGGTCGAGTAAAGTATTCTTAGCTTTGTCAACCATGTCTTTGGGACCAACGAGGGTAACACGGTCAGACTTGGCCTTTGCATCAGGGAACTTGATATGCACTCCACCGCAGTCTTCCGCAATGGACTGAATAAATTTTCCACCAGATCCAATCAGAGAGTTGTGGAATTTACTCGGGATAATCACATCGATTTCCACCACGTCTCCCTGTAATAATTTGAAAATGTAAGATACACTTGTTGCCTCTTGAATTAACATGTTAGCCATTAGAAATCCTTACCACGGAATTCTGGAGGTTGAGCAGTTGATTTCGAGCAGCCTCACAATTCGCTTTCTTTCCAGTGATGACTATGATTTCCGCGTCTGTCTTTGATTTACCTTCGATTAAAGGTGGCAGTTCGAATCGGGTATTTGTTTCTTCGCGTATCTTGCGAATGTTAGCACCACCCTTTCCAACAACCAACCGGTAGCATTGAGGGAAAATTGGGACCTTCAGCTGGAACGAGTTCTCTACCATTTCCTTGTAAAGTTTAGTCAGGTAACTACAACACTTATCAACATCTTCTTTGGGACCACGAACTGTAACTACATCGCGTTTTTGCTCTGGTGCTGGGAACGTTATTTGCACCTGCGACAGTAAACATAAATATTATTTTACTATTTAACCCAAATCAGGTTGAAAGCAAACAAAGATCGTAAACTACTACCTACCTGATTAAACATTTCCCGGATTTCCTTAATCTTTTCACCTTTGGCACCAATTAAGTTGCCGTGAAAGCGATGCTCGATGATAAGGTCCTTTTCCTTCTCTTGTTCAAGCTTGGCAACCTGTTCCAGAATATGCTTGGCGGCTTGGTCAACACCTGCTCGAGGTCCTTCTAAGTGGATGATAGCCGTGTTTGAGTTGGATTGTGCGTCTTGTACAGATATGATGACTCCAGTTTCATCCTTCAAACGATTGACTGCAAGAAAGATACATGATGAGAGACAGCAAAAGACATTAAGTAGAAACAGTGGCTGCGGAAACACTTACTGTTTGTTCCAGCTTTTCCAATGATGTGTTTGTAGTATTTGGGATCAACTGAAATATCCTTGTACGAGATGGAGTCAAGAAGAGTCTTCACGCATTCGGTAAGTTGTTGAGCGACTGGGTCAACGTCTTCAGGGGGTCCTTCAATGAAAATCTGATTCTGACTGTCCAGAATTTCTACGTGAGCTTTTGGATAATCTTGGGTGATTCTCTTGATGTTAGAACCCTGTTTTCCAATGACATGCTTGTGAATCCAAGCTGGGGCTTCGACATGACGTGAAACGATACTATTGGCTTTTTCGTAGACCATAGTTAAGGCAGTGCCGAGAGCCTCGGCAGGTCCACGAAGGGTGATAGTCTCACTTGGCGAATCACTAGGAGGCATTTCGACGGAGACTCCAGTCTCACGGAGGATTTCGTTGATGGTTATTCTTCCTTTCCCAATGATGTATTTATGTTGAGTTTTACCAACTTCGACAGAGACAGTGACGTACTTTTTCACAGCTTCAAAGTCATTCTTAATGGACTTAACAGCTTTCGCAACCCCTTCCTTTTCTCCAACAATGGAGATATCATCCTGCATTACAGAAACAGGAGGAATGTTGATTCGAACTCCAGTTTCGGCCACGAGATTGTTGACTTTCTCGTTATTAGGCCCACAGATGAATGGATGGTACTTCTTAGGGATGGGTATGCGTTCTGAGGCCTGCTTGGACTAAAAAAATCATTGTAAAAGGAATTAACTTATTTTCTGATGCAAGTTAACTTATGTTTGAGAGACATGGCACTATTAAGCTTGATAAACAGCAAAACAGCTTGCGAAGCCCAGCTTAATGTCTCCTGAGTTTCATACGCCTTTAAGATACAATTGACTTTACGTCATCTCTTAGAATGTATGTTCAGGAGATTTGGACTTGCAGACACAAAGTGGATATTGTAATAAACTTTGCCGTTCTTACCTGCTCATCTGAAATAAGACGAATTTCATGCTCAGCTTTTTCGATTCCCTCCTTGGGACCAATGATGACAATGGTACTAGAGTCCTCGTTTGGACGGGGAATAGAAATCTTGGTTGCGGTTTGCTGAATAATACAGTTGACGTAATTTTAAATCAGTTATATTTTTGAAATTACAATTATTATGATTTAGGATGCTACCTTTTCCAGATCTCCAAGTTTAGCTCCATGCTTTCCAAGGATGAAACGGTGATGTTCTTTTGGAATACTAATTTGCTTAGAAGCTTGAGTTTGGAAGCGTTGCAAGATTTCTCTTTTGGCATCGATGACGCTGCTCTGTAGTTCGTTTAAAAGTAATACATGGAACATGAATTATGAAATTTTGTAAACCGACAAGTATAGCAACAGTATTTCTATTTACCTGTTTTCCTGTTACAAGGAACGTCAGAGATTGATCTCTCGCCGAATTAGACAGTTCTATATGGGCACCTGTCTGCTTCGTAATTTCAGCGCACGCTTTCAGAGCATCCATTTCCCCAAACCGTCCCCCCTCATGCCCACGATCACTTCTCTCCTCAAATGGAATGTGGAAGACACTTGTCACCGTATTGGAACCAATACGCATTTTTTGAGTCCATTTGTTACTGGCGCCTGGAGAGCTGAGGCCAGATGTAGGACCCGAATTGGGACCCGATGGGTTAGGGGGTAGGGCTGGAAATGCTTCGTCGTACCTACACAAATCAAACATTTCGATTATAAACTGGATACAGTTATGAAGTTGAAGTTTTATGATGATGTTCTGAGTGATCTTAAACGATCTGCTAAAATACCAAATAAAAATTAGAGGATGCTTACTGTAACTGAACCATATTTGCCACAGCAAATATTTTCTACGCTACAATATTTCGGAGCTGGGAGAGGAAAACTAAATGATGTAAATCACTGACAATGGTTAACTCGAAATTCAGATCGGGATCCAAAGAAGTTCATAACCAATTCAAGATCGACTGTCAACTGCAGCAACCCTGCCAGTAATCTATGAGCTTCACGCTATCACCATATGCCTTTTTAGGTATACAATTATTGGTAAAAAGTAAAAAATAAATGAATTGACAACCAATAGGAATCTAAACTCATCTACACACATCCACACAATGTGGTACCTTGTAGGACAACCCTAAACTTAACACATGAAAGAGAAGGCTCAGGGGAAAAATATCACAAAATTACATTCTCTAGAATAAGTCTTGGACCCGTTAAGTGGGTCTGGCTACACAGCTCTAATTGAACTATTGTAAGTTAAGTTGATAGTTGGTCCTTTTTCTCATGCATATTTCATTTCGTCTTTCTAGAGCTAGAGAAATTAATAATCAAAAGGCTTTACTAGCAGCAAAGGTTTTGCTCAGGTACATTGAGTAACCAACCATCCAAACCATCCCTCATAATTCATATCGTGGTTGTTGAGAAACATACACAAGTTGTACTACATTGTGCACGCAATGAACAATATTTTACATTCAACCTTAGTTGACACTGTTTCTGTCTGGAAAAGAATCACTTACTGCATGTCTTGTTGGTCATGTGATATGGGCTCACGGAAGTCCGTCAATACCTGGGATGACGAGGGTCCTGGGTCCATTGCACACGAGCCGAGTCGTTACAGTAACTCTGTAAAAAGAAAATGTTAAGCATCAATTGAAGTGTTGGGCAGGTGTAAACAAACCATCAAACTGTTTTTACAGTCTACATAGAGGAGAATTTGTATGAAAGTATGGGCCTGGTCTATAAACTTCGCAATGGTTAAGTTTGAAATTCGACTATCAGCAGCAATCTGACACTCTACCTAAGTCAAATTCATGGTTGATTGCTCATGAGGGTCTTTTCAATCTTCATTTGATATTTTATAAGTAAAATAAAATCTAGCACCTTGCGCGATATACAAATGAGTACAGTCAATAACAAGAAAGAAGCCACAAAACATTAAGACTCCGTTGAATATTTGTTGCATATTCGAGTACATTCTTCCATGGTCTCATCCGTCGTTGACAAAACCCTACACTGCCACATGATCATCAGTTTTAAGATATGCATACAATTAGTCAATAACTGTTCGATTAGTTGATTTTTAGTTAAAAGTACAACGACTTGATACGAATAATATGATAAAATTATACTGAGTAGAAACTGAGCTATAAATTATATTTTAATGCGGAAACTGATTGCAAGCAGAATTCGTTCCACTCTAGTTCCATTTGTCAACAATGTCAACACAAAATTAGGGAACTCTGAAACCATTTAATATATTTGATGTGCCAAGTGCAAGGCTGTAATATCTGCATACTCATATTCATGATGGCTTTTGAAACATATATACAGTAATACAGTTGAATGAAATGAGCCAGACGGTATTATGAGACGAAGTATGAGACAGGAGAGCTGAAACTCAGTCTACCATTTACTACATAATACAGACAGAGCTCATATCTACCAGCTATCCCGAATATATTCTTACTTGGCATCACCGTAACTTTGTAATTCAGCAGCTCATCCCTTAAGTTGCTCAACAAGAGGTTTTAATATTCCACCCTTACTCACGTCTCTTTTACCAGTTATTCAACCCTTCATTATCATCATCCACATCTATCCTACAATCCTCCTTAGCGGGTAAGCCTCATCCTGCATCTAGTCCACATCCTATACTTAATACAGCGGACATTGAATCCAAGAGTTAGAATAAGAATGCAAAAAGGACATTGGACGACCGACTACGCTGTTGGCTCATCGTTTTTTGCACCACAACTCTCTGGTCTGATTCCTTTGATAGAGATGTGATCAAATGAATGAATTGCTCAGGACTTCGGGTTTCATACACACGATACACTATCAACGCGAATTTACTTTATACGGAGCCTGTTGAGTTTGTCCATTGTGATTTCTAGTTAACAAAACAATTCAACAACCTGCTGGTAAATTGTATTGTTTATTTCTTGAAATCGTACGGAGACTCCAAAATGATTCGTTTATTGAAATTACTTTTTTAAAATACAAATCAACAAATTTCTCTACAGCCGTTTATTACCAAAACAAAACCATTAGTTGATATTTATTAAGAGCTAAGGTTAATTTCAGAATTCAAGGTATTTTAGAGACTAATTTGCAGTTAGTGAGCAATTA
>Ga0194135_10002619_pt1 | contig 10936 bp, 10 predicted proteins | sample LitLau_LLRF_2013_FD_134024 | JGI IMG/M metagenome (GOLD analysis project Ga0194135, IMG submission 134024) | Freshwater sediment microbial communities in response to fracking from North America - Little Laurel Run_MetaG_LLRF_2013 (version 2) | ecosystem: Environmental > Aquatic > Freshwater >... | reverse complement strand
TAACACAATTCCGTATTTTTTGTATAATATGTCGTATAATACGTGAGGGAAAAATACGACTTATTTTTCGTTCGTATTTTTCAATTTGAAATGAGCGCGACGACCTGTCGTACCTGTGACTCACCTGCGTGGCAGTCTACTTGGCTCAAAATACAAGCACATTTGTCGTTTTCTGTTTTGTCGGTCTGTCTGCGTTGACCAATTCTGTCGCCAAATACTCACTGTTACCAAGTGATTCGATTAATTGTAACAAAGTATGCTACGGCTAAGGATAAAGTGGGGGCTCACTTCGTCGAATTACCAAATCTGACAACTAATGGCAAAACATTTTGGGACAAATGTAAACTCGGTGACTGGCGACATGCTGGACGGTGTCACTATGATTTTAAGCATGGGAAAGTGGAGACTACAGAATTTGGTATTAATTCAAATACGTTAATCAAATTTAAGAATTTCCTCGGCACATTAACCTAACGAACTTTTAAGGCCCTTTAAGAGAGCTCTGTATTTAAATATTAGAAACTGAACATAGTTGTCTTTAACTCTCAGGCCACCATTTTCCACCGGGGCATCCTTCCCAAAAGAAATGAAGTACAATTTTATGTACTTCATTGAAATAAGATGCTGGAGGAAATAAGACTTTCAGCTTGTAATAAGAAATAGGGAGGACGAAGGTATTAATGATTTTGGCTTTTAGGAGTAGATTACAGCAGAACTAGTTGGGCTGGGCGATAGTGATTATTTAATTAGAGAATAATTAATTAGTCGGAATGAGACTCACAAGATACAATTATGTTATACAATGCGCCGGGGGTATTATATCGTTGTGTTCTGTATGGAATACCATTGAGGCTAGAAGCTCACGTATTATATGTAAAAAAAAACCGTATTATACAAATAATACGTATTTTTCGTATTTTTCCTATAAAAAACCTTATTTTTGGTACGACTCAAAATTTTAATCAAAAAAAAAGTTAACCCACCTTCACTTAACTTAACAAAAACACAAATCCGTGTCACACGGTCATTGATAGGGAGTAAAGCCAAAGTCAAGGAAAGAAAATTGATTGATTGATTGAATTAACATGCTAAAAACCTACCTTTCTAAATAGAGGAACGTATCTTGCTCTTGTGAAAATTTGAAAAGCCTGAGCAAATCGTGGCCAGCCTCCGTATAAACTTTGGTAACAGAGAAACTGATATTCCGACCCAGCATGGGTTTAATCAAAATGTATCGTCTTTCCATGTTCATATAGGATAGGATAGGATATAGCCCGGAGTAAGAAAATGAAGTCGCTAGAGAAGAACGGGAAGGAGCAAGAAAGTTAGCATTGATGTTATCCAGTGTCGCGGATTCGAAGTTATTAGTCTCTTTGATGTCAAGAAGGAAATGTTGACTTCTAACTGAGCGAAATGTGAGTACCACCGAGGTTTGTTCAATACGAAAAGGGTTGTCAATGTCATCTGGGCCACTAGGAGAATGACGAAAAAATTTAATAATACCAAGTCAATTCAATCCCATCATACAAAACTTACAGCACTCGATGTACTGAAGTGGTTTCGGTTATGAAGGAGTGGTGTAGAGAAAGCGAGCTGGAATTCGTCTGGTTGGCGAAATCAAGCCTCTTTAATGTAAACGTAATCGAGGTATCCCCGCTTGACGCTATCACCCAAACACAATTGGTCTCCTCTATAGCGCTTCCATAATTTTGATACTTCAATTCAGTTGGACTCTGTAGCTTTATGATCTCATTACACCGACCGTGTTGAATTTCATCTAAAAGATTTGAAAACCTAACCTAAGTAATGGAACAACTCCATGTTAAATATATTTGCGCACAGTCCTGGAAACACGCGTCCCCGAATACTTCCCACTTTCCAATATACGTTTTTTCCCGAAAATGAAAACATGAAAAAATTAAAAACAAATTGATTAATTTTTTTTAAATTTTTTTTGCCAAATCTGATTTAATTCAATTAAAGTGAGGCGAACAGATTGTTACTTTGTTGCAAGGAAATTACGTTAAGGTTAGTTCCTTCCTCGACAAACAGGTTCTTCTGTATTATGGAAGAGGATTAACTATAGAAAATGCAGAGATGCGTCCTGCAGACAGAAATCACAAATATAACATAGAGAAAATGGAAAGATTCCAAAAACCCCGCCAACAGCATCTCGGCTCAATTTTACCCAAATGTTAGAATATTTTTAGCAGTGTTCGAACAACGAATCGTGCAACATGAGCTGTTCATGGCAGAATATTCGAACACTTAAGCACTACCTCCAAATCGCTTTAGTCGAAAAATCTAAAATTTACTTCAGCAACCCCCCTTTAAACACTTTTAACGAGGTATTCAAACATATTCCTGCCCATGAGTTCTTGCGATACATGTGGTATAAATCTCGGATTTTAAATCAGTGCTATAGAGGTTCTGTAAACTCTTGCAATTGACATTTGAATCAAATAAGTTATTCCCGTTGATACAAATAAATTTACACTTTTGTCGAACATTACCAGAGTTAGCGGTGACTTCTGGAATAATCGTATCGTATGACATCTCAAATGCGGGATCAAGTCGAATACCAGCACCTTGGTAGTAGATTAGAATGGGGACATCTTTGCTACCATCTACGATTTCGCTAGCGAACATATTCTCTGCGATCTGAGATATTCTGGACGTCACAATAGTTATAAAAATTCCAGCTGGTTAGAATGTAAAGCTGAATTAGTCGTTATCATTTTATGCGTTACCTCCGCAGTAGCAGAAATTGATTGCCTCGAGTCGAAAACTGGTAAATGTGTAACTTATCCGAAGAACTAGCCTCTTGTTCAATATTAAGACGAATCATTTCCCCAGGTGGCGGGACCAACAGAAAAACGCTGTATCTGTATTCAGACATTCTACTTTCCGTTTCGTGAATGGAATGTTTGAGAACTCCAGTAGACGTTGAGTCCAACAATAAGAAGCGAGAAGAAGCTGAGTGCAGGTAGTTTGGTGCGGTACTTCTGCCGAGTTCTCTTAATTTTAATCGGAATCCTTCATTTCTTCCATCAGATGAGGAATACACGAGAATGGCAACAATCATTTTACCCACAATTTCTCGTTGTCCTCGAGTAGGTTCACTGCAATTATTTTTACAAGTGGGTTTAGTTTAGGTTTCAATCAAAACGTGGATGGAAATTACATTGTTTGGACGAAAGTGGCATTGGATTCCCAAACGTGAAAATTCGTATGTAATGTAAGTGTTGAATTTTTGCTCAGCTTGGCAGCCATTAATGTAAGCCCCACGTAGCCACCTCTTGTTGTCTCAATTATCCACGCACAAATTTGTGGTTCATTACTCCGAGTCTGATAAGTAAGCTCAGTGATGTTCCAGAGCTTGATTAAACCGCCACATTGAGTTGTACTGTTATCTAGAACAGAAAATAAGACATTAACATACAAGGTTCCAGCTACACCCTAAAACGTCATCTCGGATCTAGTAGTACTTTAAGGAAAACCCAAAAAGTTGGTTTCCTTTTTCTCGATAAAAAGGACTTTATAATGCTTGTCTGGCTTATGAAGCGGAGCAACTTTTGTTAATGAATTTTGTTTCTGCGATTTCATCGGTTGAGGTCTCACGTCAAATCAAACTATGTGACCCTCCTCTTATATTCGAAAGAATTACCTCTACACAGGTCACTAATCCTCAGCCTAATCAACATTGCACCATCCGTTTTTGGTTAGGTTTCTAAGCAAATGATCCTGCATTATCAATGAAACTCAACAAGCCCCTGATTCTAGAATCAGAAGGATGCACCATCTGGGTTGTAGAACCAGGGGCTTGTTGAGTTTAAGCTCGCTCGAACCGTGAGATGGCGGAAAGAGAGTCTTCTCGTCCTCTTAAGTTGTCCTTCAATTAATCAGGACGGCTTTTATTCTATAGGGAATTCGAGTTTTATCGTATTTGAACCATCTAAAAGGTTACTCTCTGACCAAAGAGCCTGTGCCATTGTGAAAGCATGCTTTTCCCGGCTTAACTAAATTATGTACCCCACTCCACACTCATTCCCGGTTCGACTAAAATTCATGACTCCGAATGGAAGAAGGTATAATCTTTGTTTACTGTCAGTGTTTGGCAAATTCGGTAACAATTTTATTTATTCTTAAGTTAGTGGTGGTTTTCTTATTTTTTCCAGGCTGTAAAGTAGCCATCAGAATTGCAATTGAACTTGGACAATTTAACAGACCGTAATTAAGTTGATACGTGAAGCTTAAGATGACGGATTTAAGCGGGCCTGAGCAACAAAGAAATCCCTCCTAAATGTTGGGAGTGAAGTGTAAGATGAGATTTAGTCGAACCTGGGCAGCGGGTGTGGAGTGGGGTATGTAATTTAGTTAAGCCGGGAAAAGCATGCTTTCACAATGGCACAGGCTCTTTGGTCAGAGAGTAATCAAACTTTTGAACCACTCGCCCAGGCGCACGCAAGTATTTAAGCTACAACGCTTATTAGACTGGCGGATAAAACAAGTTGGTGCATTTTTGTCAATGAGATGAATAATGTGAGAATCCTTTTTGGCGGTTGTATAAATTAAACTTACCCATCAGTTCCGTGCCAAGTGTAATATTAAGGACTGGACGTTCAACCGTGATGTTATAAGAATAAATGGCACTAAAAGATGGCACTAATCTGCTAATCTCTTTAGATTCATAATGGAGGAGCAATGATTGCCCACCATCACCACCAAAAGACGAGTCTTGAATCGTATTCCAAATACCGTTGAATCTACAGAAGACATATTTTCCCTGAAAATTCTCGTAACTTTTTGTTCAATGCCCTAATTGTTTGATGTTTTGATACCTTCCGTAAAGTTCAAACTGTCTCTGTGATAGAGAGAATCTGTACATTTTGAGCTCATTTGGTGGAGTCACGACTGTGTTTTCAATAGCTACATTGATAGTATATCCAGGATGTCCTTGAAAATGCACAAACCAATGTCGCCTTGCGTTCAATCCCTCATTTGGATTTTTAAGCATGTGCAATGAGTCTGGATAATCTGATAACTCTCTTTTAATCCAGCTGTATTCTACAGTGTTGACTACAGTCGTCTCGGTCGTTCCCTTCCAGATACCCAAGTCCCGAACTGCCAGGTGAAAACTTTGACCCACTCTGGAGGAGAATGTTAGAATCAAGATACCGGTCCCCGCAAACTCGTATTCTTTTCCCATGAATCCTCTTGATGCTCTGTAGGATGGAAACTTGTGTCACACACATCGGTTACTCTGTTTTAAAACTAGACCTGCCCGATTCTAGAATCGGAAGGATGCACCTTCCGACTCCAGAATCAAGCAGGTCTAGTTTTGCTCGCTCGCTTCGCTATCCAATAAATCAAGAAAGAAAACAATTATTATCTCCTCATTAGTTAAAAGAGGGAATAGTAGTAGATAAAAATAAGTGAAAAGCTATTTCAGCTGAACCATGGGAATCAAAAAAATTGGTTGTGTGGAAAACTATGATTTTTTTTAGTTTTGGTGAGTCTTTACATGTCTACACTGGCGGTCTCGTCAATAGCCCAGTAATGCCAGGTCTGTACTGTGAGCGAACAGTTGAATCCATTGACCAAACTGAAATTTCCGCCTTCCAGGAGCATCCTCAGTGGACCTCTTTTCGTGGCCTGGAGTATCCAAACACACACTCGACCAGCGTCATTTTCACTTCCAATTTTGTTTACGTAGTTAATGTCAGTGTGGCTCAAAACTGATACGACTCCCCCACATTCATCTAGAAATGAATCAATTTTCAACTTATAGTTGTTTCAGTAGAGGCTTTACCAGTGTTACTGTAGCCCAAGCGGGGGAGGAGTGTACCGCTATCTCTCATCTGTTACCACAGCTCAGGGAGCGGCAGCCGATCATTTTCTGACTGATGTCAGTCCTTTGAGATTCATCAGTGCTGTCAGCACATTCGCAATCACGGTTAAACTAATTCACATTGACTATATTTGCTACTTGGGATTCTGTTTTCCCAGAGCAGACCAAAAACATGTTGGAGTGTTAGGTTTAAATGTGGAGGATCAGAGTTCTGGGTCAATTAAGAGTACGATGATTGTTTATTCAAACAAAGTCAGATAGTGGAAGTGTGGAGACAGACTGAAGGGTTGGGTCCACCAAATCTATTTGTAACCTATAACCACACCCTGGCAGACCGTTGTCGAAAATCCAACAACATGCCGGAAGGGTCTAGAGAGAAGCGTCTTTCCTGAGAGGTCATGAGAAAGGACAAAGGCAATTTTAAGGAAACCATACAACCTATCCGATGGTCATAAACAAGAAGGCCTAAACTCGGAGAGAGAGAAAGGAGAATGACATCTCCCATTTCAATATGGGGCTAACTAAAATCAATGTGAAGTAGTTTAATCGTCATTTCGAATCTGCTGACAGACAACACTGATGAATCTCAAAGGATTGACATCCTACTTCTAAATTCGGTCAGAAAATGGTTGTGTTAACAGATGGGAGATTGCTGTACTCCTCACTTCCCTCCCCCGCTAGGGCTAGAGTAACACTGGTCAAGTCCTTTCTTGCAATAAAATAATACAAAAAAGTTTCGAAATTCATTGGTTTTGGCGGATTTCCATTGCATCGGAAAAATTGAATCAGTCACGATGGAAATCCAGTTATGATGATCAATTGAGTCCACAGGATCTCCTGTCTAGGAGTGCAAATTCCGGTGATATGAAACTCGAAGGATTTCTCAGAAAGTGAAACCAAAAATAGCTAATTGTAATTTTCAGAAACTGGAAACTTAGATAAAGGGTCTTGCGGACATTATTTATCTTCATAACATTTTTGGCCTGCTCTTTTCTAAATTTAAAAATCGAGAATCCGCCAATTGGTCCAGAAATTGGAGCTCTTTACATTTACATTACAGGGTAGCACGAAAAGCAGAAACGGGGGGTTTCTCCATTTTTTTTTTCTCGTTTATGGGAATCCGTCACATTACTAAGTTTACCGTATGTATTCTGTACTTGATTTGCCGTCCAAAAGATTGAAGTTTCATCGATATCATGGTAAGAGTAAGTGAACTTAAACCCGGTTCCCTCCATGGATCCGTCACTATGGAAATACAGGATTATCGGCTCATTCCCATCTCCTTCGTATTTCAAATCTTCTACTTCTCCTGGCCTTCCAGTGATCCTTAAACAAGGAGTTGAGTAGCCAACTTTAGGCCCCCTTTTTAATAACAGCATTCAGTCATAATGGGAGTTACTCCAACTTACTTTTGTATGTAAATCAATGTGTGTCTCATTTTGGAAAATTTATAGACAACAAGAAAATCAGCCCCAGTTTCAAGATCCAAGTAGTTAATAGATAAGCGAATCTTTTTGCCAGCTGGGGATTCGATCACCACGAATCGATTTTCATTGGGAAGATACTTTCGGCCTGTGATGAGGGGATGTGAAAATGAACCTGCGCCCATAATCGTTCTACCAAGGAAATTCGCTGTCACTCTCTCTATTCTGGTTAGAGCTTCTCCAGATTCTCTCATTCTCAGCTTAAAACTTTGAGTGCCCGAAGATTGAATGACAAGAATGACTGATTGATGAGGAATATTGAACTCGGTGTCAAGGTCACTCGGTGTTCTATTTTGCAATTAAACATTTGCACATAAACACACACAAAATTCAATGCATAAATCTGATGGTAATATTTAAATTTTGATATTTACTCACACTGGTCGTACAATTATGCTCACATTTCGAAGTATTTGATGGAGACCAAGATACCAGCGGACACTGAGCTCACCAAGGTTAAGCTGCACCAACGTAAAATTAATGCTGTTGCCATTTACGGCAGAAATGATGAAAATGCAAGTCTCCTCTTGACTCGTATTTCCCGTGTTCTCGTAATGTAGATTAGTTTCTTCAGCGACCACAATAGGTCCACCGCAAGGGTCTGATGCATAAAACGTTTTCACAGTAACACAAATACGCACTAAACTAGATACAAAAAGATTAAAACTTCTTACTCTGTACAGAATGCATTGAGTGAGGAACTAGTAATGATGAGAAATCCTGCCTTTGTTTTTCCATTTCGTTGCCAAATTCCATCTTGAGTTGCTCCAGTTGTCTTACCATTTTTTCTTAGGATAAATGTTTCACACCAATGAGAAAAGTAATTACTTTACCAAACTAAACCCTATAATCGCATTTACTCTAATGAAACTAACAACTTACCATCTCGCAATGTCACCTGTTGCATAAACTCCTTCTCTAAATTCCGAATTTTGTCGCTCAGATCCGAATGTATCGAACGTATCGCACTCTGTTGAGCTTCGGTATTCTTCTCTGTTGATGTATGTTCTTCTACCAAAAAATAACAACAAAGTATTTTAAAATAGTACAAAATTTTCACAAAGCGGGTGCTTATATTCTACATGTAACGCACTCATTACAAATACTTTAATGGGACCTATCAAATAGTTGAAGACCGACGAAAATATATAACTCAAAAAACTGTAAAAAAAAAATGATTTCCTAATTCAAAACTATCTGTAAGAAAATTCGATATTATGGAATACGCACTAGTCAAAATTGGACAGTGCTTGAGATGATCTACGCATGAATCTTATTTTACGCATTACATCTTATTGTTATAAAACTTACGCTAGAAATCTTACAAATTCTAACGCCTAAGACTCTTGTGAAAAGACCTTACTGCTGAAAATAACCTATAATAACCTTTAAAAAAAACCTTTACTGTATAAGACATATATATAAGACATATCAGCGAATCAGGGATCGTTTTGCTAAAAGGCATTCATGATTGGTTATACTCACTTGAGACAAGGGGAGTGTTGTCATTTCGTGCGTCGGGAGTCTACCATTCTCGTTAAATTGCATTGCAGCGGCAGAGGAATGCGATTCGCTTTTTCTTCCCTTTGGAAAATACTGAATTTTTCTGCAGTTTTACTTTTCTGAAATGAAATTTGGACACCCTTCTTGTTGGGCTATGGTTTACGGATGGGATATTCTAAAAACTAAAGTCCTTTACTCTGAATATTAACAGTGAAGGTCAGACTAGATATTAGCATTAAAATTTTCAACAGTAGAATATTTACCATTCTTCTTTCATTACCACTTCTTTCATTTTACACTTTCCTTTAAATTTTCGCTTATTGGTCACTATTATACTTAAAGTGGACCATATTTAGAGAATTTTTACTACGAAATTTGATTTATAACCATAAACTTAGATCAGGCGATAGATTACTTGTGAGCTGATTGGGGTTAAAAGAAATGAAATACCTAAATGTAATAAATATGCATACCGGTTATATCCCATTCCGAATGTGTGGAGGAATTCGCTATCCGGTGAAAAAATGCTTCGTCATAGTCGTAATCACTTGTATCAGTATCAATAGAATTTACTAATTGTAAGGCTAATAAAAGCCACCAGTATTTAAGCACCATTTTTCACAATGTAAACGTATGAAAGTATATTCAAATGAAATGATGTTGAGTGAACGTAGAGTAAAAAATAAAGAAATTTTTCCAATGTGAAATAATACTACCTACCATAAGGGTCTAAAGTCGTACACATGCAAACGCTTTCTAACTTAGCCAAGAATTTCGTTACGACGCAGACAAGCAACAAGACTATTTAAACTACTGTCGAGTCCCGTGCCCTATCATCATACTTTGATGGACACTTCTTTTTCAAGAAATTGAGAAACATGATTCCTTTTCCATAGAAAATAGGAGTTTCGCAAGGAGAGTTGAGATACGAGGGGTGAAAAGGGCAAAACTTAATTTATCTTTCATGCATCGTTCACTTCTACAGCCGCAGTAGTAGCTGGAGTGAAATGGATTAATTGCCTTCTCATATGAAATACACATGGACAAAAAATTGGCATGACTTGTGGACGTTTTTCAAAGAGGATATTTACCTCCACAAAACGAAAAGTAAAAAACTGACTGGAATAAATGTACAGCCATAAACTTCTTCACGCAGATAAAATACTTTATTGCGTATTTGTTGTAAGCGAATTTTTACATAACATATAAGCATTTAATAACCGGTTCAATTCCACAATTCTACAATGTTAAAAAAAGTCAAGCACCATGGTAATAAATGGAAAAAGTTTGCTCTTTACTGGCATTAATAAATGATAAATTAATAGGGATACCAAAGTATGTAAGAAGCCGGACGGACGACAACTCGACAACCTGGAGCCGCCGCCCGTGTCAGGGAAGCCAAGAAAAAACGGAAGTACGCGCTTTCTTGTAGGATCTTTCTTTTCGTCCCGGTTGCAATAGAGACTTCAGGTTAGAGACTAAAGTTTCGTTCAAGCCTATGGCAAACGTTTGAAGGTGGTTACTGGGGATACAAGAACTGCGCATTTTCTGAAACAGAGGGTATCCTTGGCCGTTTGTAGAATTGTAGCGAAGCCTATTCCTATTCATTTAGAAATTTGGGGGCAATACCCCCAAAAATCCAATCTCTTCTACCATTTCTTCAGCTTATTGTCATTAGGTGTGAAAGAGAGAGATAGAGTTTAAAAGTGAAGTTCGACTCCAGGTTTTCCTCAATTCATTCTTCATTCGATTCCCCACCCTTGCCCTTGACACTTGCCCCCACCCAAAGAATTGGCTTAGTTTTCCGGACTTCCTATCCGGAATTCTCAACATTTTGTTGGATTTTGGAACAGTTAAGTGGGAGGTTCCCCAGTTACATTCATCATGGACCACCTTCACCGTTCATATTTGCATTATCCTTAGTACTCTGTGGCAGTACGACTCATACAACCAAATTGATCAAATTATCTCGGGCTGTTTCAACATTCTCTCATTTTCAAACTATAAATTTCACTTTCTAATTTGGCCCATTACATGAATCTTTAATGCAGAACTTTTGATTTCTGAATGTAATTAATCATACTCCTTGGGAGTAGTT
>Ga0194135_10002618_pt1 | contig 10940 bp, 6 predicted proteins | sample LitLau_LLRF_2013_FD_134024 | JGI IMG/M metagenome (GOLD analysis project Ga0194135, IMG submission 134024) | Freshwater sediment microbial communities in response to fracking from North America - Little Laurel Run_MetaG_LLRF_2013 (version 2) | ecosystem: Environmental > Aquatic > Freshwater >... | reverse complement strand
GTGATAGGAGGAGGGGTTTCCGGTCACCAGTCCGTAGAGACTAGTCGTGACATTCGGAGTGTCGCCTCCCCTGCAACACACACAAGAAAGGCAAACCGTAAGAGAATGCGATAAGACGAGGGGCTAGATAAGAAATAGAGAAGGGAGACGAGAGGGGGCTGATGATGATGCTTATTATTATCGTTAGTCCTTACAGGAAGGAGGAGGAGTAGAAGGTAAGATCATCGTCGGAGGAGTGGCAGCCCCCACTGCCAACACTAAGTGGGTGGTTATGTGGGGTGAGATGGGGGGGATGGGGGCCTGAGAAGGAGAAGTCGTTGAGCTCCTGGGGAGTCATATGGAGTGAGTGAGAGTGCTCGTGTAGTAAGTGGTAGGACTTTCTCCGAGGAGAGTGCAGAGCGGACTGAATAAAACATGGGAGGCAGCTTCCCATATTATTATAAATCTCTCCTTCACACTTTCCCAGAATGTTTCGCAACACACCTCACCAGCTAATCTCATGCCCATCTTCTTCTTCTGACGGAATCTCTGCTGTTGACTTTCAAATCGACGGAGGAAATAGGAAGGAAACAAAAATTCTCCTACGCAGCCAAATAAAAACGTGTTTCATTATTTTCCCCTCATTTGTGTCTTGAAATGGGATCCTTTCAGTCCAGCAGACCTTCTGTTTCCCCATGCTAATTGGACACCCGTAATATAATGATGCGAGATCCATGAAGATGAATATAAAAGGCATCTCGCAGCCTCTGCTATTTGTATATATTTATTTATATACATATTATTACTGTCAGCATACTGTCAGCATTCTATCAGTATATACCTACTACTCTGTCAGTGACAGGTCACCGGTGGGGGGCGATCTATATATTTATACTATTTTATACGTATATGGATGGGTGGGGGTATAGGACTAGTAGTACTACTAATACTACTGCTCCTGCACCTGTTGATTGAAAGCAGAAGAAGAAATGGAGCGGATGGAGTTGTAGTAGTTGTTGGAAGGACTAATAATGAATAAATGAGGGAGCTTCTGAACCTCTCCAAATGCTGTTTATATGTGTGTGTATGTGTGTGTGTGTGGAGCAGCAGGAGTGGACGACGTCGAAGGTAATCGATACTTTCGATACTCGGATTCATTTCATAAGAGTCAGGTGAGGAGGACATAAAAGAAGAAAGGGTTGTTGTTGTGAAAGTTGCTAATTGAAAGTAATAAGGTGAGAATAATATAATGTGTTTGTTGTTTAATAATGAGTTACCCTCTGAAGTTCCTCCAGCTCTCCTCCAGCCTTAAAACATATAAATATACTTGTGTTATATATTCTCGCTCTGACTTATCGGCGGCGGACTGGCCTTGAGACGCTTATGCAACACTCAAACACACACACACACGTATAGAATGAATGGTTGCTCCGACTGTCCTCCTCACTACTCTCCCCATAACTGAGACACACAAACTCTGGCACATTTTATTTAACTCACCTCAGCAGCATCAGAAGAGTAGTAGTAGTAGTAGTCTTACTTACTTAAAGTAAGTTCCCCACTCCGCTGCCACTCTAATGAGCTTTAAAGGTCACCACCACCACCACCACCACCATATCATACCAGAGAGAGGCTCCCTTACCAAAGTAATACTATACTCCTCCTAGAATCCCCTTTCAAATATTAATTGCTCCGACTCAAAACCAAATCCAATTCCATTTCTTCATATTTTATTACATGTTATGTATGCTCTTTCCAAACAACATATATATGAATGTGTCTCTACAAAAAGAAGAAGGAAATCAACTTGACGTCGTTTAGGGCATAAATTGGGGCACGGAGAGAATACTACAAAATGTAGAAATCATCATGGAAGTCAGTCAAGAGTTTTAGGAGAGAGAGAGGCACAGGAACTTTAACTTAGAATGGGTTCCTCTCGCGTTAATGTTGGGTTTCTTCTACTCTTTGACTTCTTCCAACAGTCACAGCACCAGGACCAGGTTACCAGATTTAGTCGGAGCAAGAATAAAGTTTGGAGGAGCCCCACTTATTTATTCCAGCTGCTTTGATCTGCCAATATTATTATTATTATACTTTTACAAAACAATCTCTATTTAGTACGACAACTGTTTGTATGAGACCTAACTTTTAGAGAGGGCAATACATCGAAGGATAACTTAATTACTACTATGTTACCATATTGCTCTCTCGCCATGCATACACTTATTCAACTCAACTTTGAACTATTAACTTCGTTTTATTGCTTTGTTACGTAAAACTTGATGTGTTCCGGATTCAACAGTTAAATAACATGAAATGTAAAGTCATTCGTGTATATGCAATAATATGCATGCATGCATAGCTTCCGCACGTTATAACTAATTGTTGCTTTACGCACTTGCTATAATGTAGAGAACGTTACTTAACATGGAAGTGTAGACATAGACTGTAGACAGCCTTTTGGATGCAAAATAAATGTAAATATTTGTACATCACGATAAAGGCTTATAATAATATAGTCAATAAACAAGATTCACATTTCCAGTAATCAAATCCGTATATTATATAGATGGCATGTATGCTTATATTAGTCGATGTCGGAGTGCACAGGTCGCCAGAGTTTTGATTAAATCTTCTCGAAGAAGTGTTCAAAATAGGTCAAATTCGGTTTAGATTTTTACTGTTCCAGTATTTTTTGGAAGATATTTCTATCGAGAAGTCATAGTTAGTTTTTGCATCCATTTTAGGGACCAGTCTTCGCAATTCATTGATCACTAGTCTTGGTCTTTAATACTAATCACGTTTAGGATTCAGGTATGGATGAAGATTTTAACATTTTTTTTACTTTTGTGTTGAATGCTAACTGCGGATTATCCTATGGCTATTAACAAAGTTACCGTTAGAATTCTGGTGAGCTATTTAGTGCAGAATCAACATACCCTGAAGCGCCTTCAAAATGGAGCTTCCTTCACTTCCAGGTTCCAAACTGCCCATGTGTTGAGTAGCCAACAAAGACTTTCTCCTACCCAAGCCCCACCTGTCGCCATCAGAATACATAAACCCCCCGAGACCCCCTCTTCGCTCACCATGGACTCTTATGTCCTCTACCTGCAACAGCCATGTCATATTGGTACCACCGGGTAACTCACTGGTACACCGCACGTCACGGGAAAACTCTCACTTCAAGGGTGTAGACAAAGACTTGCGTCATATCTCATATCATTTCATAGTTGTTTTATTAATTAAAAACAGTTCTAAAATAGTACGACTTCTTTTGGAACACATAGTTTGTAGTCCTCAATTGGAACCAAGTTAATACATCTACAGTCTAGTTATCTAAAAGTTATGAAACCTAATCGTAGTACAACAATTCGCAGTTGACTTTTAACAAGAGTATAGAGAGTTCATAGGAAGATATAAGTTCGTAGATTTGTTTAGGATGAATAGTAGTTGTGGTGAGAGATTCAATTTTTCATACTTAATGATTGCCACCGTAATGATGATGATGTTGATTAGTTTGCTGCGATGAGGGCTGGATTATAAGCTTCTTTTTGTTTCGTCTGACTTCGTTTACAAATAGCGGATGGTTGGAATCGTCACCATCTCTATCATGAGTCCTACCCCGCCCTGAATGAGGATCCATTCGCGATGATGAACTATGACCTCCTCCGCCTCCTCCACTTGCTCCTCCACTGGCCCCATTATAATATGCTTGTGAATGGTGATGGTAATTGTGATGACTGCCACTATAATGAGGCCGTCTATTGTGATGGTAGGACGGAATTTGCTGCAACTGCACAGGTGTTTGTTGTGATGGACCAGGGGAATTATAGTTAGAAGAATGATTTCGCTGTTGACTAAATTGTTGCTCTTTCATTCTCCTGCTCATTCCTTGTCCTAGAGATCCTAATTCTAAAGCTGAGACGATTTGGGGAGGAAGAAGACTCGGAGCTCCGATACCTCCAGGGTTATTTCGTAGCCTTGCAGGCCTTCTTTGTTCTTCTATCCAATTCAAACCTACTTGTGCAGTGTCGATTCCAAGCATCCGAACAACTTGTTTAACATCGTAGTCTGTAAAAGACCGAAGTTTAAAAGTACAATAGTGTAATCACCTGCAGCTACTTTGGGATCCAGAATGCTATGATGGACTTTTAATTGACACATGTTGAACTTACCAGCACCGTTTAATAAATAGCCATGTCGAACAAGAAGTTCGGTTAAAGACCGCTCTAAATCGTATTGTTTTCTTTGAGCAGACGATAGAGATCTTTGTAAACTTTTAATATGATTTGCCATTGCCGAGTTAGGATCCTTGTTGCATTCACGAAGCAAATGCTTGATTCGCTAAAAATTACACGAATTGATGAATTAGTACCACTACTTGAGCTTTAATGGTGTAAAAGGTACCAAATCGTACACTTACAGATTCATGCTCCGAGTCTTTTTGTTTCAAAAACTTGTGATCTATTGCTACTCTCCGTGTTAGCTGTTCTTTTTCAGTCTAAAACAAAAGAATTTCAATCAATTAAAGCTCAATAGCTGTACATACAATGATACAATGTGACTTTCTTACTTCAAGTTTTTCTAAAGATTTTTCCAGTTTACGACTGTTAAATCTCAACTCCACAACCTTAGAGAAATATTTGGACAGGAGACGTTGTAAGTCTAAAACTGTTAAGCTCGTGAGGCGAGTCACCAGATCAGCTTCATTCTATGGTAAAATAACATTCCGTTTACGTTTACTTTTCGATGTTACCGATTACAGGCTAAATTATAAATTAATATTGACTACCTTTCCAGGAGCTGACTGGTTTGAAAGGATACAGTTGTAACCTAATATGACTTCATTTTTATACTCTATAGCTGTGTCAATGGCTTCAATGGCTTCTTCGTACTCATACAGTCTGCGTTCTTCTTCTTTTAAACCATCACCAGACGGACCACTCTAAATTTCAAACGAGTAAAAATTTCAAATCATTCACACCCATACTTCTCGTTAACACTTGTTGGTTACAAATAAGCTACCTGTTTCATTTTGTCAGAAACATCCTTTCTTTGATTTACAAGCGACATTCGAGTATCCCTCAAGTGAGATATTTCAAGGCGAGCAACTACTCCAACCTCTTCTTCGCCTGCTGGACTAGTTCTTTCAATTAACAATCCAGAGTAAGAGGTATCATCTGTTTGGGTCTCTACATCACTTTTTATGTGACCGACTGCACCACTGCCACCATAACTGACAACTTTCGTAACAGGCATCTGACTCATCAGAGCATCTTTTGATTGCATAGCTGGAGGAGTTCGACTTGAATTGTCTTCTGAAATATGCCCACTACTCTGAGTTTTTGCAGCTGATCCTGGAAGTGAGGCTGACCCATTCACCAATACGTCTCTGACTGTTTGAATTAGTTGAGCAACAGATTTCTGAACAAGCGGGGATACTCCAGGTTGCGTAGTTGACTGTTCATTCGAGCTTAGGCCTCCTTCGCATTCAGGCTTAGTGAGAGATTTTGCTGATGACTGTTGTAAAATATCTTCTAACTCTGCCAAACATGAGGTTAGTTTTTCCACTGGAGACATTCCATAGCCAGTGTCGCACCCACTGACCGTCTGCAGTCAATTTTACGTTTTACAGCTATGCAATTAAACGTTTCAACCATAAAGATACAACAACACGCTGACTTTCTTACCTTAGATCTAAAATGGAGGTTTCTTGACATAAGCGGCAAGTCACCATCAGACTTCGACATTTTGAACGGCACTAGTTTATTACGACCGCAGGGAGTGCAGTTATCAGATCCTTTTAATAAAGCATTATTCTGCGGTCCATAGGCCATCGTGTGTTCCTCGCAAGAGGTGTATGAGACGACTCCACGAAAATCTGGGTGACCTTTCTTTGGCTGCATTTTAGAATTTGCACTGTCTTCTCCAATTTCTGATTCTAGAACAATAATGCAACGAGAATTAATTAGAGACGATTATAATCATTACGTTGAAGTAAGCGGCTGAATAAAAAAATAATATTCGCAATATATAAATAGATGTTAGACTTACCACCAACAAAGGACGCGGGTGGAATGTTTGTTAACTCTACGTTTGGAGGAATGGCACTCATAGAAATTTCATGTTGATCAAAGAATGTTTCAGCTTCTTCGATTTTCTCGTCTAGTGTGGCCTTAAAGTTCGATTCAATTTTAGTTAAAAGCGCTTCTGTGTTTGATCCGCTTGACTCATCATCCTCATCTTCGAAGTCTTCTTCATCATCGGAGTCTTCGGGTTCTTTCTCGCACTCGTCTTCTTCTTCTTCTGTAATTTCTTTAGCTGTAATAAAGACACGAAAATCAATTATAAGTGTTAATTTACACATGCACACTTGGAATATACATAAATCCACAATACCACTTCCACTGCTGCAATTTGAATTTTCTTCTTCTTCCTCCAACAGCGGTTCAGCACACTTTGATGACATTTGCGACAGTTCAGGCGCACAAACTTGAGAATCATTGTTGTGCCCATCCAATTGTTCAATTTGGTCGTATGTCTTTGGCAGTAGGAAGTCATACCAAGGGCCTTCAGGTTCAGAAAGGACACAAGCAACATAATCTTCTTTAGACACAAACCATTCGTGAATCTCCCCTTGTACTGATGAGTCAACCCAGGGCAAAATTTTCATCAGAATTATTTCAGCACTTCTAACCATAGTCGTGAGTTTACTCGAGGCGACCTGAAATCTACAGAAGACGAATAAATTAATACAAGTCCTACTTCACGAAAAAATTGGAAACAAATGAAAACATTGTAATATGAACTTACTTAAAAAATTCCTCAGTATAAGCGAAATCCCCCATGGTCACGAAAGGCGGTGGAGGGCAGAAGTTAACATGCGAAGGAAGTTGCTGCTGTGGAGCTGCACCCCAAGGAGGAGCTGTTTGAATTGTTTCCCGTCGAACTGACGCTGATGTCATTCGGGATTCAGATCCATAGAGAAGGTTTATAGTATTGTTATTATTGTTCAGAAACTGTCCTTGCTGCATTGCTCGTTGTTGCGGCGCAGTAAACTGCTGAATATTATGATGCAGGTAAGGATTAAAATTGCTCGGGAAATACTGGAAGTTCTGAAAGTGACTGTTGATGTTGACGGGTCCTGAAATGTGAACGTCACCCGCAGGAGCTCCCTGCGCAGCGGCTTGTTGTTGCTGATGATGTTCCATTGAGGCTGAATTTGAAATTATTGAAGAGGTTAACCTTGCAGCATTATTCCGATCGCGACGCGAAAATGGTGCTCCTTTCAGAAGGGGAGGAGGAGGTGAGGACGAAATTGAGTTTGTAGGTGCCAGCTTTATTACCTTGCTACTAGCTCAGGAGTTACACAAAGCTCACTGAAAATAAATTTTAAAATTATACTCAACGTGTTCATAGATTACGAATAAGCTGAAAACAACAGCCAACACGAACCAACTCAAGTTGTACTGTCCACGGTGAAGTACACCGACCGAAAACACGTAGTGATCCGACGAGCTAGTAACCGCAGGCAGACTATCCCGAGATCGGGAATAAAGGCAACACAGAACGCTTCTCACACTCTTTACAGTGTGATCTTACTGGCAGTGGCATGTCATCCTGTTTCCATTCAAAATGCCCATCCATGTGCAGAAAATGTCCAAGAAAATTTCCAGAAATTGACTTACAATGTAACTATGTGCTAGGTACCCCAAGGAATCAAAATTTTGAAGAGTGCAAAATAAAAAGGGACCCCTAAAACTAATTTTTCGAAAAAAATGTTTGCCCATATTACATATGGGGGGCGTGGCTGGGGGGGTTACACCCCCTGGGGGTCAAATTAGGGTTTTAAAATAATTCTGGTACTTCAGGGCAGATTTTATTTTTGAAAATTAAAAAAAATATACATTTTTCACATAATTGCATGTGGAATTTTATGTATATCTCAAATTTTTGAAATTTGTTTCTTTTCACCCCTCTTTGCGGGTTGTTAAAATCAACACTTGGGTTGCACTTATTGGGGTGAAAAGAGAAAAATTAAAGCTACACCCCGGTATACAAGCCCCCCTGTATATAGCCCTATTTGAATATAATAATGACATGACATAATGTCTATTATTGTCTATTGTTGGTCCGATTACGTTAAAATAAATCAATTTCCACAGAAGAACCATAAAATTTGGTACAAAAATCAGTTATTAACTTCATCTTGTTGATTGACCGAAGTCAGTTTGAAATATTAGAGCCACGCCCCGCTATTTAGTCCTCCCCCTAAATACTGCCCGGGTCATTTTCGGAGGTTTAAACAATAAAGCCACATCGGGCTCTATCTAATCCGAGAAACACGGTAGGTCGTGGTGGGAGGCGGCGGATGGTGAGGCGGTAGTGGATGGTCGGGTGGTAGTAGTTTTCCAAGAAGTATCCAGAAAATGTCCAAGAAATAAAATGTCGTGTACAATTAGTCCTATAACACATCCTTACACACGTTGTGTAACAACTGAAGGATTCCTTTTGTTAAGTTGGTCGGATTGTGTTTATTAGGTTGGTCGGCTTACTTCTCCAAACTGCGATGCTTTTGAGGAACAAGGGTTATTGTAGTTGTAGAACGAATTTCGCGCGTACTTTTGGCAGACTTATACACGGAGGCTTCACTAATAGCTGGCGGGAAGTTTGGCCCATGTGAGACTTGACGAGAAGAGGCAGCTGACAAGGTTTATTACGTTGACTGGCGAACTGTCACTTTTTAAGCCATCGAATATCTTCTGCGCCTTCTCCAGAGGTCAAAACTTAAATCAACATGACTGTCCATCGGTCAAGTGTCATCAAGCTCTACAAGACGGTAAGTATGATTAATAAACTTTTAAATATTGCAACTTCAATTGGAATGAACGGCTCGGCATTTTATATAATCATATCGGATTATCTTTCGAAGTTACTTTGCTGTGTATGAAAATAATAAAATAATGTCATTTTAAGTCAAACTTTTACTTATGTTGTAACGTCAGAGTTTTTATGTGTTTGCTTTTGTACATTGCAGTTGCTGTACATGGGGAAAGAGTACCCACTGGGCTACGCCTACTTCAGAGACCGGTGTCACAAAGCTTTTGAAAAGAACAAGAACATTCAAGATCCCGAAGTCGTGGCTAAGTTGTTAGGTCATGGAGAGTTCGTGGTAAAGGAGTTGACTGCGCTTTACTCGCTGAAAAAGTATCGGACAATGAAGAAGAGGTACTATGCTGAAGAGAATGCCGATCTGATTGAAAAGCTCAAGAAAATCGAAGATCTTCCTCCAGGATATCAGTTTACTTCTAAGAGCTAACCTTGATCTACTTATTCTGTTTTTATGCGACAATCTAGTCTTCCATTAATAGTAGAATTTGTAAGGGATAATTAATTTCACATACGTCGTAATTAAGTCCTAACAGATGAGCCTTGTTGGTATTTATTTTAGATATCCTGATATTTAATCGCAAGTGGAAACAATGTGTTAAAAAGTGCTTTAGTTCCATACTATTAATGTTGGGGAATTCATTTTTATGTTAATGGAAGATAATATATATATAATAAATCGCATGACACAATGTTGCTGTGATGGCCTTGTACAAATAGTTTGATACTATCTTCACGATTCATTTTAATAGGTTGATATCTATCAAGGAATAGACTTAGGGTAACCAATACCTCAGAACAATCAAGAATGTCAACCTTTTCACCAAGTTAGATGTTTCCTATCGAATGTCCATCTCGACTGTTAGTTGGAAAAGAGTTTTGTTTTATTATTCTATTGCAAGAACTTCTCTAAGATAGCTCTTATAGCTTAGCTCTGTATAAAGCTCAGTTGTGTATTTGTTATACCGACTTTGCGCTATTGTACTGAAAGGATTTGTTGAGTGAAGACGCATTATTTGTTGTTGTAGGATGCTTTCTCCTGCTTGCAAGTTAACTTGTCACTTAATGCAAGGTGGTGTGCGTTGTTCCATACTTCCTCTTTGCCAAAACTACTTTCTCATGTCTTTCAACGAAATCCTAAGGGGAAAACACTTTCTTCTACGTAAGGCGAACGCTCTCTCTAATTCACAAGTGAAGTTGTCATTTCCGGAGGAAAAGAAGGGGAATTTATTCCTGGAAGGAAAAAGGTGTTAAATAGAACTGTCCTTTCTTCCAGGTGACTACTACCTCTATCTCTTTTCATCAGAGTTTGCAATTACAAAAGCACATTGACTTGGGTAGGAGTGTTATTTAACTTAATTATGAATGTTTCCGTTCGTAGGGTTTGTGTAACTTAACAATCTTTTTGATGTAAAGCCATCTGATTCGTTACGACTCTAAAAAATGAGCATTTGGTTAGTTTGCCTCGGAGAAACCGTTGACGGGGAACTCAGTTGAACATTGCATGTCAAGAGTATTATTGGTCTTCAATCTCTTGTGATTCCTCCTCGCTACTTGTCCACGCAAAAAGTACAGTGTGAAAAGTGTCTGGTAGAGAAAATCCGTACAAAGTTTTCTTTGTAGAACTCTGAAAGTATGGAAAGAGGAAATGTCAAAGAAGGGCTTTTTTCCAGTAAGTAGAAAGTTAAACTGAAACTTTGCTGCCAGCTTGAAGTTTCTGTGAAGAAATCGTCACAAGTCACAACCAAATCTATCATCGGAAGAATCACCACGCAGCAGTTCCTGTGCAGTGTACACTTGAGTACTTTGACGCGTAATCTACAGTAATGGAAGGTTTTCAATTGTCTGAAATGCATGTCTCAAAATATAGTTTGTAGACATGAATGAAAATACCAGTCTACTTTCCATATCGAATTGTATGCCGAAGTAATCTCAAGTCGAGCCTCATGTGTCGGAACACGACAGTAAAGTTCGAAAGGTAATGATCCGTGGGTGTGTGTGTGTTAGATGGGTTCAAGAAATGTTAACTATAAACGATGGGGGTGTGGCTTTAATGGCCCTTAAAGACCTTT
>Ga0194135_10002617_pt1 | contig 10944 bp, 5 predicted proteins | sample LitLau_LLRF_2013_FD_134024 | JGI IMG/M metagenome (GOLD analysis project Ga0194135, IMG submission 134024) | Freshwater sediment microbial communities in response to fracking from North America - Little Laurel Run_MetaG_LLRF_2013 (version 2) | ecosystem: Environmental > Aquatic > Freshwater >... | reverse complement strand
TAAGATATTCTAATTTCAAGGCCAGGTGTGCACTGAACTCAACTCGTGCTCACCTGGTCTTGGTTCCAACGCACTACCCAGGATGGTGTTTGATACACCTTTGTCTCTCCACCGTTCTTTACAGAGTCCATACACGAAGTAAACTAACCTCCCAATTTAAGTTAGTCTCCGAGTAAGTTCGATAATCAGGGGGAACTTTATCTTTGACTTTAGGGAAGATAATGAAAAACCGATACCAGTCACAACAACGATTGTAGTGCAAATCGTATTTGCAAATTTCGCTGAGAGAAAATTTGTCTTTTAAAGTATTCAAATTCGTGTACGACTTCACAGCAAGTCTCTCCACTTGGGCAACAAATTCCTTCCAACCGATTTCTTCCCCTACGATCAGCAATTGAACAGGAATTTTTTCCATCAGTCTTAAATTCCATTGCACCTTGAACTTATTCATATACATATTAACAACTCCCTTTAGATAACACTTGGCGACCTCCACATTTTCCAACCACAGTTGTTTTACACAATTTGTAATCTGTCGGATCACTTGCTCACTTTCTAAAATCTCGATCATAATCCCTTTGCCATCCTTAGAGTCAAGTAACTTTCTAATCTCTTCTAGAGCCACACCCACTGAGCAACAGGAGATATGAGAATTACTTATTGCCGACATAATCTTACTTATAAGGTTCTTCCACTCTTTTGGAGTTAACTTTTTCTTCAAAACCGTGCGGATTGGCTCCTGATAAGCAAGTCCTTCTGGAAGAAACAGAACTTCCCACACACTTGGCCAATCTCTAATTGTCGAAGTGTTTAAAGCTGTTCTTACAAGAAATTTCAATAAATAGCGTGCATTCAATTCGTCAGCAAGCTTACAGAGGAGGTTAGGGTGAGGGTTTTGGGCCTTCTCGCAATTGGCTAGCAAGTTAAGAACTAACTCGAAAGGAAGATTGAACAGCTTGTTCAGCGCTTTTAGGTGGTGCTCGTTAAAACATGACAATGATGACCCGAAAAAACTTTTGAAAAGTTGACTCATATCAGAAACGGATTTAGATTGGCCAATCACCGTACCACCGGGTATTCTTGTATACTCAGCTAGGCACTTAAAATCCTCTGTTTCACATTCCAAGTCTTCCATGGTTTTCCAAAAATGAGCCATTTTACCTAGTATTTCTGATACTAGCTTAATTCTCTTTTCAAGTAGGTCAGATGTTGAACCTGATAGCCCAGACTGTGAATCGCATCCCCGTATTGTCCTTTCCAAGTGTGTTAAGCTCTTACTCAGCGTTTTCAAAAACCCAAAGTTTTTATCGTCACATATCACGTCAACGGCGTACTGAAGCGTCCCTTGCGCCTCCTGAATCTTATCCCACACGATATTCATCAATGAATCTTCTGAAAGTGTTTTATGCGTAAATAAACTACGCCCTTTGACCTTCCCAAAGTTGTGTCTGAACTGGAGAATACTTCCTGGACAAAATTCTCTTCCCCAGCGTCTGTAAACATTTTCTATTTCTAGTCCAACTATATCAGAAACTCTGGTCTCCTTGTCTGAAAGCAAGCTCAGCAGTTCTTTCTTCGTGAAGGCCTCCATAATCCAATTGCTCAGTTGGGGATTTGAAAGAATACATGAGAAAAATTTATCTGACAAAAAGCCATCATTATCCTTGTCTATGACCAAACGAAATGAGTAGGCCACCTCCTTGCGAGACTTTTGCAATTTTTCCAACAGAAGGAAGTTAAGATGACGATTAAGATTAGCCTCAGATGAAATAATTTCCTTCCAAAACAAATCTTTCCACAATTCTTGGCTTTCTGTCTTCGAAGCAAGGGCAAGAACCACAGCGACAGTTACTCTTACCATACTATCAGACTTTAAAATTGTTCTTTCCCACTTTATCCGAGATTCGTTATTTTCAAGCCAACCCAGAAACAATTTATCTCCGAAGCAATCCTGCACAATGAGTTTAGTTTTCTTGGTACAATTGCAGTCAATTGTATTTTCCAAAATATGATTGAATAGTATTCCATTGTCATCTTTGTATCTTGATAGCTGAGCTTGCTCTGGAATAAACTCGGTCCATCCAGGCATAACGAAATTCATGGAATTTCTTCTTCTAAGCACACATGACAGAAACTCAGCAATATTCGTTTGACCCTCGTAGCCTAAGGCAAAGAGAGCGTTACGCACTATCGGAGGTGTGTCTGTAGTATCAGTCATCATCATAACGAAAAAGTACTCAGCAAAGCTCCCGTGTTCAAATTTTAGCACATCACCCACTTTAACAACGATTCCAAAGCTCAATAAGTCATGCAAATTATCTCCTGTGGGGCATTTCAGGAAATTATTCTCCAGTTGTTCTATTTTTTCCAGTCCATCCAAGCCAAGAATCTCTAACACTGCGACATAGTAATAGAATGGAATATTATTACTCAGCATCTTCTTTAAAACCCTTTTTGTTGCATGAGACTGTCGTCTTTTCTCGAATACGCATAACTCGTATTTTTTAATAATGAACTTATCATGTATTTCGTTCAGGTCTAGTGCGTTTTCGTTGTCATCTGCTTTTCCTTGGATAAGGCTGTATAATCCAAGCATAAGTGGATTTGACAGCAGCTCTCGCATTGAATGTGGTACTTGACTTAAAAAAACGTCCCACGACTTCTCTTTTCCTCCCCCAAGAAACAGAATTTGTTCTTCTTCATTAAAGGGAACAAGAGAGTACGCTTTAACTTTGAAAGCAGCCTCGATCAATTCTTTTAAATGAGACCTAGTCGTGAGAACAATTTTCTCTATAAACAATGTGTTTCCTTTTATATTTGTTGCTCGGTCAGATAGAAGATTCTTAAGAAAGTTTAGTATTACTTCTTGGTTGTTTGAATTAGCTTCATCCAGCCCGTCTAGAAGGAGGTACACTGATGCACACTCAGTAGGAGTATTCTCAAGAGGTTTAAATAGTCGTCGAATTATTGACTCAACAGACGACACACTATTTGTTGCTGGAATAAGATCCTGTGCGCATTCAAATTCGTTCATATTCAATCGAATGATAAGTCGGGAGCGTTCTTTTAATTCACTTCTTAAATCCATTTCTAGTTTAGTTAACGCAGATGATTTTCCCATTCCTGGAGAATCAACAAGTAGAACAAGAACATTTTCGATATTATCGTCCGGTTCGTTCCAATTACTTTTGCCTTCAAAATTCGATAACTCCAGCAAAGTTGTACTATTATTTGCTGTGGCATTTTCCTCGAAGAGAGAGACTTTTCTGGGAACATCATTATCGGGCAGGCGTGGTTTAATCGGATTCCACCAAATTTTTCCTTCTTTCAAAAGATCTACGAGTGGCGCTAACAGTTTCATCATACGATTATAATTGTTTCCAAAATTAAATTGGGGTTTTCTGCAGAAACGAGATTTCCTAAATTCTATCACAACTTTGTTGGCCTTCATTTCATCATCAAAAGTAAACCCCTCGTAGCTTCCAATACAAGGCACTTCTGATAAATTTTGCACTATTTGTTTCAGACAGTTTGAACTGTCCGTCGTATTTGTAAGCAATTGAAAAGCTTGTAAATTGAATGTTTCCTTCAAAGCGGCCACAAATATTATTAATTGGTCATCTGTCCATTTTGTAGCCTTTTTGTATAACTTGGTCGCTTTCCAATAGTTTGTAGGTCCATTTGCCTGTTCAGAATTTTGATTTTATTTTACAGTATTGCAGGGAAGGATAAGAAGAACAGGATGTTTCTGTAACAACGCGCATCTTACAGACTTGATTAACAAAACCGTTTTGAACACAATCAAATGAAAACTGATTAAAGTATTACATACGCTACTTTAGGGAGCTAACAGTCAAGAATGGATTATGTATCAAGAATCAAAATATTTTCACGAATGTGAGTCTTAGAAGACGTAGAAAGAACGTTATTGTTGAATGTAAAAGTATACACAAAATGCTTATACCTTGTGGAAATTTAATTAACTATCAATTTTGATGGAAATATAAATTCGAAGACAATAGACTCTTATAAAATAGAAACTAATTGAACGCATACCTGAACTTTGACTTTTAAGGTAATTATTTTTCCGACAAGTTTGACCCTCATTAAAATAACAGCAGTATGAATTAATGAGTTAATTATGACTATTTCACTAAATCAGTATAGAGATGGGTTAACAAATTAATTCAGGTAATATATGTATTACTACTATTATAAATCCCAAAATCGACTTTATAGTAGTCAATGCAGAAAAACTAATGCCATGCTTTCTAAATAAAATATGTAACCAAAGATTTCAAAGGCTCTGCTTGCTAAGACAACACAAGTTTCTACACGTAATTAAATAAGGTAGTATTAATAAATGCATTTGTAACTAATTTAAGATTATCATTACCTGAAAAACTTGATGTTCCTCATCAGTGATGAGTCCCTTTTCGAAGAGAATGTTGACAAGTTCCAATACGACTTCAGTGGACTTCGAAAGATCATTTAGCTTCTGACTGATGCACTCCCTTAAACTGTTATCATAAGGTACACCGAAGTCTTCTTGAGTTGGAGAAAACATTGCTCCCATGCTATCCATTTTCATGTGATTAGTCTTCCATTAGAACGAGAGCAACTGGACTTCAAGCTTGTTCTTTAATTATTCTAATAAATTTTCAGATTCATGATTATCAAAGATTGGTGTTATAATTGAGCTCAATTTTTACGCTGAACAGAAGTATGCAGAACTGTCATTCAGTGTAATACTTCTGCTTAGTTGTGCTGTCCAAAATATATTCCAAACTACACAATTTTGTGCATTACAAGTTTACAACCGATAAGTGACAGTTCATAGGTAAACTGAGCTGTAAAGAATTTCATAATTTTCAAATGGTTTCCTAATATTCCAATACTGCTTCTTACTCTCTTACTATCAAAATTGTAATCAATGATGAACTGGGATGATTTATTCCTATTAAATGACTATTAAACTATTAAAAGTCGAAAAGTTCTCTGTGGATGGTGCATGCACGAATTTCCCACAATTGATTTATATATAATATTATATTCCACTTCTCACGTTAGTTAATTCGCGTAAGATTAACTGTGCCATGCTTGTGCTTTGCTACTTATTACAATTGCTACTACACAAAAGCTAAATTTTAAAATTGTATTTTGTATACGATTCCAGTTTATGTAGTCAAAAGAGAGCTATAAACAACTCTAGATGTTCAAACATGTAGATGTAAAAGAATAAATGCACAATCTAATTTTTTTTAAATCCAAGAGAAATCAAAAGGATAATTGAATTAAATATTATTATGTGTATCACTTCTCATGCTGAACGCATACAGGCGAATTTCCTGTCTTAGCAAGAATTTGGATAAAACTTGGACGGAGATAAAGTCGTAGAAAGAGAATAGTTAAGCTTAAAATCCCACATGAGACATAAAGTGACCACATAAAAACCGCATAAATCAGTATCATGAATAATACTTATGTTTGAGTTCACTCCTATGTGTTACATAAAATGCATTGTCTCTTACTAATGAGCTTAAACCAATCCACTTGCTTATTAATACATTACGTATGCATACGATGTATACATAATGTTAAAGGACGAATAAATATTGCATAGTATAGCAAATAAACTCTACTCAAGTTCCACATTTGTTTGTATTATAGTATTATACTATTATTCCGTACTCCACCCGTTCCTATATTATCTATTTGATATCCATAGTGTCGACCCAATTAATGCAGAAATGTTTCATGGAGTAAACACAAAATAAAGAAAACAATCAATCGTCCATATCAAAGTAATACCTATGATCTAATTTCGGCTTCTTGCTCTTATGTTTTATCTAAATCATGAAATAACATCCTTTAATATGAACCTTTGAAATATACATGTAACAGTCGTAGCAGCCAACACTTCCATAAATTGATTGTCATCACCCCTCTCGCCAATATAGTAATGACATGACGTGTTTAATATTCACGAACAAGATGGAAAACCACAAGAAAATATACATTATTTACTGACCATCGTTTTTAATTTCAAAAATGTGGTTGATACTTTCAAGAAAATTTATACTAGATTTACATTAATTGAGTACCAGAAATGAGTTTAATTTCAATGGTGAACACAAATTTCAAAGGTTGCTTGTGTTTTAGAGAAAAATTACATTTCGAAACTGTTTAGAACTGTAATCTATTTACCGAGTAGATGTATAGTAAAGAGTTCACAATTGCTTCCATGCTGCTTAAACGATATACCGAATTCAAAGATTTTTAATTTGCTACCGATAAGTTTTAACCAAATCATAAGTAAACAGTGCTTTCGGAATGTTTTTCTAATGCTGCTTCTTTCTACAAAAATTATGATTAATGATGTTGAAGTCCTTACCTTGTGTTAAGCAGTGGTACTACCAGGCAGCCAAATAGCTCACTGCGGCAGGTGAAAGGATGATTTGTCCATGATTTATTATATGTATCACTTTTCACTTTGAGAACTAATACATCAAGTTTTTGCTGCGCTTCTTGTAAAATACAGATAGCTGAGTTTTAAAATTAAATTTTTCTTCACGATTCCAGCATTCCAGTTTACATTTGCTCAAATTGAGAGCTGAAAAAAAACTCTTGATGTTCCAATATATGTATTAAAGGAAGAATGAAATACGCCCACTGTGATTCAAAACTACTTAATCTAATTTTCATGATAAACCAAAAGGCACTGAAAGTATATATATTAACATATATGTCACTTCTCATGTTCACTGCTTATCAACTAATTTCCTGTCTTGGCCAGAGCTGGGATGGAGCGTGAGTGAAGAGACCGATGAAGTAGTGTGACTGCTTCAGACAAAAAAAAACTGTTGAAGACCGCATAGTATGCAAAAGTAACCACACAAAGACCACATAAACACTCGTTTTAATAACGCAAATGTTAAGAAGATGAGTTCAATACAGTTAAATGGAATGCATTTCTGCAATGAGCTACAAGCAAATCCAATTATTTATGTATGTACGCATTACATACATTACATACATATACGACCAGGATGCTCATATTCTGGTAAGGGACGAGTAAATGTTGCATAGGACTTCAAATATATTTGCGGAAGTTCTATATTTGCATACCACGTAATGTACCCGTTCCTATCGTCCATTTGATATTCATAGTGTCGAGTGTCGACCCTATTAATGCAGGAATGTTTTATCAAGTGAATACCTATATAGTAAAGAAAACAACCAATTATTTACGAACTAGTGGAGTAAATTCTGAATGGGATTTATTGTCAAGGGTGGTAGAAGCAATCAATGACAATTGTGTACAATTGTTAGGAGAGATATATTACTAATATTGTGTTATATTCTCTTGAATCTTTTTATAATTGATATGTGTGCAATTGACTGACTGTAAAACAGTCTTTGCTTATGAAAGTGTATTTTGCTTTTGTATCATTAATCATTTTAAGCTATCATGAAACAATTGTTTCATTATTAGACGCATGTATGATGGTGATTTTTGAACTAGTGAGGGAATCATTTTCCCAAACTAAACAATTTCTATCTCATTACTATATCTGACTTCAGATCTTCTTTTAGATTTCAGGTTTCCGTCAGACAAATACAGAAATTACTTGTTACTGCAACTACTTTTATAGCTATAATAATATTGTTCAGCTAAAGGTTTCTATCTACTATTTCATGATTTCCCCAAACAAGTTTGGAGAAAACAATTCGTGTAATTAAGATACAGGTTTCTCATTAACTTAAGGTGGTATAGGGTTTACAAATAATTTACTATTTATTTATACTACTCTTGACAAATATATAGGTAGACATGAAAGTAATAAGCTCGTTCTACTTTAAATAAAAGGATTACTAATGCTTGTCTTTTATACACTAAAAAAACTTCGACCAATATCAAGCTTTTTGATACAATGCAAGAAATATACGTTAAGGTCATTACAATTGATGGATCGGAACTTTAATAAATGAATTGCCATCACCTCTGTCTTCAATAAACTAATGAAATGACTGAAATAAAATCAGATACAAGCCTTTAAAGTTTAAACCATTTGAAACGATCAATAATGTGCTACGCTATTTCTTTACTCATACTCTCTTGAAAGATTTCTGTAGAAAGATTTGCAATCTTACTCTTATTAGACAAAACCAACGTCAGTTTGAAACTTGCCAGGATGTGTAGATTTGTACTTGCAACAATCTTTGTAGTAATTGTAGTCTTTCTGTTGTTCTGCTGCACATCGATCCAAGCTGAATCCTGTTCAGTCACCCTTGGCCCATTTTGAGGGTTATACAGCCAAGGAAATCAACATTTTTCCCAAATTCAGAGCTACTTGCCCGCAAATAATTGGAAACGTGGTTAACAATTTCCTCTCCTGTTTAATTTCTATTTACAACCACTACCACATTGACTTGGGTGATGCTATAGAAGTTCCTGTATTGCAAAAGCGTTTCACCCTCGCACATTTCGGCCATCCAAGGAAGTCTAACGGTTGAGGTTGGGATCGCGTTCTCACCTGGTACAATGGAAAATCTCTGAATGAGACAACTATACACGGGTGGAGTGCCTTTACATGAAATCAAAATGGACTTGTTCAATCGCCGTCTTCGCTTGGAACTCTTAAATGAGGGGATTTGAACTAGAAGATTTTCCAGATAGGAAAAACATTGGCGTAACTTTGCCAGTAGCTCTGGGAGCGGAATATCCTCACAACACGACCGTTTTCATTCAATACCCAATTTGCTTTCCTCGAGTGAAAGTATCGATGCCCTCACTACTGTTCGATGTATTGAGAGTAGGCAAGAAGGTTCCAAAGGAAACATTCGTTCCTCTCGTCTTTTTCAAGGGAACCTACAGAAATGTCGTAATTAGTAAACGAACATCAAAAGAAAACTCATCAAGAGAAACAACAATAACCTCAAACTACTTTGGAGTTAATGAGTACGAGGGAGAGCCAGGAAAAGATTTAATTCCAATTCCCCATGGAATCGAAGGATATAGCATTGAGGAAATTACGAAACTAATTTATCGGTCTCCTTTTAATATAATTAACATAGAAAGTTCCCCTCACATGGATCGGGGAGGTTGGTTTTTGATGAAGAGAAAAATGAACCCTACCGAAAACTTCCCGACCATAATGACGTGGCTAAACAAATATTTAAGCTATCGATGACGATGAAGAATCACAAAATTATTCATGTATTCCGTCCTTCTCTAATGGAATCAAATGATTTAATCGTTGATAGTATTTTACTTCATGCTCTTGCACCCAACCACTCGAAAATATACGATTATGCCAAGACTGAAGACTCGTGAACAACGACGCGGTTTTAGCGACTATGCTCCAACAATAAAAGTTCAATCTGGCCAAACAAATAGAAAATTGTCTTTTGTAACGAGTGCAGAAGAGTTTCGCTTTGTCAGTTTCGGGAGACCCGAAAAATCACCGGTAAACTTTGCAATTTACGTTTCTCCCTCTGACCTGCCCACGTGGATAATACTGCTGATTATTAGCCTGATTCTGTCCATTGTAATTACGGTGAAAGCTCGTGGATCCATTTCAGAGGGACTTCTTCGTTGCGTAATCGTTTTAGTAGAGCAAGGACACTCGGCCTTACTGAATGCTAAGAGGATTCCATTCCTCTATTGGATTTGAGGGCCTTGGATTTTGATTTCATTAATAATGACGAATGCACACAAAGGCGAAAATATAACTAAACTACTGGCTCCATTTAAGACAATTCCATACGGAAACATTTCGCAATTGGTTAACCACAATTTTACGTTCCTCTCGGAGTTCATAAAAGTTGGAATTCCAGAGGTAATATGCTTACGCTTCAATTGAAAGATTCGGGTTTCTTTGGGAGGAATAACCAAATGGGATAAAAATTACGCCCCACAATGGATACGGCCAGTTAATATCATACTAATTCCCAAAGAAGGAGAAAGGAAGTTATTGGACGGATTTTCTTATAAGATGACAGTTATAAATTGCAAACAAAATGCTTACTTGGGATGGACAAAGGAGACTCATGAAATTTCTGAGATGGTGAGTCTCATGTTCCCCCAGCACAAAGATGAGAAACTTTACGTTGGAAAGAAAGTCCTGGCTACACAAAATCGTGAATGGAAAGTGGAATTTTTCCATGATGAATCGATGGAAATAAAGTTAAATGCTTTGAAAGAGTCTGGAATTGGTTTGAAGTTCAATACTTTAGTCTCAAATGCCAGAAAATTCAATAATATATTTTAAATGCAACGAATAAGGCGTACAGGAAAGTGAAGAGAATTAGTATTAAGGTAAGTATATTCACGATATTTCTGCTTGTGAGTGGTCTATGTATTTTTGTATGTTCAACATTTTCAGCCGAGATTATATTTAGCTTCTGTGTATCACAGTCTGTGTATCTGTCTGTGTGTGTGTTTGTCTGTGAAATAAGGCTCTGGATTCTTCAAATTCGTAAAATGCTTCGTAAGTATTAATTAAGATGGTTCGTCTAATTGTCTAATAATGTGTACATCGTGGTAAATCGTGACGAAGCACCATAGAGTAAGTAGATATAGAGAGGCAGATTAATGGAGAAAACCTGTCCTACACACACCCTTATTTTTGTCCAATCGTTTTGTCAGGGGAATTCTTCACCCAATCAAAATGTCAGGGGAATTCTGAAAAGTTAACGCATTTTTGGCACTCTCGGCTGGAAAACCCCTCCCTCGAGAAGCTCACGTGACTCACAGTCTCATTCCCACCACCGCCACACTATCTCTTAAAGACCACATTTCCCCCCTAACAGTAAAAGCTGTAATTATTCACACAAATCAGCCAAGTTTTAATTGTCCGTTATTCATGGACTTCACATAAAACAATAATGGTTAGAACACTTAAAAAGTGCAGTGTGTGTGGAGTTAAAGAACATGAAGAC
>Ga0194135_10002616_pt1 | contig 10945 bp, 6 predicted proteins | sample LitLau_LLRF_2013_FD_134024 | JGI IMG/M metagenome (GOLD analysis project Ga0194135, IMG submission 134024) | Freshwater sediment microbial communities in response to fracking from North America - Little Laurel Run_MetaG_LLRF_2013 (version 2) | ecosystem: Environmental > Aquatic > Freshwater >... | reverse complement strand
CTGATGAATTTCAGCTACCACAAGGAAGTGGCTGGGGAGATTAAATTATTCCATAAGGGAAATATTCTCAAAGCAACCGTTGCCTTTGTACAGCTTCTCCTCCAAGAAACATCGGAGCACCGCATATATCGCCAAAAAGTTGAGACGGAAAATGGACGGCTTTTGCTTCAAATTAAGGTTCGTGTGAGGAATGATTTGTATCGACTTCTGATCTGGTTATAAAATATTGATAAAAAGATCTTTGAAAAGGCCTATAAGGATCTCTTGACCGAGAACAGGATCGAGATTCCAGAGTCAACAGGCACTTTAAGACGTCTGGAAGATGTAAATGGTTTCCAAGACGCAAATGCATCTCTCAACTGGGTTCCGCAGGACTTGGAAGTAAGAACCCATACGCTCTGCGGAGTCTCAAACCTGGCTAAGTTTGATACAATTTGTGCTGTTTACTATTGCAGTTTGCGGTGACCCCCGTGCCCCCTTTGACTTTCGTGGAAGGGGAATTGATGGTTAACCACGGCAACAATCCTGTCGAGCCTCAAATTTTTTTTCACTGAGTTGATACTTTGATGTTACAACTTCGTAGTTAATGACTTGAAAAAAAAAGTTTCAACTTTAATTTTTTTACTTGTTTTCCAGATAATGGGATGGGTGGTAATGTTTTCAGTTTGTTTATTGTTGAAATTTGAAATACTTTTCTCTGTAAGTTTTTATGTAATACTAAAATTTCCAAACTCACTCAACTACAAAAATTACTACAACAGGAAAACATGCAAAGGTTGTTTTGTAACTTTACTTTTAAAGCTGAGACTAGCCTGTTTTTTTTTATATATTAAATATGTCTGGGCTAAAGGTTTTCTTTTGTGCTCCCTACAAAAGTGTGCATAGATTTGACCAAGAAAAAAAAACAGATTAAGCCTTGTAACGATAACTTAAATATGGATAGGAGGTTTAGTAAATGAAACTCATCCGAGTTTCAGTAGCATTTAAAATATAATTCTATTACAGTTCCTCTTTTTGTTCCGATTGATTTTTTTAACCAGAAATTGACTGTTTAAAGCGAGTCAACCTGTAATGGGAGCAACCCAGTCTGTTGAGAAAAGATTCACAACAAAAATTATTGGACATCATGACTGGCTAAACTGCTTATTGTGATTTTTAATAGCCAATAGCGCTATTAATTTGTGACACAAAGCCTAATGAAATTTTTTGGTTTATACAAATCTGTTTATCGACTTAAATAAAACAATCTCCATAACTTTGCATCAAATTTAAAAAAACGGGAACGTGGAAGGTGTCTACGAAGATGTATTAGCCGGTAAGCTCATGGTTGAGAGAAAATTTTCGAGGCCTTATTAGTGTAGTCTGTTGACAAGTGTTTCATCTACCTCAGCATGCGCCTTCCTCCACAGAAGCCCATTTTACTGAATAATATGGAAAAAGTAAGCTTAGCCGAGTTAACTCACCAACATGGCTGCGTAGTCGCATAAGCGATACACCATTTTAACGTACACGTTAATCTGGGTTTCCTAGAAAAATTTCTTTTGTGTGAACATGCGCGCTTATGTGCGACATGTTTGACAATGATTTACGTTCTTAACTTCCTGGCTTAAGTTAAGTAAATAATTTCTGCCAAATATTTTCAATAAACGAAACGAAAACGAAAAATGCAATGAAAAGTGGAAAACAAAAAACGACACGAAAACGCTAAGATCCGAAGAATCTCAAATTGCTTCCATCCAAGTCCTATTTGAGTTAAGTTAGCTTGCGAAAAGTCAATTCACTTTTTATGAAACTTGCATACACTGGCAGTAAAGAACTAACTATTGAATTTTCGTTTTTGCATAACAGGAATGAGCACATCCATTCTAATATTTGATAAAAAGTGGGGTAGAAATTGCTCGAAATATCCATCTTTCTGTTGCCGGTTTTCTCCCGTTTTTTGAATTCTTTAGCACTAGTTATATTTCCGTATCTTTTTCAAGCAAAAACAAAAACCGCACGAGATGCCTCGTTTTCAAATTCCAAAAACGGAAACGACACGGAAAGGCGTGTCGTTTTCGTGTCCGTATTTGACACAACACGGCGGTAGCCCTAAATCGACCAAGTTTGTACCACCCCGATAATGGACCAGGCTTGAGGTCAGCATTTACTGCCCCAAGGTTTTGTTTTCGGAGAAATATCAGGTGACGACGGGTTTCTTGCCCAGGAAAGGCGGGGAAGCCAAGAGTTCGCATGCGGCAAAGGTTAGCATGTTGTAATGAAACATAAATGAAGCACTGCAGTGCATTTACAGATTGATTGTTTTCATTTTGTTGGACGAATTTCAGACACCTTGTTGAATATTTGCTCAATTTATATTTCAAAACTTGAGTTTAGCGCCTAATCATAATACGGTATACTTCGTTGCTGCATGCGACGGGCTCCGGATTACAAAAACTCACACTTAAATACCGAAATTTAGTAATTTACTAATCATTCGTCATGTTCTTTGATTGCGGTGAATTCATAGTTCATGCGGACTTAATTTTTTGCAATCCTTCCCAACCTGAAAGGCAATGAGGCTTTATTTTAAACTAAAATGCGAGCAATAAATTAATGACGCTCATCATAATCACATCCGCCCAAATTACCAACAGAAACCCCCTTGTCTCGAAGGAACACAATCCCAAAATTGTAGACCTAGGTGGTCGCATGCTCTTCCAAAACTTGAACTCATGCCCCCAGTCAATACTCTCGCCTCTGCATTTTTGTCTATTGGCCGCAATGAGCTCGTACATGAAAATATGTGAGTCTGTGACTTGTTTGAAGAGAATGAGCGCACAGATCAAGAAACTGCTGCTGCTAATCACGACTGCGCCTTTTATCCACATCGGTAGTACCACTGCAGGGCTTACTAGCAACAACATTAAGTAAATTACAGCCACAATGTAATTAACAGCATATGAAGTAAATATTCGACCGAAAATGGCATGGAAGGTCGAGTACAGAACTTGCGTTTCTAGAAAGGATGAAGTATCCAAAGTACGGTCATGGTCGCATTCGACTTGGGCCAGCGTTCCAGCTTTCCCAGTATAATCTTTGAGAAACTCCAGCTGCGTCTTCTGATACTGGTTCATTGTGCAGAGAAATGAGAACAGCCATTGGGCCAATATTGACTGATGGACGAAGGCGTTGCACAACGCTGTGGATATCACGACATACGTCCCATGTCGCATGAGAACGCTGCAAATTACACTACTTCCGAAAACCCACCCCGCAATTAAATCTGCCCCAGAGTCGACAACCGAAAGTAAACCAGGAAAATGATGTGAAGTGTAAACCAAGACCGGGTAGGGAAAAATTTGACAGTTTACGGCAGCTACGACGGAAATGACGTAAAGGAGTTCGGCAGCGAACAGCGGCTCGTCTCGGGCTCGGAATTGTGCACGTAAAATGTAATTGGCGAGATTGAGGCCTCCTGTGCGATAAAAATCCAGAATGTGAACCCACTGGGCCGTGTTCATAACGCAAAGGACCGCGTTTAGGGCGAGGGCGATTGAGGACTCGATTCGAGTTACTTTCCCGAAAAATACGACAAAGTACCAGTGGATAATGAAAACGGTAAGAAAAGTTGCCAGAAAGACCGAAATAGATTTTAAAATTAGCGATTGTTGGAGATAAATTATTTCGTCTGGGTTAGATTGTCGGATCTTGTAGTCGAATGGAATCAGTCGAGTGAATTTCCCAAATTTGTACACCAGGTTGGCACAGGCTTGTATCCGTCGGGTTCTCATCGGAAATTTTCCTACACCCCAAACACGTTCCATTGTTGAGAGCGATTTTACGTTCAGTGGGAGCCACAGCTAGCTATTTGAGAAAGTGAACTGGATGAAACCTTTGCTAGGATGAAAGTAAAAGTGTCGTGTCTATAACTTCCAGTTTATAACGTTTCATGTCCGCTTCTCGATATGTTTGCAAATATTCAGATGTAACAGCACGTGGCTAATCGAAAGAAACTTATATTCAGATCTGTTTGTTCAAACTATTCTATCAAATTTATTTCCAATTCATTGGTCTGAAGAGTTCCACGCTTGGATCAAGAGTTTAATAAAAATTTGTCTAAAATGGAATAATCTGGTCAGAATAATGTAAAGTGTCTGGTGTGCCACGTTTCCCTACCCAAACTGGATTTATGCAATATCCATTTCTGACGATAATGACTGATGTAGACTTTGTGGGAATTTATGCTGTGGCAGCGCGCCTTCTGTTTACACACTTATACGGAGGCCTCATTCGAATACAGCGTTGAATGTGTTGAATATTTTGAAATGGTTGTCCCGATCAGTGAAATTGCAGACTCGTGCACCTTTTCTTGTAAAATAATGAGTATAATTTTATACTCTCTAAAAATCAACAAACTTCCAAGTTCTCGCAAAGTTGTTGTCGTGTGTATCATTTTCTATTCTGAACTCTATTGCGTTAGTCTCAAACAGGTGATTGGAAAATGAAAAACTACTATAAGTAGTGAAGAGGACAGGCCCAGGAAAAACTTCGTAAATGCTTGTTCCAAGTTCTAATTATAAAGCTTTCTCAACCTCTTTTGTTGTGTATCAAAACAAAAATGTTCCGATAAAGCAATCAGAAATCCAAAGAACAAAATGAAATGTTCCAACAAAGGAGTCCCGGACCAATCTGTACACCCAAACCTGTATAATCCAAAACTGTACACTTAAATCTGTATAGTCCAAATCTGTACAGGGCCAAATCTGTACATGGCCAAATCTGCACAATCCAAAACTGTATAGACCCAAAAGTGTACAGGCCTAAACTGTACAAGAAAGTAAACAGGAAAACAGGAAAAGTGGCAATCATTTTTTCATAAAACTAACTTTGAAAGGGAATGAGAGAATGTTTCTAGAAATGCATAGAAATACTAAGGGAAACAGAGTTCAATTGATGTTGACTTATTTTGCCTTGCTTCCCTCCCTTTTCAGGCTCGGGTGAGAAAAGCGTCTGTAATCTGTCAGTATTTTTAGTGTGGATTTGTATTTTTAGTTGACCGTTTTCTTTTTAGTGAGATTACAAAATTTGGTTGAGATTTGAGTTTGGGATGAGATCACTTGTGTTTAGAATTGTCAGTTTAAGCGGAGTAAGGAGTATTGCATGGAGCTGTTAGTATTTAATTCTAAAAATGATTAAGTAGCACAAGCCAAGGCTTATTTAGTTTAAGCTCGCTCGCTCGCATCCCCTTGAGATGGAGGAAAGAGAGTCTTCTCGTCCTCTGAAGGTGTCACTCACTCACTCACTCCAATTAATCACACGGCTTTTATATAATATAATGAGGATATATCCGATAGGTAAATCCAGGTACTACAATTCCCACGTGTGTCACCTTGCCCCGATAACGAGTAGTTAAAGATTGAACGCCCCATAGATTTGTTTCCGCAAGTGTCTTCAACAGTGACATTGATTGAAATGGACGTCGTTTGCATAGGTGGGATAACCTTTGGCCTGTCATAATTTTTTGTCTTTCACTTCCGCCAAATAAAAACTTCTTCAGATTCGAATTCAGCTCACTCAATTTAGTCTTGAAAAAAAATTCATCGGTATTGGGGCGGGGCTCCGCCATTAGACTATTTCTCTTACTTATTTGGTCAGAACAATACTTTCATACCTCCCAACGAGAAACACATTTACACCTTCTTGCGACAAAAGCGGTTCTTTTAAATTGGTAGAACGAGCCACGCTGCGGACTTGGGAGTAAGGAATTCGATCTAGAGATCAATTAAAACGTGTTAAGTATACATGGAATATCTTTTGATATTTTGACCTTTTGCCTTTTTCATAAACGATTGCATCGTACACTTTTCTAATAAAAGTACACGAGCGTTGTCGATAAGATAATTTTAAAACGAACTCACTAACAATAAAATACAGTTATCTGCTGAGTTTGTAGTACACGTGGCAAAGTTATCTCTTTTTTCTCATTAGAGTTAGCTGAAATCATGTAGTATTCCAGTGATTTTAGCATTTAAGAGGTCTCGCACAATCTAGAGTTTTGAGTTCATTTTTGCAAAATATCAAGTGATTATTAACCGCGCATACTTCTCATATTTCGTCTGAAGTTAAAGGAATAAACTATTGCATATATAATTCCCATTTCTTCAACTGATCCTTATTTATTTGTGAAACTTTGGAAAACGACTAATAATATTGCGTAAGCTAATCAAAAAACGTTACTAATGAATGAATCGTTTTAATTGACATTGGCTTTCGCCTTATCAAAGGAAATACAGTGTACGCGCTTATACGACTAAAAACGTGACTAATAATTGTTATATTTTTAGTTTCGGCAGAAATTAGGCGCTTTGAATAATTTTATTACTATTTTGGTTCCCTCCAGTCCCTTTTTATTAAACAAGCGTGTTGTTGGAAATGTTCACATTTGACTAGGTGTCTAAATATTCTCTCGATGCCGCTACATAAGTAAAATTAGAATTAGATGGATCGCACCAAGTGGATAATTATCATATCTGGCCTGCGTTTTTTCCTTCTAGCAGATACATCAGCAGCAAGTTCAGTATAAGACACGATGCCTTATCCTACTCTGGGATCGAACTCTAAACTTCACGACGGAATTGTGAAATTTGGGATTCAATTCAAGCACAAAACTTTTGGAGCTATTGACCTAAACGGCCAGTACCCTCGCATTAAGCCTCAGTTTCAGCGCGAAGATTTGGAGCAAGACGTGGAGGATGGACTTGTCCGCAAGGTATTGGTTTGGGCTGAGCAACACTTTGATACTTCCCAACGAAAACCATATTTTCACAGTCTTGCTACAAACGCTGTTCGACTACATTGCTACAACGAGCCCTGGTCTAGACTTGGGAGTAAGGAACTCGACCTAGGAATCAAACACATTTTCTGGACCTGGAAGCTGGATGATCTTTTGGACAGGGAGGCAGCGGAAATGGGAATAGGCCAAAACCTTATCTTTGCAGAAACGCAAAAGCTCATCCAAATTATGAAAACTTTAAACGGAGGGTCAAATGAAATTGAAACTTGCTGTGATCTCTTCCGCCCGTATTGCACCTCACTGGTTGCCCTTATGGAGTTGTATACTGAGCTGTTTCAAAATTACTACGAGTTTCAGCCACCGTTTATATTTTTTACCCAGAGATACTATGAGGCCTGCAACTTTATTTCCATTCACTCCAATGCGGAAATGCTGTCGGAAGATATGTTTCAGTACTGGAGAAATCTGTCAAATTACAGTGATGGAGTTGCCGCTATAATTGCGTCGATCCGCGGTATTAACATAACCCAAGATATGCTAACTTCCCCCAGAGTTATTCGAATCTTGGATATTTCCAACTGCTATCCAGCTCTCGCAAACGATATTTTTGGTATTAGAATGGACATGATGAATGGCAGTAAGGACAATGTCTTCATTTATAAGTTTTCTCAGAAAAGCACACCCTTTGAAGTTGCCGTGAAAGAAGTGTGCCAGAAATTAGAGGAATTAGTTTTTGAGTATAAATTATTGCGAGAAGAAATTTTGGAAGGGGCTAGACAATCCAAGGATTTAAATCTTGAGAAATTTTTGAGTGTCCTTGACTGCGTCATGGATGGTCATAACAGGATATATAAGAATAACACACGATATGAAACGTATGCCATGTCCATGACGCTGGAATGGCGAGAATAGTGATTTTTTTTAGGTCACCGACACATTCACGAAATGGAATTGATATAATCGGAAACGTAGAAATGGAATTGGATATCAAGCAGAACCAGAAATACATGATGATTTTAGTTGTAGTTAATTATGAATTTAATAAATATGCCAGAAAATTTTTCGCTGGTTATTAGTAATTATTTAACTATTGAGAAGTAACTGGCTTTTAACCTTGCAAACATTTACGAATTGGAACATATATGGATCAACTTGCAGACCAAGATCAGCAACAAAAACTGGATATAGAAAATCTGTCAGTTTTGGTTTAGTAAACAGTGTAAATAAAAGTCTGTATTTCATGGAAATCAAATGTTTCAAATTGAAAGAGAAAGTTACTTCGAGTCAAATAATCTGCAAATGTAATCAAATTTAATGAAAATATATGATCTTTTTTGGTGCGGTTTTAGCTGAATTTCTATGAAAGTCTAACTAATCGGTTCATGCGTGTCGTTTAGATACGTTTGGTGGAATCACCTTCTCGCTCCCCTTCTCTCATCGGCCAATGAGAGTGACCACGCTACCAAGTTTCTATTTTATTATCCTCATCTCCACTTTGCTCATCTCTCCAGCACACTAACTTTTGCCGATGATAGTAAAACTCTGAAAATAAAAACCCCATCCTAAAAGTACTGCGAAATGGTAGCTTCAAATCTAAAATCACTCGGCATGTCTATTACGCACCCCCCTTCACCCACATTTTGCAGACTTAGACATTCAATATAACAAGAAAACCAAGAAACTTCGTATCAAAAGTAACCCGTGTGACTACATTTCTGCAGTTGAGCTTCACTCAACCCAAGTCAAAGGTAAATCTCCGGCTCCTTTTATCAAATTCCTTCTTATACCAGTGCCGATGAAATCAGATGAGGTTGAATCAATATTTGATAGGATTCATAACCAGCTATCTAATTGCTACAAAATTGATTACATTGGTTACGAAATTTATTTGGATGCATTTAGGCTATACGTAAAACGAAAACATGGATTCAATTACAGAAAGGGACAGGAGAAGTTATTTTATACCTTGGAACGGACTAGAATTACTATTGACTGGCTTATAATATACATCTCGGCTTCCAAGGCCCATATCCACCTTATAATCATTAGCTTGATGTAATTCCAATATAAAATTGAATTGGCAGCGTGTGAATGAGTGATGTGTATCTATCTTCAACATGGAAACTGGCATCCTTCTATCAACACTATGCACAAAGTAACCCTCAACTTCCAAACTCTTGTATGTATGTATGTTTATGAGGAGGGGGTATACCAGGTCTGTCAGCACTTCAGTCCTATTATACACCCACGCCGCTCAGATGGAGAATGGGAGCAACTTTTCACATCCAAATTTGGAAATTGCTTCCAGGATTCAAATCCCCAACTGCATTATGCAACTAAACCTGGGGAGAGGAGAGGATGACGAAAGTAATAATCAATCACTAGACGTTAACGAGGAGGCAAAGTAACGCATCACAGGCCCATTGCAGCAACTCCCACACAAATGTGCGTACAGGTTTGGACTCTATAGTCCGCACAGAGTTCTGTGTGGCCACTATCCTGTGGAAAAAGATCTATGCGGATAATTTCGGAGCCCGTTAGGAGACAATAAATTATATGTAAAATCCCATCTCATCCACGAGATAAGATTGAGAATGAATCTCTTGTCCCCCCTTGCACTTTTATCTAGACGTTAACGAGGAGGCAAAGTCACGAGTGAGTTGGTCGAATTTGCTCTTTCCATGTTTAGGTTAGGTTAGGTTGAAAAATAGCAAAATTCGACCAACTCACGCGTGACTTTGCCTCCTCGTTAACGTCTAGTTAAACAAGTTTTTCTTCGAGGGACTAGAGACGGCAATGCATTAGGAACTTGGCCATCCAGCGATTCTGGTTGCTTCCAACGTTTTCATGCAATCTCCGCATACTAATCTCAGGCTGCCAGTGGAGAAGGATTGATACGTTAACCAGCGAGCAACGCACTCGGATTCCAAACTCTTATAATTGGATTAAAATTTCGAGTGTGACACAGCCGTCTCCGACAGGTGAATACTTTGAGCATCTCAGAATAGGTCAATCAAGTCGGCAAAAAAGAAAACTACTCTTCCGCTCAATGCTCGCTCATAATTTTTAAGATGTCATAGAAAAAATAATTTATATGATTAATTCTCTCTTTCTAAATGACTATCCATAATAAATATTCTTGATTTTCTGTCTTCATAAATTACTGCACTTTACTTGAGCAAGAGAAGGACGTCAGCTCCTCGTAAGGCTACGACGTTCCAATACTTGAAAATATTACGATTAAATTCCAACAAATTTCCTATTGGGAGTTGGAGAAGACGTAGAGTTGAGAGGCATCGTTTGGAAATTCTATATTTTGGTCCGCTCCTTCCTTTTTTTTCCTTTCCTTCTTCCTTTTATGAAATTTTTAAAAATTCAACGGAACTCTAGGCTAGGTTAGAGCTGATTTTTACCATAAAAACTGCAACGCCTATCACAGCTCCAAACATTAAGAACGACATGGCTGCCTTGATGGGACCAATGGAGTGAATGACCCGAACTAGTGAAGCAAATACAAGTGTAACGGCTCCTAGAATGAGTCCTGCCATTGGAACGCTTGCGGAACTCCGAAAGAGCGAATTTAGCTCCGCCAGCAGAATACGGCATTGATTGTATCCTTTCATTTCATGCTCGATCAATTTCATTCTGTTCATTATTGAAGTTTCGTTCCGTATTAGGACCCTAATATAAATTTTACAAATTAATTTCAATAAAACGATCTAATCAAGCGTAGTGTAGCACTTACGCTCCGTCTACTACATGCTTGCTCATAATGTAGAGAGCGATTCCCATAATGAGCCAAATGAATGAATGGTTTATTTGACATTGGCTTTCGCCGTATCAAGATTGAGTCTTACAGTTGGGTATCCTAGAGTCATTTTGAAATAATAGAATGGAATTTGAATGAATGAATAAGTGCTTAACTAATCGTGCGTCGAGGATTAAAATGTCATGCCTTAAAACTATTGTTTGTGAAATGAGTAAAATGAGTAAGATTAAAATTAAACTGTTCGAAAGTACGTGAAACGGAAGACTTTGTAGAAACTGATTGTAGAATGAAAATGATGAAAGACGGACGGATGACAGCTGCTTGATTTTCCGGAACTGCATTTCCCGGCGGAGGAGTACTGAGCCTCGATCCACCGTACAGCCCAACCACGGCCGGTTTTG
>Ga0194135_10002615_pt1 | contig 10948 bp, 12 predicted proteins | sample LitLau_LLRF_2013_FD_134024 | JGI IMG/M metagenome (GOLD analysis project Ga0194135, IMG submission 134024) | Freshwater sediment microbial communities in response to fracking from North America - Little Laurel Run_MetaG_LLRF_2013 (version 2) | ecosystem: Environmental > Aquatic > Freshwater >... | reverse complement strand
ATCCAGGGTTGCAAAATCCGAGTCCCAAATTATCCGTATGTATTTAACCTTTAACCTTTAAAACTTACTAAACTCAGTCATACCTCATGTTAAAAACTCATGTCATCCCTTGACGTCTTTAATTTTAGACTATTATTTAATAATTGGATTTGACGATTTATGTAATCCAAGCTTTTCAATCTTATGTCCATCATCAATTTATTCCTATTACACTTTATAATGAACCTTATAAATTTTTTTTCATTATTTTCATCTCCAGGATACTAATCCTCTTTGCTTCTTCTTAAATTACAACTTATTGCACATTTCATGTCCGATATATGAGAGTCTGAATATTTAAAGACTTTATGATTTTGACACAATGAAATCACAAAGGTCAAATAAACTCAGTTAATTTAATAAATGGAACAATACGAGATTGTCAAACTCATTTCGTTGTTGTTGTTCAATAATTAATGAATATATAATAATTCCAACTCCGGACCGGTTGAGGACCTTTGCAACCCTGGATTCGTATTTTGAGAGACGGAGAATGAGAATTGAGGCGAAAGGGAGGAGGGGCTCCGCACACGGGACGGCATGATGCGATGGGATTTTGTGAAGCCTCTCGTCTGTCTGTGCCTCGTTCTTTTCTCTGAAAAACCAAGCAAGCTGTGCCTGAGTCAGAAAAAAATGGCATGAGTCGTTGCGTTGGCTGTTGGGTTCAGGTGAACGCCAGCCATCTTGATCTCAGTTTCCAATACAAAGGTAGACCATACACAAAGGGAACTCATCCAGTGATTCTCTTCTAATTTATTGCCAAAAATGTTCCCTGGTCAGCGTAAGTTAATTGTCAAATCACTAATTCCTATTTCTGATACGTCACTAATGCTCACTCTAATTTACTTCTAAACCCCACTCTACTCACTCTGGGCAAAGTTTAGTTTAGTTGTAATCAAAAACCCCACCCGTCACTCCAAGTTTCCTCCTGTCCAAGTCCAATTCCATTCCAATCCAACTTTTAAGCACCACTGATTGGATTTCTGTTGTATCTGCTATAGTCATCTGCTCCGTTCGAATATAACTAAAATAATGTTGGATTTCGCTATAATAGCTCCAGGTGTGCCAGGTCAACCACCTGGAGTTGGCGTTGGCGTCCCTGTCGGAGTCGGGGTCACACTCGGATCCACGGTCGGAGTTGGTGTCCCGTCAATTACTGCTGCGGTAGGGGTACCCCCTGGAACCATCGGAATGATTGCACCGCAGGCAACTTCACCGCTCCAACAGGCACCTACCTCACCGGATATACCAAGTAATGAACAAAGGGTCAATTCATAACTTCCCTTTGGAGTACCTGACTCTGAACTTTAAGCCAAGCATCTTTTCCTGTTTTTCAGTTTTTATTTGTCCAAGAAGACCAAATCTAGGACGGGAGGGACGCCCAATTGTTCTCAAAGCCAACCATTTCCAGATTTCAATGCCACGTGGTTTCATTCATCACTACGATGTGACCATTACTCCTGATAAATGTCCAAGAAAAGTCAATCGTGAAATTATTGAAACCATGGTACACGCTTACAGCAAGATCTTCGGAACTCTAAAACCCGTTTTCGATGGCCGGTCCAATCTCTACACAAGGGATCCCCTGCCAATCGGAAGTGACCGGGTTGATCTCGAGGTAAGATGAAATTCGGTGTTTCACTTCTTACTTTACCCTTTGTTCGAATTTGAATGAAGCTGATAACCTTCTTTTCCAAATTGTATTCAGGTGACGCTTCCTGGAGAAGGAAAGGACCGAGTCTTTCGTGTTCAGATAAAGTGGGTCGCACGTGTTTCGCTCTACGCTTTGGAAGAAGCTCTGGAAGGAAGGTCTCGAACCATTCCGTATGATGCTATACAGGTGAGCCATTCCTGTTTCTTTTACACAAATAACTTTTCCCTTTCGTTTTGCAAATGATGACACTCTTGCGTTCAATGAATTTTTAATGATTCTTTTTGATTAGTCTTTCTGACATTTTAAAAGAAACGGAATGTTGAGTCAAGGCAGATTAAATCAACCTTAAAACTAACCTCCGACCCTTCAATTTTTTAATGTAGGCTCTGGATGTCGTAATGCGCCACTTGCCGTCGATGACCTATACCCCAGTCGGACGGAGTTTTTTCTCTTCTCCCGACGGCTACTACCATCCATTAGGTGGTGGTCGGGAAGTTTGGTTTGGATTCCATCAGTCAGTCCGTCCTTCTCAGTGGAAAATGATGCTCAATATTGATGGTAAGTTAGATCTTTGTTCCTTCCTGGATCCCATTTAATAACAGGCTTTCTTTACCAATTAATTTTGTTTTTATATTTCAGTATCTGCCACGGCTTTTTACAAGGCACAACCAGTGATAGAATTCATGTGTGAGGTTCTGGACATTCGTGACATCAATGATCAAAGGAAGCCTTTAGCTGACTCCCACCGTGTCAAATTCACAAAGGAAATCAAAGGACTCAAGATTGAGATAACCCACTGTGGGAACATGAAGCGAAAGTATCGCGTCTGCAACGTCACCAGGCGTCCAGCTCAAATGCAAAGTTTTCCACTCCAGTTAGAAAATGGACAGACCGTGGAATGCACTGTTGCCAAGTACTTTTTGGATAAATACAAAATGAAGCTGAGATATCCGAATCTACCTTGCTTACAAGTAGGCCAGGAACATAAGCACACATATCTGCCATTGGAGGTAATACACCACACCGGATTCCTTATCATTATCAGTCTGTCCTGGCCGATTTTTCGCCACAATTACTCAATCACTCCTCTTGATTTTTCTCTCCCAGGTATGTAACATTGTTGCGGGTCAACGTTGTATCAAAAAATTGACGGATATGCAAACGTCCACAATGATCAAAGCAACTGCCCGCTCAGCTCCGGACCGTGAACGTGAAATAAATAACTTGGTCCACAAAGCTGACTTCAATACTGATCCATATGTTCAGGAATTTGGTCTTACAATTAGTAACTCAATGATGGAAGTTCGTGGCCGGGTCCTTATCCCTCCGAAGTTACAATACGGTGGTCGTGTAAGTCTGGTTTGTAACAACGTATCATATTTTTTCTATCTTCCTTACATCTTCACTCACACTGTACACTTTTTGAGCGCGGACGGATCCTCCTTTGTCATATCCCCCCAAGTATCTAGCGATTTATATGGAGGAGGGTTCGTTATTAGAGTTCAATGATGTCGATAGCTTAACGCTTCGGGTGCCGGGTAGGCTATCGACAGCTACACAAACACACTCCCTGCCCCAGCCGAAAATCACCTCTGGTTGTTATGAATTTATGAAAAGTGTCCAGTCCAGAGCCGAGTCAGCCGAGAATCGTCTAGCATTATTCGCAAAGAGACCGCCATTTCCGCATAGCTTCCGGTTTTTGTGTACTTGCACTTCCCATCAAAGAAACTTCTTTGATTCTTTTCATCACCTTCTTGATGATTAATGCCTTTCTTGTCTTGTTTTGTTACCTATCTCTGCAAGTTTTATGTTCTTGTTCGCTATTTTCATTCTGGTTTGGTGGTTATTGGCATTTGGACTGACACTTTTAGAATTCACAACTAACTGGACAGGGTGAACATGGCTGGGCACTTTAGTTACTGTTCTTTACTTTTTCTTTAGACAAAGCAACAGGCACTGCCAAATCAAGGAGTGTGGGATATGAGAGGGAAACAGTTCTTCACCGGAGTTGAAATCCGGGTTTGGGCAATTGCATGCTTTGCTCCTCAGAGAACGGTGCGGGAAGATGCTCTTCGAGGTTTCACGCAACAGTTACAGAAAATCAGTAACGATGCAGGAATGCCAATCATTGGTCAGCCATGTTTCTGTAAGTGAAAAAACCATGTCATAATTGTCAAGTCAAGGACATTTTGAGAGTCCAGAAAATCAATTTGGAATTTCTCTTTAGGCAAGTATGCTACTGGTCCAGATCAAGTCGAGCCAATGTTCAAATACTTGAAATCAACCTTCCAAGGGCTTCAATTGGTCGTTGTTGTTCTTCCTGGGAAGACTCCCGTTTATGGTGAGAACTCAGATTCCAAAGTGTTAAATGATTTGAGTTGAGAAATTGGGAAATAAGTTGAGCTGGGTTTATTTATCACTGTTTTCATTTTTATTTATTCAGCTGAAGTGAAGAGAGTGGGTGACACCGTTTTAGGAATGGCTACACAATGTGTTCAAGCGAAGAATGTCAACAAAACTTCACCACAAACTCTATCGAATCTCTGTCTCAAGATTAATGTAAAATTAGGTGGCATCAATTCTATCCTTGTACCCAATATACGTCCGAAGGTTCGTCCTCTGAAATTTTGATTCTATTTATGGTCAATTAAGTCGTCGGTCATTTCATATTCGCCATTTTTCTATTTCTAGGTATTTAATGAACCAGTTGTTTTCCTGGGAGCAGACGTCACGCACCCACCTGCCGGAGACAATAAGAAACCCTCAATTGCTGCCGTAGTGGGGTCGATGGATGCTCATCCTTCCCGATATTCAGCCACGGTCCGTGTCCAACAACACCGTCTCGAAGTAATCCAAGAACTCTCATCAATGGTCAAGGAACTCCTCGTCATGTTCTACAAGTCGACGGGAGGCTACAAGCCCCACCGAATCATCCTCTACCGTGACGGAGTTTCCGAAGGACAGTTCATCTCTGTGCTCCAACATGAGCTCACAGCTATTCGAGAAGCGTGTATCAAATTGGAAGCAGACTATAAGCCTGGCATCACCTTCATTGTTGTCCAGAAACGTCACCACACCCGCCTCTTCTGTGCTGACAAAAAGGAACAGTCCGGAAAGTCTGGAAACATTCCCGCTGGAACTACCGTGGACGTTGGGATCACGCATCCAACAGAGTTTGATTTCTACCTCTGCTCTCATCAAGGCATTCAGGTAGGTTCAAGTTTTAATTCGTAACCTTACTGATGAAGTGATGAAAATCTTATTAACAATCTAATCTCATTGAATCAATTCTATTATCCATTCCTTCCAGGGCACAAGCCGTCCCTCGCATTACCACGTTCTCTGGGATGACAACCACTTTGACTCTGATGAGCTCCAATGCCTCACGTATCAACTCTGTCACACGTACGTCCGCTGTACCAGGAGTGTCTCAATTCCTGCCCCGGCCTACTACGCTCATCTAGTGGCCTTCCGTGCACGTTATCACTTAGTTGAGAAAGAGCATGATTCGGGTGAAGGTTCTCACCAGAGCGGTTGCAGCGATGATCGAACGCCGGGTGCCATGGCTAGAGCCATCACAGTGCATGCGGATACCAAGAAAGTCATGTACTTTGCTTGATGCTCCCCGTCTGGCTAGGAACGCAAATATCAGCCCAAACACTACCAGTTGCTACCACTACACCCATTCTTCAAACCACCCACAAGAGGACCCGGGAAGGCGACCCAAGGTCTTTCGTTTATTGTTTTCAAAGGCCACTTTGACGTTAACAAAGTTCAGATGATCCCCTTCGAGGATTATCTTTTCCTGCCCCTTGTAGTTAACGCCCAGTTACTCGTTATTTTTGACAAATAATCGTTATAATTCTTTCATCTTTTGTTTTTTATATTGACGAACTTCCAAAGTAGTTTCGTCCCATATGCTTTTAAATTGACATTGAGATCCTGACTTGGTATCACCTTTCAATCGTGTTTGTTTTTAAAACATCCAGAATTTCTATTATGCAAATTAAATTCTCACCCAGTGGAATAAGCTTCCGATTGATTCCAGTCTTAGGCTTCATGAGTGACATTGCTCCCAGTATTAGCAAAACTAGCCAAGTGTAATTGCTCGTAGAATCTTAGCATCTAAGAATTATTGTAGATGGATGTAAGCAAGCATATATAGAGAGAAAGTGGATATTGCTTATGAAATGGAAAGGGATAAAAAGGGCTACTTGACTGTATTTGAATAGAGTTGGAGAGAGATATATTGGACGGATGAGCCGTGGAGACAATCAGACATTGACAAAATGACAACTCTCCACGACCATTTAGTAGTCCACTAGTCTCTGCATTTAATGAGGAGCTTCTCTGGGCAAAGGGCCTAAATTCTCTGAACTAAAGGTATGAGAGCTAAGGGCTTGGTTCAGTTTGGTTGAAATTAAATTGATACTATTATTGTAAAAACTAAGATTGTAATTACTATAAATTACGGAAGGAAGAACATAATTCTTGGGAATCAAGTAATCTAAAAGTCGCCTCAAACAGCATAGCGGGCTTAAGGTTGGTAGGTAGTAAGGTTAGATTAACTTAAATCTCTTGCTCCACTCTCTGCCTCTGTATGTCTGCACTCTCTAGTTTACTTTAGTAGTGCCAGTTGTCGCCAATTAAAAGTTAGTCTAACTGTAACTTAGCCACAAATCTGAAAATTAATGTCTTGTGTTCAAAATCTTGAATCCCAAATCTCCACAATAGGTCCAAAAAGCAAAAAGCATGTAAATGTCATTCTGTACTACTTTTTAATTAGATTGGATTGGAATTCCAGTTGGACACCAATTGTATTTCTAATGATGTCCACCGGATTGAGTGGGGATTTAGGGCTGGTTGGTGGATGTTTATATTAAGCATAATTTATTGCCATTTTTCTTAACATGTTTCCTGCCTCATTGTTAATCATTCCGTTGTTGGAGGAAGGGTCTGTCCTTAAGTTTTGATATTTGTATATTAACTAGTACCACTTATACAACTACTGATTGTAATTAATGGTAGATCCTAATTAATAATGCAGCCGACACATGTTTCTGAAAACTTACTCTATTACTGGCAACCCCAATTAATTTGCAAGGTAAAGTTATAATGCAAGGTCCCTGCATACTCGAGCACTCATTCAACGAAAGCCTAAAACAGGAAAGGTTGTTGTTTTGTTTCGTAGTAATTCCTAATTAACTATTGAAAACATCTCCTAAATACTTTAGTAATTGTAAGCTGTGGAAGTGAGCAAAACAAAACGGAACTCCATAATATGCATTTAAAAACGAATTCCTAAGATGTCGTTTGTCCTACAACTACTTTTTAATACTAAATTTGTTTTATTTAAAATGCAAGGAAAACTAAACTGTGTAGTTTTTAAGGTAGGGGAATTTGCTCTGTTGGGTTAAAATAATAATTTTAAATCGGATGCAGTTAATAAATCTAAACTTAATTATCCTAAAACCATCGAAGTCGGGTCGAGTAGCAAACTTTCAATTTTACTGTCAATTCTCAACCTGTCATGTTGAAAATCTTTATTCGGTTTAAAAATTCAGTCTCGAGTCTTAACTTGTTCAAAATGTTACGAATAAATCCTCACTTATTGGTCACACTTGCGGAATTTAGAGTTGTTGGATCGGATCATTTCAAAATGTCGTGTTTCTAAAGCGTAGGGAGAGAAATTGAAAGGTAGTAGTCAGTGATTGAAAGCAATGATGAAATGGAGATGCGTTTCGTGAATTACCAGGACGAGGGCGGCAGCGATTAGTGTTCCTTTAGTGTACGGATGAACTTTGCCAGAGAAGGAAAGGACAAGTCGCTCCTGGAGTGGATAAAGTTCCGAAGACTCGGTCAAGGCTCTGGGCAGACGGCGTGCGATGGAAGCAACAATTGATCTGTCCACGCCATAGTCCTCCCTGTCTTCAATAATCGCTTCACCGTCTTCAAAATCCGTCACGGATGCCTGGAAGAGAAAAAGTCGCACAGGCGTGCGCGTAACGATGGTAGTTTAGGAATACCGTATTAGCTGGATGGAAATATGCAATGCTCATCTCCTTACTTGTCTGACGAAGAAATCCGAATCGTAAAATCCTGGTGTATAATTGCGGGATCGGACAAAGAAGGCCTCTCCCGTGAGGTCACTCTTGACAAAGAGGATGGGAGCCGTGCGCAGGGTTGAGTAATACTTGCATGATCCAAGTTGGACACCGCTGTCGGCCAATAGGAACGTTGCGTTCTGAAACGATACCAGACGCTAGGCATTATGGCTAAATGGTGGTGACATCATTTACGCAAGTAAGTATGGGATGAGAAAATTCGATTACATGAAGTGATGCGCCCGACTTGTAGAACTTCTCACACTCAACGACGAGGCATAAGTCAGTCATGAGCGTTCTTCCAGAGTAGTCGTTGTGTCTGATGAGGTACTTCAGGTCTTCACCTTTCTTCTTTGTGTACTTTCCCCAGTGATCGTACGAGGGCTGAGCGATGGTAAAAATTGGTGGAAGATTCTCGTGGTGAAAAATGTCATAGCGCGTGGAGAAAAGGAATTTAGGCCAAAGGGCATTCAGGACTGAAATAAAAAGCAGTTTGAGACTGAGGAATTAACGATTCTCGAGTGGAATAACGAACTAATGATTTCGTAATTTATGGTCGGAGGAGGTGGACTTACAATTGAACAATCCATCAGTGGCTTGGATATAGAGGCTTTGCAATTGATTCAATCGCTCAAGCCCGTTGCAGTATTTGTCATCTGGAAAGACAAATACCCCTCCCTCCGGAGGTCCACCGGAAGTGGGAAGGAGAGCCCGAGCATTCCGGACTGGTTGAGTACAGATTGGACCTGAGGATGCTTGGGGAGGGGTCAAGGTGCGTGTCCGCCCACGAGCTCCTGGTCTATTAATTCGGCTCCGGGAGCGAGATCGAAGGTAAGCACTGTTGGATGCGCACTGCTCCTGAATCAGTGCCGTGTAAGAGGCGATAGACGTCTCTCTGTTCCCGGAACTGGGTGCTTGGAATTGGACATACACCGTTGACACGCCTGCTGCTTCGTCACAGGCAAGATTCTCAGTCTCAGTTTGTCCAGCGCTCATACTATCGTCGGAGGCAACCGGAAGAGTTTGTGCCGTGCCCATCGTATTAAAGTTGAGCTCAAGCAGGGCTTCTTCCTGAACTCCGTCGAGCCAAATTCCAAGGTTCTCACGAAAACATTCTCGGAGTCTGGATCTAATAGTATCCAAGTTCCCTTCGTTGATGGCAGAGTGAAGTATTGGATCCTTCAGAGCGAGTCGGTCGTACTGACGCTTGATGGAAGCTAAAGTGTCATCATTGAGCCGAACAGCGGGTTTTGATTTGGTGGGGGTATCCGTCTGGTGATAATTTTGGGTTTGCAAGTGCCGTTTCAAGATGAGCGCTCGTAGCTTTGCTGAGGATGCTTGTGTGACTGGGATTCTAGAATTTGGAGTTCCGTGAGTCGTCGTGAGAGGCGGATCGTGCTTTGCCTCCATTAATTTATCTTTTCATGAATAATTTGGGTTTTTGTATTGAAAATTGAAAAGAATTTTGAATGATTGAATTGTAAGAAAGAGAATTTTAAAACGTCAAATGAAAACCAGTAGTAGTGCAGTGGAGTGATGATAAGCAAAATTGAAACAAAATGGAACCTATCCAAGAGTAAATAAGATCGTTTGGTTTGAAGCAGTCGACCATCATCACCGCATCGCCGTGGTGAAAGGCGATCGGCAATAATACACGGTGAGGTTAAATTTCTGTAAGGTCAAGTCCTACAAAATAGAAAACTAGCGGAAAGGGGATTCATAACTTTATTGTAGAAATCTGATTGGTGGAACAATTTGAAGTAAACGAGTCCAGAATGCCTTACATTTATAATTATTAATCTGAGACTACTTAGTCCTCCTCTTCCTCTGCCATTGTTGTGTCCTCGACCTCGTCTTCCCCTGAATCTGCTACCTCAACGTCATCCCGGACTAACACTTTGAATAAATCGGGCTTGCTCCAGACAGAATCCAATACCAGGCGGAACTCGGACATTGGAAGAGCAAGGAATTTCTAGGAATATTTATGATAAAAATCATTAAAAGGTGATTTAGATTTTCAGAATGTCCTTGCAAAACTAAAAATTTTTGAGATTGTGCGCACCAGAATCTTGGCTTGCTCTGGATTCAACATTTGACCTTTTTGACAGACTGTGTAATCCTTTATCAAGGTTACAATTCCGCGGTTCAAAGATGTAGGAAGCCCAAGAGATCTGAGGAGAGGCTCCATTGAATGTGGGAACTGTTCCAGCGGTCCCTCTTCCAGTTCAACAGTTTCCGTTGCCAGTGTCCCACCCCTTGCATAGTCTTTCTCTACAAACTTCTCAAAGAATGAATCCACTTCCTTTTCACTTCTGTTGGTGAAGAGTAGCCCGCATTCGCCCTGGAGAAAACAGAAAAAGGGATCAATTTTGGAACGCCATATGAAGCCGAAATGGCAGTTTGCTCTCTGTTTCACATTTTATACCCATCAATCTCTCTTACCCTCAATCGTTCACATATTTTGTGCATGCCTGGTAGGAGTTCTGATTCTTTTGTTTTCCCAATCGCAATAGTCATAACTGTGTTTTTGCCTAAGAATAGCTTGGAATCTCTCCAGGATTTCCGTAGTTCTCGAAGTCCAGGCCCCCGCATACCAATAACACGGAAAACGTACACATTTTCATAGCTTTCCCCCGCTACTCGTAATTCTGTGACAATCTTCTTCTTCCAGTCCATTCCATGCTTGGCAGTTTTTGTGAGTGAAACTGTTGAAATGAAAGGATAGATTTCTGTTAAATTACATGCCTATCATGCCGTGTACGCTAATTAATTTGGACGAATAACCACTTTACCTTTCTTATCACGTTTTGATTTCGGCATTGCTGTACTTTTGGTTCGTTACCTAACAACTTACTACCGTGGTGCTGGAGTTGACAATTTTTATAGAGGAGAGGAGTGGAGGACGTAGGATGGAGTCTCAAAAAAGAATAAAATAAACTTAGAAGGAATGATTCTGCTTCTTTCAGTTCTGGTGGACACTCAGTATAATATATTCAGTATCACTTAATTGTACTGAAATTAATTCACCTTTTCCAAACAACCGAATTCCTCCAACCTTCTAACTAACCTTCTCGGAAAAGTTAAAAATCCATCATCCGCGTGCACGGGAAAATGAAGTTTAAATTGGCGCTTTTTCAAGTATTCCTTGGCT
>Ga0194135_10002614_pt1 | contig 10949 bp, 6 predicted proteins | sample LitLau_LLRF_2013_FD_134024 | JGI IMG/M metagenome (GOLD analysis project Ga0194135, IMG submission 134024) | Freshwater sediment microbial communities in response to fracking from North America - Little Laurel Run_MetaG_LLRF_2013 (version 2) | ecosystem: Environmental > Aquatic > Freshwater >... | reverse complement strand
GAAAGGATTAAATCGCACATGTTTTCAAACTTTTAGTTTTTTTTAAAGTGAAATTACTTGGAAAATTTTGTTTCCCGCGCAGAGGCTCACCTGGGATGGGCACGAATTTTGAATTCTAGTGATTTCTAATTTGCCATTGGAACGCGATAGAATTTTATGCACATTCAATGCACCTAACTTCTAGGCGGCTAATGGAAACGTAGCCTAACCAATTGATATGTTTTCATCTTTTGCTCCACTAGCTCAATTACGCACGCACTACGGAACCTTCACTTCCTGAACGCCTTCTTTTAGGTTATGTTAGGTTATTCGTTATTTTTGGCCTGAAACGCTGCCACTTGGGTGTTTGTTTCTTCCCAATTCGTGCTCATTCGTAATATATCGGCTTATTTTTTTGTACGTCAAAACTACAGCTGTGACGATCTTGTTCAGATTCCTCTTTTAATTTTTAAGCGGCTAAAGATCGTATATTTCTGTAGTATTTTGATCAAAAGGATAACTGAGCTGGAAAACTAAAATTTGCAGGAAAACTGCTAGCGTCATTCTAGAATTAGGAATGATCAACCAATATATTTTTAACTTCTTGAATAAAATTATTGTTTTCTTACATCATACTGTGAGCAGAATCGTTTCGAGAGGAAATAGAAATTGGAATTTACAGTTCATGTAGGCGTGAAAAGGATATACTTTCAGGTTGGTGGCCTGGCTCCTATCGGATGCCAAAGAAAAAGACGTGAGTTAGCGTGAATGAACGTACCAAGGTTGGTGGTAAATTAGGACACTAAATGAATTCGAACAAAAATGACCTAAAACTGATTAGTAGACAATAAGATGCAATAATTGTTGAGTAAGAACCACGTGGTCTTAACTCAACAGTTGTGTCATCTCCATTTTTATTCAACGTTGGGTAGCTTTTTTTTAGAAAAAAAAAAGAAAGTTTAGATCAAATACGTAGGGACGAATTCACTCAGCACAGTTTGCAACCAGCTGTCAATTAAAAGTTTTAGAATTAATTCTCTATACTAAAGCTTGACCGATATTAAACATTGGCCTAACCTACCTTTTAGTCAAACAACAATGTAGCAGAACATACTGGCACGCATTATGCTAAACACGAACATTTAGACAAACTTTCATTGGCTCGAAGTATACAGTACGCGCGCAGTTTACAAACAATTGTAAATTACGGTGGAGCTTGAATAGGGAATTACGACAATTAATTCCTGTATCCTACGCATCCCCTGCATTCTAGGGACTTAATTCAGTAAAAATTTGACATCATTTTGAAAAAAAAGTTCGAAGTAGCAGATTGAGGTTAAACTTATCACGGCATGAATAGTGTCTATGGCTGATATGTACCGCGGAAAACCGAATTAAATCTTGTTACACTGAATCGTTTGTAAATTCTTAAACTACTGCTATATCCTGCACTACATGTCTATGCTGAAGTCGAATCCGCAATGAATTTCATGGAGGAAAAAAATTTCCCGAAAAATCTAATTAAAACCACTGTTCGGCGTTTTGAAGACCAACTGCAATTGTTGTTGAGTATATTTCTGGACGGTTAAATCACAATACGCATGAGCAAAATCTGAAAGCATGAGTATGTATAATGTAAGATAAATATGTATATGCGCCTTTTTTCATTCCGAAATTCCAATTCCGGCTTTGTCAAATTACGCAGCAGAATTAATTACTATTGTCAAAGTGGCAGTAGAAAGTCAGTTTTTCTTTTCATTTACAAAGAGAGAGTAACAGTAAAAGGAAACATTCATGTTGCGTTTATTCGAAAGTGATTGTGTTGGTGTGTTCTTTTTGTAATTAAAGTGTTAGCATATTTCAGTCAATACGGTAAGTTGAAAGTTGTCCATTGTTTTAGCCAAAGGAACAATAAAACCATGAACAACTTAGTTGATTTCTATAGTGCGTCCTTCAGAATAAGCTTGCTAAAAACTTCTGACGGACGAATATACCAAAACAAGTTGGGACAGTGACAGTAAAGGTTCCTGCAGATTATTCAATGGGGCCCAAATTCCTAACTACTCTTTTGGCCCTACTTTTCATAATCATGGGCTTTTGCTCCACTACGGCCGCAGATCCACCCAAACATCCCCCAGAGCCCACTAAACCGTTTGATTTTGCATCGAGCCCTTCAAGTAAGATCCATAGAGAATTTCTCGCGACGGCAATGGAACTCATATTGAAGAAAGGTGTATTCCAAGAAGCGCAAACCAAGCGCATACCCTACTATTTACCAGATGTACTAAAAACTAAGCTTGACGTTAGTCTATCAGAGGACTTCAGCAACTTTCAGCAGCTGAAGAAAGTCTTGGAAGACTTATTTGAAGTCAGTCCAAGGCCAGGTCATAAGTTCCGGATGAGCAAGCGTATAGCTGGATTGGACCCACTGGCAGTGGCTGGTGATTGGATGGCAGCTACCATGAGTAACCTCGTGGTGACTTATTTGGTTGCACCCATCTGGTCCATGATGGAAATTGAAATGGCAAAATATCTCTCAAGACAAATTGGTTGGGCAAGAGAAGGAGCAATGGTCCCGACGAGTGGGGCCGGGGCAGCTAATTCAATGGCATTGTCCGTGGCAATGCATCATCATGATCCATTTGTAAGGGACATTGGGCTGGCCCACTACACGAAGAAACTTATGATCTACGTATCAGAATTTGCATCCATTTCCTGGAGTACTGCCGCCATTTACAATGGATTCGGAACTGACAACCTTGCTGTAATTTACACGGACATTTATGGTAGAATGGACCCCCGGGACCTGGAAGACCGCCTCAAGTTAAATACGGATACGGAGATCCCATTCATGGTCGTAGCAACGGCAGGAACTCCGCTTTTCGGAACGATCGACAACCTCGAGGAAATTGGAAAAGTTTGTGAAAAGTTCCAGGTCTGGTTCCATGTGGATGCAGAGAAGGCCGGCGGCTATTTATTTACTAGTCAACCAACTGAAAAGTTAAGCGGAATATCCAGGTAAATGAATTCTCGAGCGCAATAACCGGCAATTGTCGATTTTATTGCAGGACCCTCCTGTTTTGACAGAGTTTGCAAAGAATATTTAGCTTCGGATGAATATTGTTAGTCACCTAACATTGCGATCCAATAACAAGTGAACGAGCTTGAAACGCCGTAATTCTTTCAAGTAAGCGCGGGTTGCTTTGGAAGGCGGTTGCTTATTTAAGCCGGAAAGAACCTAATCATGTAAATTTGTTCTTAGTATCACAACCAATATGTTTCATTTTTGTTGCAATTGGCTATAAAGTCACAAAACAAAATTAACTATAAAAATGGTATAAAAACGGACTATATTCCTAATCTGTTTGCCTTAACTATCTGCGAGGACGAAACGAAATTCGAATTCCGAGTGCCCCTCCTCCCACCTGTCAAATATCGCATGGACCGTTTTTGAAAGTAAGACGTATTAGAGATTGCGTAAACAGATGCAAGTAAAATTAGCACACTGGTGACCAGGTTGCTGTGGAAGTAGATTTCCTCTCTTTTCTAAACGCTTGTTTTGTTAGGTCTGGCGCATATGCTGAAAAGGTTATTTATAAATCAAAGAAAGAATGAATGAATTAGTTGGCCCTGTTTCTACCTCTTTATTTTTGTACACAGTTTCTGATTTTTTATCCCAGTAAAGTTACAAACATGTTTCCTTTGTCCCAAAATGGGGCAAATATGGCTTGAAAACCTGGAAAGTGATATAGATATGCCAAAAGGGCTGAACCGTATACGGCAACTTAATTTGTTTGCTAAATTTTTCAGAGCCGATTCGGTCACGGTGGGGATGTGGCTCTTTGCGGCACCGTACACAAGTACAATGGTCCTCACCAAAGCACCACTTGCAATGCAACGTACTTTTGGGCTCCACGCCAGCTACGTATTTACAGGGATTGATCATTACAACCATACATATGACAGAGGAGATCAGACAATTCAAACTAGTAGAAGGCCGGAAATTTCAAAAATTTGGTTCGCTGCAGCAAGGGTAAATTAAATTTAATTCAAAAGTTTTATATTTTCCGGCGTAGATTGTATAGTAAACGTGGGATTTACTAACGACTCTACGTACAATCATTTTAGGGTGAACAGTATTCACGTTTAATGTTTCTGGAAATGGACAAAGTAAAATTGGAATTCATGTTGGAGTTGAACCGTCGTGAGGGTTTCAGTGCAATTAAGGCAGGTTGGAATGTTGGAAATTCATTTCAAGTCGCAATGGTTTCCTTCCGGTACGTGCCCAAAAACCTGAGAAACATTCCAGAAATCTCAGAAGAGTTCCTTCTCGGGATGGATGAAACAGGAAGAACAGTAAAGAAAATATTGCAGAGACAAGGACTGATCGATTTGTCTCTTTCCTACCTCCCAGGACAGCCCGCTTCCTTTCACGCGTTCTATACCGTCTCATTCACAAACACGAGGTTTACAGGAAAGGATATCCCATTCGTACTGGACACAATTGCAAAGATTGCCGAAGGTGGGATAATTGACGAAAACTACAACTTCCCAGTAGAGCCCGCTCAAGAAACCAGTACGGTCAACTTTCCAAACTTCCCATACGAGACCCTCTATGGTCGTTTTCTCTTTGGTATTCTCAACACGAGTCTTGAAGAAGGACTTTTCTTCCCTCGAACTTCGCGCGTATTTGATTTGAAGCAACCGAAGGATCTTCCTTACGATTTTACACTTCCGCAGCCTGCGAACAAAATACTTGAGGCAGTTCAGGATGACTACAAGAAAATCATAAGTTTGTCGCCACATTGGGCTCATCCGTACTGGATCTACCAACTTGCAGCTGGGTAAGTTTTGTAAAGACTTTGGAGTGCCGCTCTACCCCGCCACCGATTCCCACGACTTGGATTTGTAGCCGCCTATGTCAAGGATGATATCCTCCTTGAAATTCTCGAAATCTCGTTTTTTTTTCTTTAATCCATAGCGTAAACGCAACTTTGCGCACGTTGTGAAGCTTGAGGAAACATGGCCGGATTGCAGGGTGATATTAATACCCGTCTGCTTAAGTTCCGCCTGCTAAGAGAGTGGGCCGGAGCATGTGGTTTAAGCGGCTGGGAGTAATGAACCTGCCTGTTTCATGGCATTTCCTTGAGCTAGGCTGGCGATAAAACGTCAATCATGCGTGCATATAAACGCTAATTTGGTTGAGTATAAAAGGATTCCCAGCATATTTTTCTTTAAATAAATTTCTCGTTACGTGGAAACGCGGACGACATGTTTTATCATATTAATCATACCCTATACTTTGGGGAGGAAAATAGATGCCTAACACAACCCACGCATATCAAAATGGTTAGGTTTTTAGTTTTATGATTTTGATATACATCTCCATGCGGTCGCAGATGAAATTTCAGCTCTTTGCCTCTGCGCGTTGCAGCTTGCGAGTTTCTTGTTGAATATTATTTGGAAATGATTAGTTTTACTAGGGAAGCGTAAACTCTACGAAACCTAGATTTTAAAAAAAATCGGGGTATTCTCACACCTACACACCGAGTCGTCAAACGGTTGGTCAACGAACATTCAAATTAATGGTGTATTTGCCATGAGCCTGCGCATGCACGTTGATCAGATTCATAAGGTTGCAATCCTAATGCAACGTCTAGTAGTTAATTGTAAATTTGTGCAAATTTTAATAGTTTGGATTCTATTTAGACTTGATCCATTCACGCTGGTTGCAGACTATATTTCCCCAGTTCTAAATACGCCGATGCTGTCCTACGAAGACAGTGGACCCTTCATGCTAATGGAAAAGGAACTAATCCGCCAAATGGTTAAACGCGTATACAAAAGCGATGTTGGAGATGGTATAATTACGGACGGCGGTTCAATGGCGAATCAAATTGCAATCGCAATGGCAAAATACAGTGTGACGGGGGAGAATTTTAAGAAAATGGGATACAGGGCCTTTTGGGGAAAAAAATACGTAATTTTTACATCCGGGGATGCACATTACTCTACTAAGAAAGGAGCTATTTTCCAGGGTAATGGTTAATAGAGGTTTTTCTGTTGCTCCAAAACTTATTACGCTAACACATTCTCCGCATTTTAAGGCATTGGACAGAATTATACGATCGAGGTTCAGTCGAATAATATTGGACAAATGAGGGCGGACATCCTAGAGGAGGCAATTCTGAAAACAAGAGCTGATGGAAACATCCCGCTCATGGTGGTCATTACCACAGGTAAAGGTTGAGGCGGCGGATATGTACAGTGTACCACTATTATAAAGGGCTAATTCATGTGCTTACCATATAGGAACCACAATTTATGGAGCCATTGACCCTATTGACGCTATTATTGACATCTGTAAGAAGTACGGGAACATTTGGGCTCATATTGATGGAATGTTTGGAGGACTGGCGGTCATGTCTGACACCCATATTGCGAAATTTAAAGGAATCGAAAGGTAAAGTTCGGAAATCGCGTTCAAGAAATTTTTTCTCTCTTAATGTGACCGTACCCTAAAATTTTGTATAAACACATAAGGTGGCATAAATTTACACACTCGTCCGTGGAACGACGAACATTTCTGATAAAAGAGTATATTCCTTTATCTCAAAATTTCACTTAAAACCTTAGTGCCTATTTTATTAGGTCGGATTCCTGGGGAGCTGACTTACATAAGTTGATGGGTTCCACAATGGTCTGTTCAATTCTAATCACTCAGTGGCCTGGGTTTTTCGAAGACGTATTCAGCTTGCCGGACATGCTTCAGGAAGAGCCGTACGCGGACAATACGTTGAATCTCATAGGCAGACACTCTCAGATGGACAAACGGAACAATATTTTCAAATTTTGGCTGCTTTGGAAAGCAAAAGTAAAGACTCAATAGCGTATCTAGTATTCCACTCTGACAGAAGCTCGGCGGTATAAACACTCACATTATGAATTCACTTTAGGGACGAAAGGGTCTCGGTCTTCACGTGGACAAAATCATGAGCAACAAGGACTACCTCATCAAGGAAATCAAGAGACGGAAGGCAGAAGGCTTTGAGCTCGTCATTGAGAATTATGATCTGACAAACGTTTGTTTTCGTTATATCCCTGAAAAATTGAGGGGCGGGGATAGGAATAGTCCAGCATGGAAAAGCGCTATGGATATAGTACGTTTTGATAACACGGATAACTTGTTTCCACCAGATTAAACATACTCATTCCGACTTTCCTCTTAACTTCTTTCAGGTAGCTTTTGCAATTGAGAAAGAATTTATCAAAAACGGGGTCATGAGTTTTGTATCTCAACATCGGCATGAAGCGGACGGAGGGAATACCGTGAACTTCCTCAAATTTGTTATGATGGGCTCAGCTCTGGTAGAGGCTGACATTGACTTTATGCTCAACTCAGTGGCCTACTATGGAGCTCGAGTCGAATGGGAAGACCAAGGCAGATATCCTGCCCGTTGGGACGAACACAGGCATGTGTTTGACGCTTTTGGGAATTTACCCGAATACGTTCCGTTTGATCCAAAACGGAAATGGCTGACGAACGAACTGCCAGCAGCCGAGCTGTAATACCGAATATGTTCTGTAAAACTTAAAAAAAAATTCCCTCGTTCCCAAGAAGTTAATAGCAAAACTGAGATGCTCGTTGCATTATTATTGGTTTTCACTCATAATTTCAAAGAATCCTGTAATGATATACATCCAAATTCAACACAAGAGACAACTGTGAAATAAATCAGTCATGTCGGTATTTGCTTTCAGTCGGTTATTGGATTGTTTAAAACAAAACAGTAAACAAACTGTTTAAAACAGTTACCAGTTTCTGCAGCGGGGCTAGTACGTCGAACGTATTCCCAAGTTGTCGATACTAACGATTGAGCCGGGTGGTTTCCTAATGCAATTCACTCTTCCAATTTAATTCGCTCAAAATAACCTTTAAAATTATTTCCTTTCGAAATGTAAAAATAATGATTTATGGGGGTATTCTACAATTTAATGAATCTTTAAAACATATTTTACTCAAAATGCCAAAGGTATTACGTTTTTGCACAACTATTGTTGCAAATCGAAATTCATTTTCATTTTTAAAACTTTTTGTTGCCAAGAAAGGCTTAAACTTTCTCGGTAAGTAACTTCGTTGCCAAGAAAGGCTTAAACTTTATCGGTAAATAACTTCGTTGTCACGAGGATTTGTCCGGTGACGAAGAAAATTGTAGTTGCGAGACATTCTTTAACCGAACCGATCTCACCGGTTTTGGCGTAGAGTTTAGCACGTATGGTTAATTTGGTGAGCTGAATGAAATTCCGTCAACTTGTGTTCTCCGTAACAGTTTGCACCTACTTCTACGAGGCGGGATTCATTTTTCCTGTAAAAAAAAATAAGTCGACCAAAATGTAAGAAACTTTAGTCAAGATGGAGATAATGATGTAATTAACGTGACAAAATTAGACTGCCAATGTGTTGAAGTTAAAAACAAATAAAAATCTTCATCAATTGGATCCAGTATTTGGGAAAACTTTTCAAAACCATTTGGAGAAATCATTGTATTTATGTACAAATAAGCTTTCAGTTATTAACATGACATGTTGCGTACGTTAAGTTTAGATAAAATCACTTAAAATCGAAACACATATTGAAACAATACCAAGGCAATAACACAAATACTTAAACAATCACTCCGATATTTAATTTAATTTTCCTTCATTGCATAAAACTTTTGAGACATTTTGGGAAAGTCGGATGAAGATGATGCCAAACATTCTCGAAATGAGATGGAGTGTTCAACAAAAAATTTCAAAAAAAATGTAATTGTAATTACATAAATGCAATTGTCAATTCTAATTTATAATGTAGACACCATTTTTTATTAAATAAAAAAAATCAAAGTCAAATTTTTAGTAGACCAAACCGTATCCGATTCTCTCACACTTTTAAAATATGAGTCAACCAGGTCAGGGTCGGCGTTCCTTCTTTCTAAAGATAGCTTGGCCATGTACATTCAATTCACTGTTGAATTCCATAAGTCCATCGTAAGTTCTAGTTTATCTTGCAGTTGCTCACCCACAATAACACACTCCTGGATTTTAGAGTTTCTCTGTTAAACATGAAATCAAACAGATTCAAAATTAAATACAAATTTTCTAAATTTAAATGAGCTATGTTCTTGGAATCGCCGTCTTAGTTTGAATGTCAAATCATTTGGGATCGTGGCGTTGGGAGTAAGAATTTTACGGATGCTATACTGAGCTCTAATCAATCAAAAATGATGCAAGCAATAGGTATACCCAAGGTGAATAGAGTAGTCTAAAAGGTGGGTCGGAGAGAGGATGAGGGAGAAAATTTATGACGTACCCACTGCTGTCTTCTGATTTGTTGTTGGCAGCGCCATTTCCGATGTCTCACAAAGCGAAAGTTTTCACGGGTCCTAAGTTTTTTGCGTTTCATTTCCGGTTAAAAACTCAATCAAATTCGGAATCAGCACCCTCGAATTACCCTGATTGGATCAAATCTCACAAGTTTCAGTGATTTAATTATTGTTCAAAAACGGTGTTAAATTGAAAATTTTGAGTTGGGAGTGAGGACGAAGAGGACGAGTAATAAGACCCACAAGGGTCCTCTTACTGAGTCTGAAAATAAAAATTATTCCCAAAAGAGTGAAGGGTTAAATTGGAATCAGAAAGGCAAGCCTTTCTAAATTATAAATTCAAAAGAAGCTCAAGCTTTTGAAAAACATAATAAATATATTCCAAAGGAAAAGCTAAATACATAAGCCGTCTTGGATTTTCCAACACGCTTGTTCGGTCGAACCACTTTTGAAAACGACAATCCTTTTTATTAAACTAAAAACACCCTAAAAACCTTTTTCCAAAATCCCTCAGATTTGAATGTGAAAATCTACATTTGCCAGAATTCAAAGTTTTTATTGTATCATGCTAGGCGTTTGATACCACCTACTAATTCCTCGCACTTTCTTCCTGTTCCTGCCATTGTACAAATACTGCTTGGCGTAGAGGTAGAGAGAAGGACAAAAGAGAGAAGAATCACGTCTCTGACCATAAAAGAATTTCTACGATTTTGCCTTACAAAATAAAATAAAACGAAAGGGAAAGCAGAACTTGAGTTCGGTCATAAGAAAATAAAACAGGATTTGACATTCAACTGCCATCACTGCCTCACGGGACCGAACATGGATTGCCGCGCTAGGTATCTTCAAGAACGCGTCAGCGGAAAAATACGTTTCATGATTCAGGTTGAAGGTGGTGTTAACCTGCGGTTCTCTTCGCAAAATTTCAGCGCCGTGCCCAGGTTGCACAATACAGTGAAGATAACTATAATTGTTGCAAAATTTGTACCTAATGTGCATTTTCACACCGGTAATTTTTCTTCACGACGCAGGCAATAATTAATTATAAATTAAATTGAAAATAAAATAGTCCAACTTTTCCACGTTTTAAGAAAGTTTTCTGTTTTTTTTTACATATGGAGCACCCAAAGTAGTGGTTAAAGTTGTCAATTCTGAATAGCCCAAAATGAGAGTTAACAAAATTAAGGCAGGCGTTCTCAATGCCATTGTCAGGAGAGGCAAAAGGGATGGCACTTTATTTAATTTTTGATGATTATAAAATCCAACTTAGTCCAGATGCGATGCCGATTGCATATGTCACCTTCAGACTTTCGAGCCGTCGTGGATCGTTAAATTTTTAAACAAATTCCCCAAGATCCTTGGAAGAATTTTGAGCCAATCCAATGTTCACATAGTCCAGTTGATAAAATATAAACGCCAATGTTATACTTCCATAAAGGCGGTAGCAAAGGCTTTAGCAAAGGCTGTAGGTAGCCAAGGCTGTAGCAAATACTAGAATATTCTGAGCCGCTTCCAAGCCTACTTAGTTCAGAAACCCAGGTGTTTTATAACCGGGGAGACCTTCACATATAACATCCATTCCGAAGGCTGGGCTAGAATAGTTTG
>Ga0194135_10002613_pt1 | contig 10950 bp, 7 predicted proteins | sample LitLau_LLRF_2013_FD_134024 | JGI IMG/M metagenome (GOLD analysis project Ga0194135, IMG submission 134024) | Freshwater sediment microbial communities in response to fracking from North America - Little Laurel Run_MetaG_LLRF_2013 (version 2) | ecosystem: Environmental > Aquatic > Freshwater >... | reverse complement strand
CCGCCTGATCTTAAGGTATCACTCAGCTTTATTTGCATACGGGTGTCGGTTACCAGGTAATCAACTTTTTCTTGTTTCCCGTTTTTTATTATATAAACACCTTTAATTTCATCACCATTGGTGAAGGTTTTGTTAGTGAAACGTCCGCCAGTTACCGGGCTGGTAGCTTCACCGCGTGAATCTTCACGATAAATATTCTGATCGACCTGAAGCCACAAAAAAGCAAGCGGATCCGGGCTATTATTAGTGTACGTAATTATAGTTGTACCGCTAACACGATGTTTGGCGGTATCCAGCGTGACGTTAAGCTTGTAGTCGGCATGGTTTTGCCAGTATTTTACGCCTGGCGCACCTGATGCGGCGCGATATTCGTTTCCCTTAGCCGGGTAAAATAGTGGTGAAAATACCTTGTGCTGGTCGTATTTTGCCGGTGATTGATCAGTACTTTGTGCATTTACGTTATGCACGCCGATACCTACTAATAAAGCCAGTAGACTTTTGTAAAGTTTCATTTGTTGGATGTTTTGATTTTTAAGGTAAGTTATATAAAATATTCAGGTGTATTAATATTAAAATAATATTGGTTAATTACTTTTGCAACATTGGAAAGTTATTAAGACTCGAAGAGCAACATTAATGTTACAGCAGCGTTTATAAAACTTATTCTGTTGATCTTTGTATACTAGTTAAATAATATCTTTAGATATAAACATGCAATTGTATAAAACAGCTAAAATATATTTCTGCTTTGCTGTATTATTATTGGTAGCAAAACCCTTTTTAGGGTTTGGTATGTTTAGTCGTAACCATCCACCTGCTGATGAAAATATTTTTGTTAAGGCTTTTAATAAGCGTAAACAGGAATATTCTGAAGATAGTAACAATGACTTCAATACTTTACTAAAGAAACTGGCGGAACCTGCCAAGGTGTTTTTTTTACGCTTTTTATATTTTCTAAATATACTTTTTCCAGCTGTTTTTGCAGCCGGAATATCCATAACTACAGGTTTATTAAATAATATACGGTCAGCTCTCTCTTGTGATGAACAAACCTGGCTGCTCAACAGCACGCTTCTTATTTGATAATAGTTTATTAGCCATAATCATGTCTTGCTGATAAACAGCTACAGCTGTCTTTAAATTATTTCATTCATAAAATTTTTAATAATGTTAATCTTAAAAAGATGCATTGGCATTTTGTTATTGTTTTTTATGGCGATAACTGTAAATGCACAACAATTACCAACAGTAACCTTAAAAACGCTACTTAATTCAGTAGATCGAAAAGCACCAACACTGATAACCGATTCAGCTGCTATACTTATCCGGAAAGCACAGGCAGCCGAAACACGAAACAACTGGTTACCCGACCTTACTTTAAACTATCAGGCTGATGTTGGTACCAGTAATAATGTTACCGGACCTTATTTTGGATTTGGTGTAGTTCCTTCCAGTTCCGGCGGTATCCATAATACAAATGTAACAACAGCTTTATCCGATAATTTAGGTATTGCTGCTCTCAACTGGGAGGTTTACAACTTTGGCAAATATAGAGCTCAAAATAAAGTTGCCAATGCCGATATCAATGTCGAACAAAATCGATATGCCCAATCAAAATATGATTTAAGGGCTTATACCATAAGCAACTATTTGCAATTACTGCGTTTGCAGGATTTTTTGGGCATTCAATACCGCAATATTCAGCGTACAGAACAAATTTTGCGTTCCATTATGTCACTTGCTAAAAGTGGTGTACGTGCCGGTGTGGATACCAGTATAGCTCAGGCCGAGTTATCTAAAGCCAGGCTGAATTATATTGAACTTACTGATCAGCTTAAGCAGGTGCAGTTACAGCTTTCTGCGGTAAGTGGACTTCCTTATCAGTCAATTTTACCAGATTCCACGGTTGAACTAACGCTGATTGCTCAGCCATCTGCTTATTTATTTGCTGTAGATACTGTTCATCATCCTATTATCAATTATTATCGGTCGGTTTATGAAAACAACCTGCAAAGGGAAAGCCTGGTTAAAAAGCTTTATAATCCCAAAATCTCTGTTTTGGCAGCAGCATGGGGGCGCGGATCAAGTGTGGATGCAGCGGGGAATTATAACAGCCTTTCAACCGGATATGATTTTCAACGGGGTAATTACCTGGTGGGAATAGGAATTTCTTATAATTTGTTTGACTTGCGCAGGATGCAGTTAAAAGAACGCACCCAAAAAGCCAGTACCGATTATGCTTATAAAAAACTACAGGAACAGCAACAATTGCTTTCAATAGGTGCCAGCCAGGCCGACATAGAGATGCAAACGGCGCTAAATCGTCTTAAAGAAATCCCAAACCAGTTAAAAGCAGCTAATGACAGTTACCGGCAAAACCTTTCACTGTACAGAAATGGCTTGTCGGATATTATTACCCTTGATGCTGCTTTAAATATTCTTTACAGAGCCGAAACTGATTACATGCAGGCCAAATATGATTACTCGAATGCCTTGTTCAGCAAAGCAATTACCGAGAATCAGGTTAACTCAATTTTAAACTTTTTAAAATAATAAAATTATGTCAATGGTCACATCCGCACTGAAAAGGCCTATCACCGTAATAGTGATAACAATGAGCCTTTTAATATTTTCAGTGCTAAGTGCAATAAATATACCGATAGATATTTTTCCGAAGCTAAATCTTCCGACAATTTATGTTATTGAGTCATACGGGGGAATGTCTCCTCAGCAAATGGAAGGTTTTTTTGCAACCGGTTTGCAAAATCAGTTTTTGTATGTTGATGGTGTGAAAAATATCAGTAGTAAAAGTATACAAGGCTTAACCATTATAAAAATCTCTTTTTATGAGTCAACAAACATGGCCGAAGCGTCGGCACAAGTGGCATTGCAGGTAAACAGGGCGCAAAGCTTTTTTCCTCCCGGGGCATTGCCGCCACAGGTTATCCGGTATGATGCCTCATCATTGCCAGTTGGTGAACTGGTATTTGACAGTAAAACCGAGGGTTTAAAAGATATTTATGATTTAGCGGCAACCCGCATTCGCCCCATGTTTTCTACTATTCCCGGACTTTCGGCACCACCGCCATTTGGGTCGAATGCCCGCACTATTGTTTTTAGCATTGATCCGGACAAATTACGAAGTTATGACCTTACACCCGATGAAGTGGTAGACGCCCTGGCAAAATTTAATGTTATGGCACCATCAGGTAACCTCAGAATAGGCGATATGATGTACCTGACAACCATGAACTCGCTGATTAAAAATTCCGAAAGCTTTGGAAACATCCCGGTGATAACCAAAAACGGCGTGCCTATTTATGTAAAGGACATTGCGCGTGTTACTGACGCAGCCGATGTTACCGTAGATTTTGCTCTTGTAAATGGCAAACGTTCTGTTTATATCCCGGTGGTTAAAACAGCTTCCGCCTCTACCTGGACCGTGGTACAGAATTTAAAATCCAAACTACCCGAGATGCAAAACCTGCTCCCGAATGACGTAAAGGTCTCCTATCAGTTTGATCAGTCCGTTTTCGTGATAAATGCAGTAAAAAGTTTAATGACTGAAGGTGGTCTTGGTGCTTTACTAACCGGTTTAATGGTATTGCTATTTTTACGCGATTGGCGAAGCAGTTTGATAGTAGTTATAACCATCCCCGTGTCTATTTTAATAGGCGTGTTATTGCTGGGTCTTTTTGGACAAACCATTAACATTATGACATTAAGCGGATTGGCTTTGGCAATAGGTATTTTGGTAGATCAGGCAACGGTAACCATTGAAAATATACACCAGCACCTTGAAATGGGTAAGCCCAAGCGGCTGGCTATTTATGACGCATGTGAGGAAATCTCTTTTCCGTTATTACTTATCTTACTTTGTATTCTTGCAGTGTTTGCTCCATCTTTCTTAATGAATGGTGTACCTAAAGCCATGTTTTTACCATTATCAATGGCCATTGGCTTAACTATGATCGTTTCTTATTTATTAGCGCAAACCTTAGTCCCTATATTAAGTAACTGGATGATAAAAGCTGAACGCTATCAGTATCATCATAATGCGAAGCACGCGCATGCTGGTGAGGGCTTAGATAGGGATGAAGAAATTCAAATCAACATGCACAGGCAGGAAGAGGTGGATCATCCCGAAGAAAATGATTTTTTTGAAAAAGTAAAATCACGGTTTATCGGTATAGTAACCCGCCTGATGCCACGAAAAAAACTATGGGTACCTATTTATTTAGTTGTTGTTATCCTTTTAGCAGGCATAGGATTCGTTGTTATTGGTAAGGATATGATGCCAAAACTTAATAACGGCCAGTTTCAGATCAGGATGAAAGAACCGGAAGGCACAAGGCTTGAACGCACAGAAGATAAATTTAAACAGGTGCTGCATATTATAAACCAGACGGTTAATAACCATGTGAAAATTACATCAGGCTACATAGGTTTAGTACCAAGTAGTTTTGGGAGCAGCAACCTTTATGTTTTTAATACAGGTACACAAGAGGCCGTTTTACAGGTAAATCTTGATGATGATTACCATATCAATATGGACGATCTAAAAGATGCACTACGTAAAAACATCAGCAAGGAGCTTCCTGAAATGAAAATCACTTTTGAGCCGATTGACATGACTGAAAAGATTATGAGTCAGGGAGCCAATGCCCCTATTGAGGTTCAGGTCGCAGGAAAGGATTTGCAGCAGATAAAAGGATATGCAAATAAGGTGTTGGCAAAGTTGAAACAAATTTCATATTTACGCGATGTCCAAATTAACCAACCCTTAGATTATCCTGTGATATCCATTACACTCGACCGTTTAAAAATTTCGCAATTGGGACTAAACGTTAGCGATATTGCCCGGTCTGTAACAGCAAGTACATCATCAAGCCGTTATACACTGAAGAATTTATGGTTAGATGAAAAGAATTCCTACACCTACCAGGTACAGGCACAAATTCCTGAATATATAATGAACTCAATGGATGCGCTGAAGGAAATACCTTTGGTTAAGGGTCAAAGCAGCCCCACCCTTGCTGATGTTGCAACTTTTAAACAAACTACCGCTCCCGGTGAGTTTGACCGCACAGGCCCAAGGCGTTATATTACCGTAAGCGCAAATATTTATAAAAAGGATTTGGGTACGGCAACTTTAGCAGTACAAAAAGCAGTAAAATCTGTTGGAGAACCACCCAAAGGCTTAATTGCTACAATTGAGGGTATGTCGAGCCTTTTAACGGATACTTTAAATAGTTTGCAAAGTGGGTTAGGATTTGCGGTATTGGTTATCTTCTTGTTGTTAGCCGCAAATTATCAATCATTTAAAGTTTCGCTTACTGTTTTATCAACCATTCCGGCAGTGGTACTGGGATCAATTACAGCCTTGCTAATAACTGGTTCAACACTTAATCTGCAATCCTATATGGGCATGATTATGTCAGTTGGGGTGTCGGTAGCAAACGCGATCCTGATTGTGACCAATGCCGAAAATTTACGGTTGGAATTCAGGGATTCAACAAAAGCCGCTATAACCAGCGCGTCCATTCGTTTAAGGCCAATTTTGATGACCAGTTTGGCAATGATTGCCGGTATGATCCCGATGGCCTCGGGTATGGGTGAAGCAGGCGAACAATCTGCTCCGCTGGGCAGGGCGGTAATTGGTGGTCTTTTTGCCTCAACATTAGCTGCCCTATTTATTTTACCGCTGGTTTTTGCATGGGTTCAAAATAAAACTACTTATGATGACCCATCACTTATGCCGGAAAAATTAATCCAAATCAATCCATTAGAAATTCAAAATCATGAAATATAAATCATATTTGTTATTGGCTGTAATAATTTTTTTTGCAGCCTGTTCCGGCAATAATAAGCCGGTAGATTTAACTGCACAAACCAACCAAACTAGTAAATATCAGTTTGGTACCGTATCAGAAAAAGCATTATCAAGTTCAGCACGTTTACCCGGACAGTTAGTTCCTTTTAATGAGGTTAATTTGTTTCCTAAGGTCAACGGTTTTGTAAAACAGCTTTTTGTCGACCGCGGTTCTATTGTAAAAAAAGGACAACTATTAATGATTCTTGAAGCACCCGAAATGGAATCAGAATTACAGGCCGCCAATTCAAAATACCTGCAGGCACAAGAAAATGCTGAAGCCAGCAAGGAAAAATACGAAAGGCTTAAAGAAGCTGCCAAAGAACCTGGTTCTGTATCGCCTTTAGATCTGGACAATGCAAGTGCGAAAATGAAAGCGGATAATGCGTTGGCGCAATCAGAATTATCTAATGTGGGTTCTGTTAAAACGATGTTGGGTTACCTGCGTATTTACGCACCATTTGACGGAATGATTGTTCAGCGAAATGTTTCACCAGGCGCATTAGTAGCTCCGGGAAAAGAAACAGATCAGCCTATGTTGATTATACAAGATATTAACAAAATGCGATTGACGGTTTATATTCCGGAAGATTATGTAGATAAAGTTGATCTCAACCAGCCTGTCTCCTTTACTTTTAATGCCATGCCTGGAATGCAACAAACGGCAAAAATAAGCCGATCAGCCAATGCATTGGGCAGTATGCGACAGGAAGCTATTGAAATTGACGTGCAAAACCAGAAAGGTAAATTAAAGCCAGGCATGTATGCCGAAGTTAATATCCCTATGCTATCAGGCGCTAAATCATTATTGGTACCTAATAATGCTATTATCCGCTCAACCGAAAAGGAATATGTAATTGTTGTTAGAGATGGTAAGGCTAACCTAGTGATGGTTAAGGAAGGTTTGGTAAATGATGACTCAACAGAAGTTTTTGGTGACCTTAAACCCAAGGATAAAGTGTTGATCCACGCATCAGACGAAATTAAACAGGGAGACAACATTAAATAGGCTTCTGACTTTATTGTCTACTATTCCAAAGCCGGCAACCTCAAAAGGTGCCGGTTTTTTTTATAGTGATAATTAATTTTAGGTGTCATTTAATTGCTTTTATTTAATTTTAATGTAACAAATTAAGGGATAATAAGCGGTTTGGTTGTTTTAAAAGTTGTTTATGTAAAATCATGTTTACTTTATATTAAATATATACATATGATTTTCAGTTATTTAGTATATTAAAATATGCTTATTTGTTAATTGATTAATTATTATATTAAATAATGCGAAATATGAAAACAATTTTGATTTATGATGCTTTATAGTTAACTATGAATATTCATCCTAAAAATTATCAATTAATGAAAGCAAAATTAATCGCCGCCCTGATTGTAGTTTCATTTGCAAGCTGCAAAAAAGATTACTCTACAAAACCTTCACCCTTTTATGTAGGCGAAATGACTAGGTTAGATGGTGTTAATCCCAAAAGTTCTTATATACCCTACAATTGCTGTACATGCCCTTGCAAGATAACCTCCGAATACACACAAACTAATAGCCTGTATTGGTATTATGATATTGTAGATATGAACGATACTACATTGACACACGTAGCAAATACTCAATTAAAAAAATATTAAGTTTAGAGTAACACTTTTCCTTTTGGGGGATGCTGAATGCGTGTGATTTTTTATATTTAATAATAATAAAATTCTATTGTTTTTCAAACAATGGAAACACAAACTGGCTGATAAAGCCCACCTGTATTGTGTTTTTATAACAATTTTGTTTTTAAGGAATTTGTTTTGCTTTTATATATAATTGTATATCAGCTATATGTGAAAGCAAAATATTTAAGTCTTAACATTTTATTAATATTTATTTGTGAATTACAATATTCGCCATATCTTTACACTACTAAATTGATAGATTTAATAGGAGATTAAAGAGAATGAAAACCTTTAAACAAAAAATGTACTTCAACCACAAATCAGCTTGCTACCTCATAAGCATGAATAGCTGCATCTGCTATTGTTGATTAATCAACAGCCAGACAAATAACAGAGTATATAAGAACTTAACTTTTCACGATTAATAAACACACATGAAATTACCTTACGTAATAAGAACGGTACTCTTATTGAGTATACTTTTTAGTGCTTTAATAAGTAAAGCGCAGCAAAATGAAGACCTTTTAAATGTATTGATAAAAAAGGGTGTAATAACCCAACAGGAAGCAGACTCCATTCGCTCTGATCAGGCCGTAAAGGAACAGGCAAAAAAGAATAAAGATAAACAAAATCAACATGGTATTACCATTGGTAGCCGTGCATTGCAAATTAGCGGGTTGGTACAAACGGAATACGAAGGTTTTCAGCAAACCGGCGTTAATAATACCTTTTTATTACACCGCGCACGTTTGGATGTAAAGGGCGATATAGATGATAACTGGAACTATGAAGTTTATACAGAGTTTGCAGGTACAACTAAGTTACTGGATGCTTATACCACTTATAAAATAGCCGACTTTTTAAAGTTTACCGCAGGACAGTTTAAAGTCCCTTATTCATTAGAAAGTTTAATTGCAGATAGTCAGCTTGATTTCATCGATCGCTCGCAGGTAGTTAACGCACTTTCCGGAAGGTCAACAGATGTAATTGGTAATCAAAACGGGCGTGACATTGGTATCCAGATAAATGGAAGCTTTGTTAAAATAGATGGCCGTTATTTATTTGATTACACTTTAGGTCTTTTTAACGGCGCCGGTTACGATGTTACCACAGATAACAATGGACATAAAGATTTTGCAGGCAGATTTAGCGTACATCCGATAACCGATTTAACGGTATCAGCAGATTTTTATAATGGACAGGGTAACTACGGAACTCCTGCAAAAAACCAAAAGCGTGATCGCGGTGGCTTTGATGCACGTTATGTGATAGGCGGCTTAGGGCTACAGGCGGAATATGATTATGGTACTGACGGAATCATAAAAAGAAAAGGCTGGTATGGACAGGCAACTTATTTTGTAATTCCAAGAAGATTACAATTGGCTGCAAAGTATGATACTTATGATCCTAACGAAATAGCTACAAATGTTAAAACTAATTATTATACCGGTGGAGTTAACTACTTCTTTAACAACTGGGCGCGTTTAGCGATAGATTATATTGACCGCCGGGAAGAAGGTACACAGATTAAGAATAACCTGTTTGAAGCACAACTACAAGTCGCTTTTTAATATTATAACCTATGAAAACAATATTCAAATACAAAAAACTAACAGTCGCTATTGCCGCTGTTAGTGCTTTAGTAATGGCATCATCGTTTGTCAAAAGGCCTGTTGTTATTCCACCCGCAGACGACCTTGAAGGAACTATCAATATATCAGGGGCATTTGCCTTGTACCCGATAACAGTAAAGTGGGCAAGTGAGTTTAAAAAACTTCATCCAAAAGTGGTTTTCAATATATCAGCAGGTGGTGCAGGTAAAGGCATTACCGATGCGCTATCAGGTTTGGTTGATATTGGTCTGGCTTCGCGGGACATAGACCCTGCCGAAGTGAAAAAAGGTGCTTACACTGTTTACGTTACAAAGGACGCGGTAGTACCAACATTTAATACCGGAAACCCGGATGCTGCTCAATTATTAGAAAAAGGCGTTAAAAGAGACCAGTTTTTAAACATTTTTGTTAATGGCACAATAAAGAGTTGGAACCAGCTGGCTGGCAAAGTTGCGGCACCAATTCATATCTACACCCGATCTGACGCGGCTGGTGCTGGCGAAACATGGGCCAAGTATTTTGGCAAAAAGCAGGAAGATTTATTAGGCGTAGGTGTTTATGGCGATCCGGGCCTGGCACAAGCGGTGAAAAAAGACCCTGCCGGCATAGGCTATAATAACCTGGCTTACCTGTACGATTTGAAAACCCGTAAACAAGTAGCAGGAGTACATGCTTTACCTATCGACGTAAATGGAAATGGTAAAATTGATGCCAACGAAAACTTTTACAGCACTATTGACGATTTAACAGCCGCTATTGCCGATGGCCGGTACCCTGCTCCTCCAGCCCGTAACCTTGGTTTTTTGTTTAAAGGCAAGCCAAAGAAAAAAGAACTGGTTGAGTTTGTAAAATACGTATTATCGGATGGCCAAAAGTTTGTTGAAGAAAACGGTTATATCGCTCTTTCAAAAGCAAAAATTCAGGAAGAACTGAAAAAGGTACAATAAGCTTATAGTTCACGGTAGCTTCAAAATAAGCTTCCGGTATTATAAATCATGAACCATAAGGAAAATGCAAATAAGAATATTAAAAGATAAGATTTTATCCAAACTGATGCTGGTGTTTACACTGGCATCAGTCTCTTTATTACTGATCATCGGGATAGGATTATATTTCCATTCTATGCCCATCCTGGAAAAATCATCATTTGGAACACTGGTTACATCAAGTATCTGGAAACCACTCAAGGGATTGTTTGGTTTTTATCCGTTTATAATGGGTACCCTGTGGGTTACTGGCATAGCCATCGTTATAGCATTGCCTTTATGTCTGTTAACAGCGCTTTTTGTGGTTGAATATGCCCATTCAGGTATAAAGCGAGTATTGGTGCCGTTTATAAATCTTCTATCAGGCATACCTCCTGTAATTTTTGGTGTTTGGGGAGTGCTTTTTATTATCCCTTTAATACAAAATCACATTGCCCCTCATTTTGTTGAGTTTTCTACGGGTTATAGTGTATTGGCTGGTGGAATTGTTTTGGCAGTGATGATCTTTCCATTGATTGTTAGTATTATTAGTGAGGTGTTAAATACCATTCCGCAGGAATTAAAAGATGCCTCGTTGTTATTAGGTGCAACCAAATGGGAAACCATTAAAAAAGTGGTATTGCGTAAAGCCTTACCCGGTATAATTGCAGCTGTGGTATTGGCAATTTCACGCGCGTTTGGCGAAACCATTGCAGTGTTAATGGTTTGCGGTAACAATGCGGCCGTGCCCCACTCTGTTTTTGATCCCGGCTATCCGCTGCCGGCCCTCATTGCCAATAATTATGGTGAAATGATGTCGATTCCGCTGTATGAT